>Ga0209060_10000840_pt1 | contig 42651 bp, 53 predicted proteins | sample Coa_R1_8_FD_187155 | JGI IMG/M metagenome (GOLD analysis project Ga0209060, IMG submission 187155) | Surface soil microbial communities from Centralia Pennsylvania, which are recovering from an underground coalmine fire - Coalmine... | ecosystem: Environmental > Terrestrial > Soil >...
ACTGCAACTAAGGTGTTGCAAGACACTCTCGGACAGCAGTTAGTGGGATTGAGGGAGGGTCAGGCGTATTTGCGGAGGACTCCGAGGACCTTGCCCTGAATGCTGACGTTGGTGGCTGGGGCGTAAATTGGGGCCATTTCGGTGTTGGAAGGCTGGAGGCGGATCATGTTGCCTTCGCGGTAGAAGCGCTTGAGGGTGGCGTCGGAGCCGTCGACCAGTGCGACGATGATCTCGCCTTCGCGGGCGGTGCGAGTGCGCTCGACCAGGACGTAGTCGCCGGAGACGATGTGCTCGTCGCGCATGGAGTCGCCACGGACCTCGAGGGCGAAGACTTCGCGGTTGCCAATGATGTCGTTGAGGGAGATGCTCTCGGCGGTTTCGATGGCCTCGACGGGCTTACCGGCTGCGATGCGACCCAGAAGTGGAAGGCGGTCGGAGCCTTTCTTGCCTGAGCGTGCTGGAAGTACGTCGATCGAGCGGCTGCGGTTGTGGGCTCGCTGCAGGAGACCTTTGTTCTGCAGATTGGTGATGTGCTTGTGCACGGTGGCCAGAGAACTGAGACCTAGACCGCTGGCGATTTCCTCGTAGGAAGGGGAATAGCCGTTCTTCTGCGTGAAGCCTGAGAGGAAGTCGATGACCTCTTTTTGCCGCCGTGTGATAGCCATGCAGGAATTGTAGCGAATAAAAAGCGAATTGCAATATCTATTTTGGTTCCTGGCAAGTCTGGGTGAGGGGCCGGTGTGGAGCGCCTCCGTACCTTTTGTAAGGTCTCACGGAGGCGTTGGTCGTTTGCTCTATATAGAAAGGAACTTTGCTGGCCATTGTCGGGCTTGGATCGGCTCGAGTATTAGAAGGCGTATCCGAAGCCGATGGAGAAGATGGGGAAGAAGGAAGCGTAGCTGAGGTTGTTGTTGTTGCGTGCGATGAAGGCTGCAAGGTTTTTCTGGAACGATGGATCCTCGCTAACCGATTGGCATCCGACCGATGCGGGAAAGGCAGGATCGCAGGCGCTGCCGGTGAAGTTGACCTGCAGGTTCGGTTGACCTACGTAGTAGAAGCCGAGCTCGATTGGGATGCTGAGACGGCTGCGGGTACGCGGAATGATGTTTCCGAGGCCGAGCGTGAAGCCGGGGGAAGCTCTGCGAAAGTCGATACGTCCGTTGCCGTGTAGTGGATCGGTGAAGCTGCTGACGTAGTCATTGCCGTTGAGGGTGATGGCGCTGCCGGAGGGGATGAGGGCGGTTGCGAGGATTCGGTTGTTATTGGCGAAGACAAGCAGCGGGCTGAGACGGAAGCGGCCGTTGAAGGGGAACCAGTCGAGAGAGGCGCGTCCGGTTTTCATGCGGAGATTGATGGCTACATTGGCGCCCTGCTGCTGGAAGGCAGTGGCGTAGGAGAAGAAGTCGGCGCCCGCACGGAGGTTGAATTTTTTGGCCAGAGGTGTGGCGATGTCGAAACCTGTGCCAGCGAGTCCTGTGTGCGAGTCGAAGCCTATGGCGGAAAAGGGATGGAAGGTTTTGGGTTTGATGGCGGTGGACGGAGGAAGGGTCACGAACGATGTGGGAGCGGAGGTTGCATTGGCGTCGGTGCTGGAGCTGAAGGTGCGCATGGCCTCGTCGGCGAGGTTTGCTGTGACGGAGTCGGGGTCAATCAGGTTCTGTGCGAACACGCATGGGACTGAGAGAAGCATGACGAAGAGCGCTGCGTTCCATGGAGTGATTGGGGATTTCATTTGCATGCCGCCTGTCTTTGTCGAGAGATGTTTGAGCGTGAAGGTCTGCTTGTTTTTCTCTATCGGCAAGAGGCTTCGAGACTGCAGGGGGAAGAGAAGAACGGCGTGCGATTCCCATTTTGAAATTGAGATATGCAAAAAACTCGTGCAGAGGGTTGTGTGCGCGGGGGTCTATGCACCAAGGTAATAGGACGCCACCGACAATGGTCACGTGACGACGGTGCAATTTGCGATGGCGTGATCGAGGAGATAGGAATGCGGGTTCTGATTGTTGAAGATGATGCGGCTCTGGGGTTATTTCTGCAGAAGGGTTTGAAGCTGGAAGGACATGAGGTTGCATGGGTGGGCGATGGAGTTGCTGCGCTGGAGCAGGTTGAGGCGCTTCAGCCCGACCTGATGGTTTTGGATTTGAGTCTGCCTCGCAAGGATGGGACTGAGGTGCTCGAAGGGATGCGCGGAAAGTATGACGACACGGCTGTACTGGTGTTGACGGGCCGAAGCATGGTGGAAGAGCGAGTGCGGTGCTTGAATTTGGGCGCGGATGATTGTCTGTTGAAACCGTTCAGCTTTCATGAACTCACGGCTCGGTGCAGGGCTTTGTTGCGGCGGCGGGAGCGGTTTGCCGATCCGGTGTTGCGGCATGGTGATGTGGAGTTGAACCGCATGGAGCGAAGAGTGAGTCGCAATGGCCGTGCGGTGGAGTTGACGGCGAAGGAGTTCAGCTTGCTTGAGTTTCTGATGCAGCGGAAGGGCGGCTGCTGTACGCGCTCGGAGCTGCTGCGAGAGGTTTGGCAGATGTCGCCGGATGCGGGGACGAATGTGGTGGATGTGTACGTGAATTATCTGCGGAAGAAGTTGGGCCCGGCGAGTGTGGATGAGGATTCGGGTAGCTTGGTGATTGAGACGGTGCGCGGAGAGGGTTACCGGATGGGTGGGACTCAAAAGAAGATCACTGCCCGGGTAAGTGCGTATTCGGCTGGCGTGCAGTTGGCGGGGGCTTGATGGTTTTGGATCAAGAGAGTCTTGTGGAGCGGATCGACGGAGTGCTGCATGGGCTGTGTCAGCCGCTGACGGTACTGCAGTGCAGGCTGGCGCTCGGAGAGTTGAGCGGCGAGCCGGGAGCTATGCGTGAAGCGATTGGTGAAGCTTTGGGTGAGTGCGCTCGTTTGAATGCGGGAGTGAGCGCGATTCGTGAGATGTTGCGTCAGGCGATGGGAGTTGAGGAGAGCTAATGGTCAGCGAGATGGTTGTGGGACGGGATGTTGCTCCAGTTGTGATCGATGGGGTTGTGGCGCGTACTGTCGTACTGGCTAGTGCAGATGCGGGTTTGCGGCAGCGGTTGCGGGCTTCGCTGACCGGATTGCGCTGGCAGGTACGTGAGGCCGGTGGTGGGGCAGAAGCTATGGCACAACTGGATGCTTCGCAGCCCGAGGCTTTGTTGGTGGATAGCTGGCTGCCGGATCTTGAGGTGGGTGAGTTTGCGGGTCAGATACGGATGCTGTATCCAGGGGTGGAATTGCTTCGGGTGGATGGAGGTGTGGATGGTGCGGCACGGAGTCCCAGGCGGAATGAGTTACTGCATGCTTTGCGGGAGGCCCAGGATGGGGCAGGGAACGACACTGCGGCTTGGGCTGCGGCTCCGGTTGCAGTACCGAGGAGTGTGGGGCGGGGTTATGCAGGGACGCAGGAGGCTCCTCGGCAGGCGTTGTCGGTGCTAACGGGGCGCGAGGAGCTGGCGTGGCAGGAGAGTCCGGCGAGAGTGCAGCCGGTTGTGACTCTGCCTGAGATGGTGGGGGCGAGTGAGGCGATGCAGGAGTTGGCGCGATTAATTCGGCTGGTGGCTCCACGGTCGACTACGGTTTTAATTGAGGGTGAAACAGGTACAGGAAAAGAAGTTGTGGCGAAGGCGATTCATCGATTGAGTGAGCGGGCGGGGAAGCCGTTTGTGGTGTTGAATTGTGCGGCGATTCCCGAGGCTCTGCTTGAGGCTGAGTTGTTTGGACATACGCGCGGGGCCTTTACTGGAGCGGTGCAGTCACGTACGGGGCGGATTGAGGCGGCGCATGGCGGAACGCTTTTTTTAGATGAGATTGGCGAGATGCCTTTGGCCTTGCAGGCTAAGATGCTGCGCTTTTTAGAGTGTGGGGAGTTGCAGCGGGTTGGCGATAACGAGACGATGCGCGTGGATGTAAGGGTGATTGCGGCGACACATCAACCATTGGAGCAGCGGGCGGGGGAACGGACGTTTCGGCTGGATCTTTATCATCGGCTGGCGGTGTTTCCGGTGGAGGTGCCAGCGCTGCGGATGCGGATGGAGGATTTGCGGTTGCTGGCGGAGCATTTTCTGGATTTGATGGGGCAGGAGATGCCTCGGAAGCGGTTGACGATTGAAGCAGAGGCTCGGCTGTACGAGCATAGCTGGCCGGGAAATGTGAGGGAGCTAATGCACGTGCTGGAGCGTGGGGCGATTCTGGCGGGGGATCGGATGGAGATTGGGGCGGAGGAGATACGGTTTCGGCGTGCTACTCGGGGTTAATTTTTTTGGTTTTTTCCTGGAGGTTTTTGCGGAAATTGCCCCGTGAATGTGGTGTTTTGGTGGTTAGGTTGTGGTGAAAAGCGTGGTAATGGTGGTTGGTTGATGGGTGTTGTTTTCGGATCTTAGCGACCTTGTGCGGAATGATTGTGTCGTGTCGGATTCTTGTGTGACTCCCTTGGGCGGTCTTGATTGGGATAGGAGAGCATACCCCACGGGCTGAAACCCCTTTCCCACAGTTGGTGGAGAGGCCAAGGCTTGGCGTACCTAGAAGCGACGGCAAAAGCTATCCCGGCGGCAATAACAGACGCAGGTCCCTGCGGGATGACAAGGCAACAGCAGCGACAGAAGCAGATCCTCCGCCTTCGGCGAAGGATGACAAGCAAGAAGAGCAAGAGCAAAACAACTGCAACGGCAACGGCAAACAGCGGAAGCAGATCCCCTTCGGGGATGACAAGCAAGAGATGCAAAGGCAAAACAACTGCGACGGCAGTCGGCAAACAGCGGAAGCAGATCCCCTTCGGGGATGACAACCAGAAGGACAAAGGCAAAAGCAACGACAACGGCAAAGGCAGATGCAACGGAAACGATGGTTGATTAAGAGCGCTCTCATTTGAGGGCGCTTTTGTTTGGGCTTTGGGATGCATGGGTGGGGGCGGAGGTTTCTATGCAAGTGGCTACTCCCTTGAGCGATGCGCTGGGACGGTATCTGGATCTGACGAGTGAGCAGATGAAGTTGGCGGCCAGCAATATGGCTAATGTCGACACGCCTGGTTTCAAGACGCAGGGTTTTGACTTTGAGCAGGAGTTTGCGCGGCAGTTGCAGGGTGGCGCGGATGCTGTTGACCTGGCGCAGGCGCAGGAGGTCGATGGGTTGGTGGCTCGGCCGGATGGGAACAATGTGTCGATGGATCGGGAAGGGATGCAATTGGCGAAGTCTCAGTTGCAGTTTCGGATGGGCGTGGAGTTGTTGAAACATGAGTTTTCGAGCGTGATGAGTGCGATCCACGCGGAGGCGAAGTAAGCGATGAATCTGTTTGGGGTGATGGATGTTAGCGCTTCTGCGCTGCAGGCCGAGCGGGTTCGGGCTGAGGTTGTGGCTTCGAATATGGCGAATGCGGAGACGACCAGGACTGCGGACGGTGGGCCTTACCAGCGGCATCATGTGGTGTTTGAGGCTGAGGGTGGAGGGAGCTTTCAGCAGACGATGGCGAATCAGTTGGGCGGGGTTGGCGCTTCGAGTGGATTGAATGGTTTTAGCGGCGGGCTTCTGGGGAGTGGTGTGACGGCGGCTCAGACGGTTCCAGGCGGTGTTGCTGTGACGGGGGTGATTAGTGATGCGAGCGCTCCGCTGCGGCGGTATGACCCTCAGCATCCGGATGCCGGGCCGGATGGGTTTGTGGATTATCCGGATATCAATCCGCTGACCGAGATGGTGGATTTGATGGGCGCGACGCGGTCGTATGGGATGAATGCTTCGGCGGTGCAGGCGGAGAAGAACATGGTTGGTTCTTCGCTGGATCTTTTGAAGTGAGACAAAGGCCAGGAAGTAGGGAATAGGAGGATTTATGAGTGGATTTTGGAATGGTTCTGGGATGTCGGGAGTTACGAGTGGTGCTGCTAGCGTTTTGAGCGCGGCTACTGCTGGTGCTTCGGGGGCTTCGACTGGTGCGCCTTTTGCTGGAATGTTTCGGTCGATGGTGGAGCAGACGAGTGCTTTGGATCAGAAGGCTTCGGATACTGTGACGGGTTTGCTGAATGGTCAGGGCGTGGAGATCCATGACGCGATGATCGCTACGCAGAAGGCGGATATGGCGTTTGAGTTGGCTTTGCAGGTTAGGAATAAGGTTGTTGGGGCTTATCAGCAGATGATGGCGATGCAGTTTTGATTTGGGAGTTTCGACTGGATAGGAAGGCATACCCAGGGGCAAAGCCCTCTCGATTACGGAGAGAGTTAGAGGGCCAAGGCTGAAGCCTTGGCGTACCTGGAAGCAACAGCAACTGCAAAGACAACGACAGAAGCAGATCCCTGCGGGATGACAACTAGAAATGCAACGACAAGAACAACGGCAAAAGCAAAAGCAAAAATGCGGGGGTTCTTCGCTTCGCTCAGAATGACTAGCAAAAGCAACCGTAAAAGCTAAAATCAGATCCTTACGGGATGACAACCGGAAAGCAACGGCAACTACAAAGCAACAGCGAAGACTAAGTGAGCGAGCGGATGGCTGAGACGGGACAGACGGGTGCGGGTGAGATTCAGAAGGTTGGGTCGCGTGGTGTGGCCGGCGGTGGTGTTGGTTCTGCGGTCGCGGAGAAGGCGCTGGCGATGGTGAGTGGGCTGCGTGAGCGGCTGATGGCGTTGCCTGTCGGGAAGAGGAACTGGCTGCTGGCTTCAGTGGCTTTTTTGGCGGCGATTTGTGCGGGCATGGTTTGGCTTGCGGGGCGGACTGACTGGAAGGTTCTGTTCAGTGGGCTGGATGGGAAGGATGTGCAACAGGTTTCGCAGGAACTGGCCGCGGCGGGGATTCCGTATGAGATGACTGCCGATGGCGCGGGTGTGCAGGTTCCGGCGGAGATGCTGGATAAGGCCAGGATGGAAGTTGCGGCGAAGGGTATGCCGCAGACGGGGCGGTTGGGGTTTGAGTTGTTCGACAAGCCTAACTGGGTGGGGAGTGAGTTCGATGAGAAGGTGAACTATCAGCGGGCGCTTGAGGGTGAGTTGGAGCACACGATTGAGACGCTGGGAATGGTGCGGTCGGCGAGGGTGCATTTGGTGTTGCCGCAGCAGTCGTTGTTTTCGGCGGAGGAGAAGGTGGCGAAGGCTTCGGTGGTGTTGAAGCTGAAGCGGGCAGCGCTGGATCCGGAGCAAGCGGATTCGATTCGGAGTCTGGTGGCGGGTGCGGTGGAGAATCTTAGTCCGGACCAGGTGACACTGGTGGATGCGGATGGACGCGTGAATTTGAAGCCTCGATCGAAGGATGCGACGCAGGCTGATACGGAAGCGGCGATGGAGGCGAAGCTGGTGGCGATGCTGGAGCCTCTTGCGGGACGCGACAATGTGCGGGCCACGGTGAATGTGAGTTATGACGAGGGCAGCGAGGAGCGGACGGATGAGGTCTACGATCCGAATCAGACTGCTGCGCTGACGATGCAGAAGAGTGAACAGACTTCGGCGTTGCGAGGGGTGGCTACGGGGGTTCCGGGTACGGCGAGCAATTCGCCTGCGGGTGCTCCGGTGGGCGCGGTGGCGGGGTCGCAGGCTGCTGCTTCTCCGAATACGCCGCCGCTGTTGCAGAAGGAGGCGCTGCCGGTGTATCCGCAGCAGGGTGGTGGAGTGGGGCAGAGTTTGCGGCAGGAGAACGGGACGTATGGCGTGACGAAGCATCTGTCGCACACGGAGGAAGGACCGGGGCGAATTCGTCGTGTGACGGCGGCGGTGGTGGTGAATGATCGCAGCGTGATGGAAGGCGCGGGCAAGATGGAGCACGCCGTGTGGAAGCCGAGAAGTGTGGACGAGATGCGACGGCTGGAGGAGTTGGCTCGGGCTGCGGTGGGGTTTGATGCAAAGCGCGGCGATGAGGTGGCGATGGAGAATGTGAGCTTCAGTTCGAATGCTCCAGAGGTGAAGCCGCCGGTGGTGGATCGGGTGATGGAGGAGGCTCGTACGTTGCTGCATTCGCAGCCTGGGTTGATGCGGACGGCGATGATTGGGCTTTGCGGCGTGCTTCTGGTGTTGTTTGTTCTGCGGCCAGTCGCGAAACAGGTAACGGCCACTTTGCGAGAGCCGGTGTTGTTGGCGGCGGGCACGAATACTGTGGCAGCTCTGGAAGGGCCTGCGGGTGAGGCGATGCTTGAACCGGTGGCGGAGAAGGTGTCGTTGCCGGTGCGGGTGAAGACGAGGGCGCAGCAGGAGCGACAGGGGATCTTTGAGTATGTATCGGAGCATATACGACGGGAGCCGGCGCAGAGCACGCGATTGCTTGAGGCCTGGATCGGGTCGCATGAGGAGATGAATTAATGGGAGCGACGATGCTAATGGCTGGGGTTGATGCGGTGCAGCGGAATCCGCTGTTGCTGACGTCAGAGTCGGGGTTTGCGCCAGTGGAGCTGCCGGGATTGCGGAAGGCAGCGATCCTGATGGTGGCGTTGGGTGATGAGCTGGCAAAGACGTTGTTTCAGGCTCTGTCGGAGGCGGATGTACATCGGGTGACGGATGAGATCACGCGGCTTGGCGAGATTCCGGCGACGCTGCTGACGCAGGTTTTGACGGAGTTTTATGGGCTGCTTGAGACGCAGCAGTACATGGTGCGCGGGGGGCCGGAGTATGCGCTGAAAGTGCTGACGGAGGCGTTCGGTCCGCAGAAGGCTGAGGATTTCTTGTCGCAGGTGAAGAAGATTCGGGAGCGGTCGAACGGCGATATGGCGCGGTTGCAGAAGATGGATCCGCTGCAATTGAGCAAGTTTCTGGAGAACGAACATCCGCAGACGGTTGCGCTGGTACTGGCGCATCTGGATGCAAGGCTGGGATCGACCGTCCTGATGCAGTTACAGCCAGCGGTGCGGGTGGATGTGGTGCGAAGGCTGGCGGAGATGCGGCAGTTCTCGTCGGAGATGGCGCAGACGGTGGCTATGGTGTTGCATAAGCGCATGGAGGGCATGGGAACGGGTGGAAGGAAGTCTTACTCAGGGTTCAAGGCGGTGGCTGAGTTGTTGAACCGGGTGGATCAGAGTGCGAGTAAGGGGATCCTGGAGGAGATTGAGCAGGAGCAGCCCCAGCTTGCGATTGGGATCAGAAATTTGATGTTTACGTTTGAAGATTTGACGACGGTGCCGGCAGAGAGTATTCGCGAGTTTATTGCGGCGGCAGATAAGAGAGTGCTGGCGGTGGCGTTGAAGGGATGTCGCGATAACTTGAAGGCGCATCTGTTCAAGGCGATGAGTTCGCGCGCGGTAGAGATGTTGAAGGAAGACATGGAAGCGATGGGGCCGGTGAGGATGAGGGATGTTGGTTTGGCTCAGCAAGAGTTGCTTGCGTTGGCGAGGCAGTTGGAGAGCGATGGACGGATGATGCTGAAGCTGGAGGTCGATGATGATCTCGCCGTCTGAGAGTTTGGGACCGGTGCGTTTGCTGGGTGGGGCTTTGCAGGGTGTTTCGCGGCTTGAGTTTCTTTCGTTTGACCCTGGAGACGCGGAGACAGTTGTGGATGTTGTAGAGAGTTCGGAGGCTACCGAGATTGAAGGTGCATTGCGAGAGGACGTCGACGCTGCGGAGGTGACGCGCGAATTGCAGGTGGTGGAGATGCGTGCGCATGTGGAGGCGGCGCGCAGAGAGGCTAAGGCTGAGGCACGGATTGAGTGGAAGGACGAGCTGGAAGAGCGGGTGCTTGAGGAGCGCGCGCGTGTGGTGCGTGTGTGTGACGAGTTTGAGCGAGAGCGGGCGAAGTACTTTGCTTCGGTTGAAGCAGAGGTGGTCAAGCTGGCGTTGGCGATTGCGGCTCGGGTATTACACCGTGAGACGAAGATGGATCCGCTTTTGCTGACGGCTGCGGTTCGGGTTGCATTGGGTAAGGTGGCCGAAGATAGTTCGACGGTTTTGCGTGTGCCAGCTTTTGATGTAGAGATGTGGCGGGGTGTGTTTGGTTCGAATGATGCTGTGCAGGTGGTGGGAGACGAGCGGATGGTGGCGGGGGAGTGTGTGCTCGAGACAAATGTTGGGAAGGTGGAGTTGGGGGTGGGCGCTCAGTTGGAAGAGATCGAGAAGGGGTTCTTTGATCTTCTGGAGCAGAGGCCGTCTTGATGATGAAGAGGGATGGGATGCGTCTGGCGCCGTACTTTTCGCAGCTCGCGGCGCGACCGGCGTGGCGGTGGAGTGGGCGCGTGGTGGAGGCGAATGGACAGACGATAGAGGCTGAAGGACCGCTTTGTTCTGTCGGTGAGTGTTGCGAGATTGTGGGTAGTGATGGGCGACGGCATCGTGCAGAGGTGATTGGATTTCGTGGACGGCATGTGCTGGCGATGCCGGTGGAGGCGACGCAGGGGATTCGGTATGGTGATGCGGTGATGGCGATGGGGATGACTCCTGGACTTGCTGTAGGAGAACAGATGCAGGGGAGGATCCTGAATGCTTTGGGTTCGTCGCTCGATGAGTTACCAGCGGTGCGGGCGGACGGAGTTTGGCCGCTTGATGGTACGGTACCGCATCCGATGGAGCGCAGGCCGATTAAGGAGCCGCTGCAGACTGGGTTGCGAGTGTTGGATGGAATGTTGACGGTGGGACGCGGACAGAGGATCGGAATTTTTGGTGGATCGGGTGTCGGTAAGAGCACGTTGATTGGGATGATGACACGGAATACGGCCGCCGATATCACGGTGGTGGGACTGGTGGGTGAGCGCGGGCGTGAGGTTCGGGAGTTTGTGGAGGACTCTCTTGGGGAAGAGGGACGGAAGCGGTCTGTGGTGCTGGTTTCGACTTCAGACCAGAGTCCTTTATTGCGGATGCGGGCGGCGATGGCTGCGACGGCGGTTGCGGAGTTTTATGCGGCGACAGGGAAGCATGTGTTGTTGGTGCTGGACTCGCTGACTCGGTATGCGATGGCAGCTCGGGAGATTGGATTGGCAGCGGGAGAGCCTCCTGCGAGCAAGGGATATACGCCGAGTGTGTTTGCTCGCCTGGCAAAGCTGGTGGAGCGGGCGGGGAACTTTGAGACGGGGAGTATCACGGCGTTCTATACGGTGCTGATGGAGGGGGACGATCAACAGGATCCAGTGGTGGATGCGGTGCGGTCGTTGCTGGATGGACATGTGGTGTTATCGCGGCGGATGGCGGCGGAGGGTTGGTATCCGCCGGTGGATGTGCTGGACTCGTTGAGCAGGTTGATGCCTGCTGTGGCGACACCGGAGCATCGGGAGCGGGCTGCGATAGCACGGAGATTGCTGGCGGCTCATGCGCGGTCGGAAGACCTGGTTCGAATTGGCGCGTATAAGGCTGGAACTGATGAGGAGTTGGATCGGGCTATGCGGGCGATGCCGTTGCTGCGGGATTTTCTGAAGCAGGGAAGCATGGAGCGCGTGACGATGGAGGATACAGTTTCGCGGCTTGCGGGGATGGAGCTTTAGTCGATGCGGGCGCGGTTGAAGGTGTTGCAGCGACTGGCAATCTTACATGGTGTTGTTGAGCGGATGCATGCGGCGGTGCTCGAACGGCGTGCGACAGAGGTGCGTGAGGCGGAAGAGGCGATCGATTTGCAGCATGCGGTGGCGCGGTCGGCTGTATTTGAGGGGCGCGCGGCTTTAATCGTGGATGATCGGATGGGGTGGTCGCTGGCTGTGGCGCAGCGTGAGCTTGCGGGGTGGCGGTGCGAGAGTTTGGAGCGAATCCGTGTGGAGCGTGAGGCGTTGAGGGCATCCGCACATGAACAATATGCTGTGAGTCGCATAAAGAGCGAGCAAATGCGGTGTGTTGTGCAGGGTGTTGCAACGGAGATTGCGATCGAAGAGGGGCGACGGAGCCAGGCCGCGATGGATGACCGGTATTTGTCGCGGAGGTCGTGGGTGGAGTTGCAGCGGGCTTTGCGCCATGGCGCAGAGATAAAGGGCTCCTAATACTCTTCCCAATTGTTTGGCATGTTGAGTGCACTTCTTTGCAGTAGTAACAGGAGAGGCATGACATGTTGACTGCTGGAATTGTGATGGTGGGTGGTGGGCAGGGAAAGTCGCTTCTGTTGCCGGCTGCTTCGGGTGAAGGGCAAAAGGAGCAAGGAGCGTTTGCCGAGGGATTCTTTACGAAGAGCGTGGATGAATTGATGGGAGGCTCTGCTGGGACTAAGGCGCAGCTGAGTACGGAGCAGTCGGTAGCCAGCCCTGAGAAAAAAGATGTGATGACTGCGAAGGATTTGGCCGAGACGGGAACAAAGGCCTCTGCCGGTGGCGAGATATCTGTGAGTGCTGGATTGCCGCTTGCAGTTGCGGAGAATGTGTCGATCACTTTCGGTGGTGAAGGCTTGCCGGTACCGCAGACAACGAGAGGACTGGATCGGTCTGTTAAAGAGGCCTTGGTTTCTTCTCAGACATCAGGCGATGTTGAGAAGGCCGTTGGGGGTGAGGCTCCAATAGAGGATGCGGATGAATTGAAGGGGAGTGCTGCGACTGTCGGTGCACCGCAGCAGAGTTCGCTTGTTGTGGGTGGCCTCTCGACGGGAAATGGGATTGCGCAGGTTGCAGCATATGCGACGTTTGTTTCGAAAGAGGTGACGAACGGAGAGAAGATTCGGACGACAGCAGAGCACACGGTAGAGACGAAGCGAGAGACAAAAAAGAAGGGAAGTGAGTCGTCGATTGATGTAGACGCAAAGACGGCGGTGTCTAGTGTGGCTACATCCTTGTTGTCACAGGATATTGGAACAGCGAGGTTATCTCCGCCGGCAGTCCTTCCTGTGAGTGTCGATGTTCCGGCTGTTTCGAAGGTGGAGACGGGTGTGGCTTCTGCTAAGAATTCTCGCGTTGGTTCTGTTGGATGGAAGGCAAACGTGGGAATCGCTGCTAACGATGTTAAGGGTGGTGTTGAGCGCGGGAAAGAAATGGTTGCGGCTGTTGCTACGACGAATGCTGTTGGAATTCACAGCGCTGTCGGACATTCTCCGAACGCTGAAGCAGTGGGTTCGAAAGCGGAGGTTTTGTCGACGCCAGGGAGCGGAGGGGCTGGGGTGAAGCTAGAGGGCACCGGTGCGATGGTTACAGCTGCGAGCGTTCCAGTTGCAGTTGTCGATGGCTCTAGTGTTCAGGGTGCCGTCGTACAGAAGCATTCGAGTGTGCTGGGGAATGATGGCGGACTGCGAGCGGATACTGTGGATGCTGCGACGACTCAGTCGCAGGGAGCGTCAGGTGGAGATGCTGTGTTGGTAAATGACGGACACAGAATGCTAACGGCGACTCCTACATCGTTGGAAGTTGGGGTTTCGAATGGAAGCCACGGGTGGTTGAAGATTCGCGCAGAGCTGACGGATGGCGGCGCGGTGAATGCATCGGTGTCCGCGACGTCTTCTGCGGGACAGGAGATGCTGCATCGGGAGTTGCCTTCGCTGACTGCTTACCTGCAGGCAGAACGGTTGGGCGTGAACACGGTTGTTGTTCATGTGGCTACTGCGACGACTGATTCGCGCGACTTTTCGGAAGCGTTGAGCCGCGGCGATCAGCGGGGTCAGACACAGCAGGGTAGTAGCGGCGATGCTCGACAGGGTTGGACGGCGGATGAGCCGGTGTCTTTTGCAGGGCTCGAAGGAGCGGACGTGGATGCGCATTCTTCGACGATGTATGGGGAAGGAGGTTCTGGTGGCGGAGGTTGGTTGAGTGTGCGGGCTTGATGTGAAAGAGATTGGTTGCGGGACGAGTGAACGAAGAACGACTTGAATGAGAAAGGATGGAATGCAGATGAGTTCAATTTTTGGAGTGGGGTCGGCAGCGGCACAGACGGTGGCGTCGGCGTTGGCTCCGCGAAGTGTAACAACACAGGCAACAGCGAAACCGAAGGATTCGACAGGGAGTACGGACAGTTCAAGCGGAACGAGCGATAGCAACAGCGCGACGATTACTGCGAATGATTTTCTAACGCTGCTGGTGAGCGAGTTGAAGAATCAGGATCCGACGCAGCCGACCGATCCTACTGAATACATAACGCAGATGGTAGGCGTGAACAGCCTGCAGCAGTTGATTGATATCAATCAGGGGCTGGCTTCGGTGGAAGGAACATCGACGTCTTCTTCTACAGCTTCAAGCTAACGGAATGGATGCTAAGGCTGCGGCTTTTCGGCCGGGCATTGACGACAATCGAAGTTCAACAACGAAATAACAAGGGAGCAAGACGATGGGATCATTTTCAACAGCGCTGACCGGATTGCAGGCTGATACGGTCTCGCTGAATACAATCGGCAACAATCTGGCAAATCTCAACACGACGGCCTTCAAGGATCAGAGCACGACCTTTGAAGATCTTTTCTACCAACAGATGGGAACGTCTGGATCGAATAATCCGATCCAGGTCGGCGTGGGAACGAAGGTGTCCGGCACCGATACGAACTTCTTGCAGGGGACCTTGTCGACGACGGGGAATTCGGCTGACATGGCGCTACAGGGCAATGGGTTCTTCGTCGTGCAGCAGGGCAATGTTCAGTCATTGACGCGGGCCGGCAACTTTCAACTGGATCAGGTGGGGAATCTGACGACTGTAGATGGTGAACAGGTGATGGGATATCCAGCTCTTGGCGGAGTTGTGAACACGAATGCTGGTCTGGTGCCACTGAGCGTCCCCGTGGGCGTGAATGAGGCAGCCCACGCGACGCAGAACTTCTCGGTGACGGCAAATCTGGATGCCAGTGCTGCCACGGGAACGCAGGTAACGAGCCCGGTAAAGGTGTATGACTCACTTGGCCAGAGTCATGAGGTTTCGGTGTCGTATACGAAGACTGGGGCGAATACATGGGATTATTCGATAACGCTTCCTGCGGGTGATGCGACGGGAACGCCGGTGAACAATACGGGGACGCTGACGTTCGATACGAATGGGAACCTGGTGTCGCCAACGACGAACGTTGCGGGGATTACGTTTCCTGCTTTAGCGGATGGAGCGAGCGATATGACCTTCAACTGGAATCTCTACACCAATGGGAACTCGACGATTGCACAGTCGTCGGCGGCCTCGAGCACGGCGAATACAAATCAGGATGGTTATCCGACTGGAACGTATCAGAGCTTTACGGTAGATGCCAATGGTGTGATCTCAGCGACATTCAGCAATGGCCATACCCAGGACGTTGGGCAGGTTGCAGTGGCGTCGGTTACGAACACCGAAGGCCTGGTTCTGGTCGGCAATAACAACTACATGACGACGGCGGCCTCTGGCACAGCGACGGTCGGCGTGGCGGGCGTTGGCGGACGTGGGACGATCGAGGACTCGGCGTTGGAGCAATCGAATGTCGATATCTCGACAGAGTTCGCGAACTTAATTGTGGCGCAGAGAGCGTTTCAGGCGAACTCGAAGACGATGACGACGTTCGATTCGGTGGCGCAGGATACGATCGCGATGATTCGGTAGTGTGGGTTGCTAGTAAAGCGGGTGCTGAGTTGAGGTCTGACTTGACACCCGCTGCTTTTTTGCTGCCTTGTTGAGGGAGATTCTGAAGATCCGCTAATGTTCGAGGCGCTAGCTATGGCTAGTCGATTGCACTAATTACGGCATCATGGCTACTTCTTCTCCAGTTGTTCCAGTTAGTGGTTCTGTTGAGCCGGTAAAGCTTCCGGTTGTTTCGCTGATGGTTGCGGTCGTGGTTGGGATTGTTGTCGCGACTGCAGGAGTTAGTGGGTTTGTTTATCTTCTTGCGCGCTCGGGCCATTTCCCGATGCCTGTCGTCGCGGCCGCTAAGGCCGAGCCGTCTGGACCGAGTGCAACGCGCGCGCTAGTGTTGGATTCGCTGCTGGTCAACCTGGCGGATAGCGGTGGGAGCGCGTATCTGCGAGTGGGTATGACGCTGCGGGTGGTGGATGTCGTTGAGAAAAGCGGCGCGAAAAAGGACAACAAAGCCGTCGACGAAAAAATGAGCAAAGATGTCGAGGCGGCTGTTAGGGATACGGCGTTGACGGTTCTGGGCAGACAGACTTCAGAGGGATTGCTCGCGCCGGACGGCAAAGAGAAGTTGAAGGTTGAGCTGAAGGCGGCGATGGCAAAACATAATGCGGATCTGAAGATTGAGGATCTGTTCTTCACTGAGTTTCTGGTGCAGCGGTAGGAGATTTATGACGGATACGGAGCTGATTCCTCGTGATGCCGAGCTGTCGACATTGCCGGTGGGTTCGGTCAGGACGGGAACTTTGGGAATGTCGCGGATTGAAGAACATGTGGCTTGGCCTTTGATGGCACGACTTGCGGTGAGGTTAGAGGCAGGGATTCCGCTGCCTCGGTTCAAGGTTCGCGATCTGCTGCGACTGGAAATTGACCAGGTTCTCGAGAGCGAGTCGCCGGATTCGGAGGATGTTCCTCTGAAGGTCGGGCAGGTCCAGTTGGGATGGAGCGAGTTTGAAGTGGTCGAGCAGCAACTGGCTGTGCGGTTGACGCGGTTGGCGTAGCAGCTGGGCAAGAACGAAGACGTAAAGAACGGAGCGATGGATGCAGGTGACACAGAGTGCCGCACAGACGAACGCAGGGAAAGCATCTTTCGAGTTGCAGGGATTGGCGGGATGGTTGCTCGGCTTTGTACGGGGACAGAGAGGTGCGCGTCAGGGACAACAGAAGTTGATGAGAGTAGTAGAGACGCTGCCGCTGGGTGGGAAGCGTCAATTGATGTTGGTGCGCTGTGGGGAAGAGCATTTTCTTGTTGGCGGCGGGCTTGAGAGCGTTGAGACGATCATGCGGGTGAAGAGCGGGACGTCGGTCGAGAATCGGGATGAGATATGTCTTTAAGATGCGGACTAAGATGGCTCGCCTTGGCGGTGTTGATGGCGATACCGTCACCGGTGCTGCTGGGGCAGCAGACGTTGTTGGCGTCGTCGGCTTCTCCGGACTCGTTTTGGGTGAAGCGGGATGCGGGCAAGTCGAATAATGCGGGCGTAGTGAAGAAGGTCGCGGGGAAGACAGGGAGCAAAACGCATTCGCGGGAGATCGCGGCGAGTCCCGCTCCGAATGCAGGGTTGAACAAGAAAGATTCGATTGCGAGTGAGCTGGAGTCGAACCGGAGTACACCATGGTCGATCGTGGTGGGGCTGACGCTGCTGACTTTGCTGCCTGCGCTGTTGCTGTCGATGACTCCGCTGGTACGGCTGCTGGTGGTGTTTCACTTTCTGCGACAAGCGTTGGGGACGCAGACGGCACCCTCGAATCAGGTGTTAATGGGGCTGGCATTGATGATGACCTGGTTCCTGATGCAGCCAGTGCTGCAGGAGGTTGAGCAGAAGGCGGTGGTTCCGTATCGAGCGGGAGCGATCTCGGGTGAAGATGCGTTGGATCGTGGTGTTCAACCGGTGAAGCAGTACATGCTGCGTTATGCGCGGGAGAAGGATCTTGCTGTATTTGCTTCAGCGGGGATGAGTGAGCGGCCAAAGACGAAGGAGGATCTTCCGATCCAGGTTGTCGTGCCGGCTTACATCCTGAGTGAGCTGAAGGCTGGATTTCAGATTGGGGCGGTTTTGTTTCTGCCGTTTCTTCTGGTGGACATTGTGGTTGCCAGCGTGACGACTTCGATCGGGATGATGCAGCTGCCGCCGGTGGTGATCTCGACGCCTTTGAAGATTCTGCTGTTTGTGATGGTGGATGGATGGAATCTGCTGGCGGACCAGTTGATTAAGAGCTTCTAACTTTTGGGTTTTGTGGAGACGTGAATGGGGCCGGACCAGACGGTGGAGATGATGCGGAAGGTGCTGATGGAGGCGATGATGCTATCTGCTCCGCTGCTGGTTACAGCTTGCCTTGTCAGTCTTTTGGTGAGTCTGGCGCAGACGTTGACGAGTGTGCAGGAGCAGACGCTGACGGCGGTGCCTCGGCTGGTGGTTGTGTTCGGTGTCACGATGACGATCCTTCCGTGGGTGGTGCATCGGCTGGTGAGCTTCACGCTGCATATGTTGACCGGGTTTCACAAGTACCTGGGGTAGATCGCATGAATCGAGAGGCGAGCACATTGATCAACGATTGGCCGCAGTATCTGACGGCGGCGGTGCTTGTGCTGGTGCGATTGAGTGGGCTGATGGTGTTTGCGCCGTTGTTTTCTTCAGCGGCGATTGCTCCTCGGATCAAGGCTGGGTTTGTGATCGCGATGACTGTCTTGCTTGCGCCTGCTGTTGCTGCGGTTCCGAATGCGCGGGTGTCGCTGGATATGAAGGCAGTGTTGGGTGAATTGGGTGTGGGATTGGTGTTTGGGTTGTCGCTGACATTGTTGAATGAAGCGCTGACGTTTGCTGGGGCGCTGTTGGGAATGCAGTTCAGTTTTTCGCTGGTGAATCTTATGGATCCGAACTCAAAGATCGAGACGCCCGTGTTAGGACAGATGCTGGGGTGGCTGGGGATTCTTGTACTGATCGGTGCGGGGTTGGATAGAAGTTTGTTTGCTGCTGTGGTGAGGAGCTTCTGCACTGTGCCGGTGGGACAGGCGGTGGTGCAGGCGAAGACGGGCATGGCACTGGCGATGATGGCGGGCGGGATCTTTTTGGCAGGGCTGCAGTTGGCGGCTCCGGTGATTGCAGCGGCGATGGCGGTGGAGGTGACGATTGCGTTGGTGGCTCGGCTGTCTCCGCAATTGCCAGCGATGGTGCTGAGTGTGCCGCTGAAGACGCTGGTGTCGTATGCGGTGCTTATCGGCAGTTTGGCGGTGTGGCCGGGATGGATTGAGCGGCACTTTACTGCGTTGCTGGATGCGGCGGGAAGGTTGATCGCGAACGCATGAGCACGAAGGGAACGGAACAGGCTACTCCTGAACGAAGGAAGAAGGCGAAGGCGAAGGGCGATAGTGTTCGCAGCCGTGAGTTGCTTTCCGCGATGGCAATGCTGGGTGGCGTGGCGATGCTGGGGATTTCGGCCCACGGATTTGTTGCGGGTTGGGGCAAGGTCTATATCGAGAGCCTGCGATCTGCTGCGGTGGGCGAGGTGAACGGGGATCAGGGGTGGAATGAAGCTGTGCGGCGAATGCTTGCTCCTGCATTGCTGCCAGTTGGGCTGGTGATGGCGGCGAGCTTCGGGGGTGCGCTGCTTGCGGGGGTGGCGCAGGGTGGTGGAGTGCAGGTTCATCCGAACGCGGTGGGAGTGAAGTTTTCGAAGTTGAATCCGGTTACGAATTTGGGACACCTGTTTAGTTTGCGATCGACGACACGTCTGGTGAAGTCTCTGGTGCCTGCAGCAGTGATGGTGGTGTTGGGGTGGGGAGCGCTGAAAGCGTTGATGCTGCCTATGCCGGTGATGAGTTTGATGCGGCTACCCGCTACGTTTTCGACGGCGTATGGACTGGCGCTGGATGCGGCCTGGGTGACTCTGGCTTGGTCTGGGTTGGACTATGCGATGGAGTGGAGGAGTTGGAATGAACGACTGAAGATGAGCAAGCAGGAGATTCGCGATGAAGTGAAAGAGGCGATGGGGAATCCGCAGGTGAAGATGAAGATTCGCCAGATCCAGATGGCGATGCGGAAGCGCAAGGTCAAGGCGGACATGTCGCGAGCGAGTGTGGTGATTACGAATCCGACGCACTACGCGGTGGCGCTGGAGTTCAGCTTCGAGACGATGGAGGCGCCGAAGGTGTTGTGCAAGGGGCGCGACCTGCATGCGGCGGAGATTCGCGAGGAGGCTCGGTGGGCTGGGATTCCGATGATTGAGAACCCTCCGCTGGCTCGGAGCTTGTACAGGATGGTCGAACCGGGACAGTCGATACCGTTTGAGTTGTATGCGACGGTTGCGGGGATTCTGGCTTATTTGTACCGGCAGAAAGTGGAGGAACGGATGCGGCGGGAACGCCAGGCTCAGCTGGTTCGACAGCGTGCGGGACTTCGTGATGTGGCAATGGCTGGTGGAATGCGTGGATTTGGAGGTGGGATGTGAGTGAAGCGGTGATGACGAAGAACGGTGGGTTTTCTACTGCGAAATTGCAGAGTTTATTGCTGCCGGTAACTGCGATCAGCATGGTGTTCGTGATGCTGATTCCGGTGCCGAGCTTTGTGCTGGATCTTTTGCTGGCTGCTTCGATTACGGCTTCGGTGATTGTGTTTCTAACGGCTGTGCAGGTGCGACGGGCGGTAGATTTCTCTGTGTTTCCTACGCTGCTGCTGTTGTTGACGTTGTTCCGACTGTCGCTGAACCTGGCTTCGAGCCGAAGAATTCTGCTGCATGGACATGAGGGGACGCATGCCGCGGGTGCGGTGATTGAAGCGTTTGGGCAGTTTGTGATCGGGGGGAACTACGTTGTTGGGTTTGTGTTGTTTCTGGCGCTGATCGCGATTCAGTTTTTGGTGGTGAGTCATGGCGCGGTGCGGACGGCGGAGGTGACAGCGCGATTCACGCTGGATGCTCTTCCTGGCAAGCAGATGGCGATTGATGCGGATATGAACGCTGGGTTGATCGATGAGCAGGGGGCACGGAAGCGTCGGCAGGCGATTGCGCGAGAGGCGGAGTTCTATGGCGCGATGGATGGCGCCGCGAAGTTCAATCAGAGGGATTCGCTGGCGACGATTCTGATTACGGTGATCAATATTGTGGCTGGATTGTTGATTGGCGTGCTGCAGCAGGGGGCCGATCTGGCTACGGCGGTAAAGACTTACACGATTCTTACCGTTGGAGATGGTCTGGTGACGATGATTCCTAGTTTGCTGGTGTCGATTGCTGGCGGCATGGTGCTGACGCGGGCTTCTTCAGCGGGGTCGCTTGATGCTGAGCTTGGATCACAGTTGCTGCGCGGGCGGAACACGCTCTGGATCGCGTGTGCGGTGTTGCTTGGGCTGGCTTTGATTCCGGGACTGCCGAAGTTGTCGTTTGTGCTAATGGCAGCAGGAGTTGCATTGATTGCGCGGAGGCTGCCTGCTGGGAAGGATGGGACAGCGACGGTGGACGAGGCTGCACCAAGTGAGCAGGCGAAGGTGGCTGAGGTGGCGAAGAGCGAGAACCTGGCTTCGCTGTTGAAGATGGACGACTTGACGCTGGAGATTGGGTTCCAGTTGATCTCAATGGTCGATGAGAAGCAGGGCGGGCAGATGCTGAATCGAGTTCGCGCTCTACGGCGGCATCTGGCTACGGAACTTGGGTTCATTGTTCCTGCTGTGCATATCACTGACAATCTGCGGCTGAAGCCGAGAGAGTATGTGGTGAGTCTGCGGGGAGTGGAGATTGCTCGGTGGCAGACGGAGCAGAATTGTTTGCTTGCGGTGAATGCTGATCCTAAGGCTCGCGCTTTGCCAGGGATGGAGACGCGCGAGCCGGCGTTTGGCGTGATGGCCAGATGGATTCAGCCGGGGCTGGAGGAGCAGGCGCTTGCGGCGGGCTACTCGGTTGTGGACCAGACGACGGTGATTGGAACCCATCTTGGAGAACTGATTCGCAGGCATGCACATGAGTTGCTGGGACGGCAGGAGGTGAAGTGGCTGCTGGACAGTATGAATGAGAGTCATCCGAAGCTGGTGGAGGAGTTGGTACCGAAGCTGATGACTCTGGGTGAGGTGCAGCGGGTGCTACAGCAGTTGTTGCGGGAACAGGTTTCGATTCGCGATCTGGGAGCGATTCTTGAAGTACTAGTTGAAGAGGCGCAGCAGTCGAAGGACGTTGTGCATCTGGTGGAGAGCGTGCGTCAGTCGCTGGGACGGGGACTGGTTCATCCATTGCTGGATGGTGAAGGTGGGCTGCGCGTCCTGATGTTGGACCAGGCGTTGGAGACAGAGTTGCAGCATACGTTCGATCCGCGCGGAGCTGCGTTGCTGCTGGGAGATGGAGCGCGTCCGACGGGTGTGCCTGCCGATTTCCTACGACGGCTTGTGGAATCTGTGAAACGCCTAACCGGCAGTGCCCCGACATCGGCACTCCCCGTGCTTCTGTGTCAGAGTCCGGCGCGCTATCACGTACGGCGTTGGCTGGAGCCGTTTCTACCGAAAGTGACCGTGTTGGCACCGGCAGAGATTCCGCCGGAGATCCGGGTACGAAGTTTAGGGACGGTTGGTTGAGGTTGATGGTTTCAGACGGTAAGAGCGCAAGGACATGGAGGAAGTGATGGGCTTAGGTAGTTCGGTTCCGGTTCAGATGTTGCGGGGTGTGTCGAAGAGCGGGCTCTTTAGTGAGGAACAGGCGGTGTTTGCTAGAGGAATGCCAAACACGTCAGGCGGAGCGTTTACGCCGTTTACTGGCGACGAGTCGCTTGATAGCGGCGCAGTTGAAAGCGAAGTTGCGACGGATCGGGATCTGTTGTTGATGGAGCATCTGCCAACGGTACGGTATCTGGCGCGGCGGATCCATGAGAGGTTGCCGCAGCATGTTGACCTTGATGATCTGATCTCGGCTGGCGTTGTGGGACTAATTGACGCGTTCTCGAAGTTTGATCACAGCAAGAAGGTGCAGTTCAAGAGTTATGCGCAGTTCAGGATTCGGGGCGCGATTCTTGATTCTTTGCGGACGCTGGACTGGAGTCCGCGCGAGCTGCGGCGCAAGGGCAGGGCTGTCGAGGAGGCTATACGGTCGGTGACGCAGCGTGTTGGGCGAGCGCCATCGGAGCTTGAGATTGCTGGTGAGATGGAGTTGAGTCTGACGGAATATCAGCAGCTGCTGGGGGACCTGAAGGGACTGGAGATCGGCAGTCTGCATATGGAACGATCGGAAGAGTCGGGAGATGAGGAACTAGCTTATGTACCGGGATCACCTGAGGAAGATCCGCTGTTTCGTTGCTTGAAGGGGGAGATGAAGCAGCGATTGGCGGATGCGATCGATGAGCTTCCGGAGAAGGAGCGCATGGTGTTGACGCTCTACTACTACGAGGAACTAACGATGAAGGAGATTGGATTGACGCTGGGCGTGGTGGAGTCGCGGGTTTCGCAGATTCATTCTTCGGCAGTGTTGCGATTACGGACGGCGCTGGCTGATCTACGTAGTGGTGGACATATTTCGAAGAAAATGACGGCCATGAAGAATAAGACTGTTGCTCGCTGAGTTGAACTAAGACCGTAAAGAAGGGTGATGGATGGAGAAGAATCTTTTACAGGAAGATATTGATGCGTTATTTGCAGCGGCCGGCTCGAACGCTGCAGCCAAGCCGAATGACAATGGCGATGCCAAGCCTCCGGAAAAATACAGTTTCAGCAATGCAGGGCAGATTAGCAACGATCAGATGCGGGCGATCAGTACGGTCAATGATCTATTTGCTCGTAACCTGATGCATACGCTTGGAGCGTGGCTTCGGATGCCGTTGAAGGTGAAACTGGTGTCGGGCGAACAGCTTCCATTCAATGAGTTTTTGGAGCGGCTTTCCACCATGTCGTACATCTGTTCGGTGCGTCTGGAGCCGTTGGGGGCGGTGGGATTGCTGGAGTTGGATCTGGCCCTGGCTGCACCTATCGTGGATGTGCTGTTGGGTGGAACGGGTCGCGCGGGACAGGTTCGCGAGCTGACGGATATCGAGGAGGCAATTCTTACGGCTGTGGTGCAGGTGGTGGTGCAGGAGCTGAACCTGGCGTGGCAGCCTGTCGGGCTTGTATTCGCCTTCGAGAAACGTGAGACGGAGGCGCAGGCGGCGCGGACAATGACGCTGGGTGAGAAGACGCTGTGCGTGAGCTTCGAGGCGCGAATGCCGGAGGTGCAGGGAGTGTTGAATCTATGTCTGCCTGCGGTTGTATTGAATGCGATTCTGCGCAGATTGATCGCGCAAGGAGATCAGCCGCGCAGGAGGTCGAAGGACGCGCAGGCGAAGATGCGAGAGTTGGTGGGCGAGGTGAAGGTTGGTGCCGTGTTGCAGTTTCCGCCGGTGCGTTTACGCGCGGCTGAGCTGTCATCACTGGAACCGGGTGCAGTTCTGCGGCTGCCGTTGCCGCGATACCAGATGGCAGAGTTGCGTGTGGGTGGGTTGCAGTTTGGACGGGCTTATCCGGTGCGAACAGGAGAGCATCGCGGTGCTCAGATTGAAGGGGAAAGCTGCGGAGCTCTGATGAAGCTGCCTTCCGGCGATGATGCTGTCGCCCCAACGATGAATGTGAATTGAGAGAGGACGAAGAGGGTATGGAGAAGGTTGAGGGTACGGGTGAGACGGCTATCACGGCGGCGGCGATCGGTTTGCTGTCGGATGTCGAGTTGGATGCGACGCTGCGATTTGGTTCACGTGAGATGGCATTGCGCGAGGTACTGGAGTTGGGGCCGGGGGTTGTGGTCGAGTTGGACCGGCATGTTACTGAGCCGGTGGATCTGGTTGTAGGAGATCGGATTGTGGCTCGAGGTGAAGTGGTGGTGGTGAATGGCAACTTTGCGTTGCGCATTACGGAAGTGGCGACGCCGCAGCTGCGGTTGGAGAGTATACGATGCCTTTTCTAGATAAAAAAAATGTTGAGGATACGGTGGTATGGGGTGGTGGGGGGTATGGGCTTGGGACGGCTGCTGCGGAGCCGCGGCGGTTATGTGGGTATGCGGAGTGCTCGAGTACCTGGACGGTGCCTTGGCGGAGTCGGAAGAGGCCTGTGTTTGAGGGGCAGTGGGGTTGTGGGGGGCGGTGTGTGCTGGGGCTGGTTCGGGCGGCGGTGCAGCGGGAGCGGGGAGAGGGCTCGGTGGGGCCTCAGGTGCATCGGCATAGGGTTCCGCTTGGGCTGGTGATGCTGGCGCAGGGGTGGATTACGCATCCTCAGTTAAGGAAGGCGCTGGATGCGCAGCGGGAGAGTGGGTCGGGGCGGATCGGCGACTGGCTGGTGAGCGAGTGCGGACTTGAGGCAGAACAGATTACGCGAGGCCTCAGTATGCAGTGGAGTTGTCCTGTGCTGCCGATGACGGGCTTCGCTCCGGAGGCGATGGCCCTGGTGATGCCGAGGGTGTTTGTGGAGGAGTTTGGGTTGTTGCCGCTTCGACTTGCAGGGTCTCGGATTCTGTACCTGGCGTTTGAGGATCGGCTGGATGCCGCGGCTGCGTTGGCGATCGAGAGGATGTCGGAGTTGAAGGTGGAGAGTGGGTTAGTGGATGGGAAGGAGTTTGAGCCGGCACGGAGACGACTGCTTGAATATGAGTCTGTGCCGTTGAAGGTTGAGGTTGCTGTGGACTCGGATGCGTTGTCGGCCCGAATTACGGCAATTCTTGAACAGAAGCAGCCTCTGGCTTCGCGGTTGGTTCGGTTGCATCAGTATTACTGGCTGAGGGTATGGCTGGAGCGGGATGCGATGAGTGGAGTTGGGAGTCTGCCGAAGAGCTCTGAAGATGTTGGCGACTTTGTCTTTACGGTTGGCGGACTGGCTTAGGGGTTGCCAGTTACAGAGGCCTAACACCGATTTCATCGATCAAGGCCGGTGGAACGCCAAGGGCATTGAAACGTCGGCTTATTGCTGGGAGAAGGTGGGTGTGTCGGAGGGGTTGGCAGCTCGGAAGGCCGGGGAACTAGCGGTCGGTTGAGCGTCCTGGTGGGGGCCGAGGCCGAGTTTGATGATGGCGCGAGAGTCGGGCATCAGCTTGGTTTGCCAACCATTGTCAGACTGGAATTTTTGCATAGCTGCCTCGGTCTGGGAGTCCCAATGACCGCTGGCCTGGCCGGAAAGGTAGCCGGATTTGATGAGGGCTGTCTGAATTTCAGTGGCGCGGTTATCGTCGATTGCGCGCTGGCCGGTGTGCTTAGGGGCTGGCTTGGTGTGTTTGGGAGAGGTCGGACCACGACGGGCGTGGGAAAACGCGACGCAGGGAATCGTAGTTGCAACGAGTAGCGCAGAGCTTAGGAGGAGTCTGACAGATTTCATAGAAAATTCAGCGCCTCGAGTTGCAGTATCGAACAGAACATGTATCGTCTCTGCTGAACTCGTGGTTAGGGTATCCCGAGAGTTACCAGTATGGCAACAACAAAGATTGGACGTACTGGTACGGCTTTTGGGTGAGTCTTGCTTACTCTTATTCTACCTGTTGGATAGGCCAAAGCATGATCTGGGCGGTGTTATTGGCGAGGATTTTTACTGTTGTTCACGTGGGCGCCGGCATGTTCGATAGATAGCTTGCGAAAGAAGCCTCGTGGCTAAAGCCCCTATTATTATCGGCTTATTTCGCAGAGTTAAAGCCCAGCGCTCACCGTCCGCAGGACAAAGCCAAGCTAGAGTAGATGTACAAAGGGCGCGGAGGTGATCCGCGCCCCTTGTGTTGTGAAAGTGGTGGACTCTACGGGAGGGTTCCGCCTACGTAGGAGTTGCCACTGTTTTTCTGCTGGGGATAGTGGACGACGAAGACGACGTCGTCTTTGGATTTAAGGGTGGAGACGATAGCCTTGTAATCGGCCTCGTTGGTTACGGGCTTTTTGTTGATTTCAGTGATGATAGCGCCCTTGACGAGGTTGATCTCGTCGGCAAAGGAGCCAGGCCGAACGGTGGTGACCATGACACCGCCCTTGGTGCCGGTTTTGGTAGCAATCTGGGGCGGGACGGCCGAGACGGTGATGCCAAGTTTGTTCTGGCCGGCGTCTTCCTCTTGTGGTGCGGCGTTGTCGTCGTTGTCTCCAGCGAGATCGGAGTAGGTCTTGGCGCGGTCGCCGATCGCGACGTTAGCAGTTTCCTGTTTGCCGTTGCGGAGGTAGCCGAGTTTGACCATGGTGCCAACGTGACGGGCGGAGATGTCGGCTACGAGGTCGTCGCCATCTTTAATGTTGCGGCCGTCAATCGAGACAATGACGTCACCAGGTTGAAGGCCAGCTTTGGCAGCGCCGCCGTTAGGAGTGACGGTGGAGACCATGACTCCGTTCGTGAAGCCGTACATACGGCCGACCGCGGAGCTGAGGGCAGGCTGGAAGCTGATGCCGATGGAGCCGCGAACGACCTTGTGTTCGGGTCCGATGAGCATGTTGTAAACAGAGGCGATGGTGTTGGCCGGCATGGCGAAGCCGACACCCTGCGAGCCCATGGACTGGGTGTAGATGGCGGTGTTCATGCCGACGACGTTACCGGCCATGTCGACGAGCGGGCCGCCGGAGTTGCCGGGGTTGATGGCGGCGTCGGTCTGGATGAAGCGCTGGAACTGGCTCTGTGAGACGCCGTTGGGGCCGGGTTCATCGATGGAGCGGTTTTTGGCGGAGATGATGCCGGCGGTGACGGTTTTGGAGAGGGCGAAGGGGCTGCCGATGGCGAGGACCCAGTCACCAACCTGTGCGCTGTCGGAGTTGCCGAGTTTGACGGTGGGCAGGGGTTCCTTGGAGTCGATTTTGATGACGGCGATATCGGTGTCTTTGTCGACGCCGACTACGTGGGCTGGACGGCCTTCTTCGCCTGGCGCGCCACCGTCAGGATCGGTGGAGAGGCGAACGAAGATCTTGTCGGCCTTATCGACGACGTGATTGTTGGTGATGATGTAGCCGCGCGGGTCGACGATGAAGCCGGAGCCGAGGGCTTTGCGCTCGCCACCGAAGCCGCCGTCGTCGTCACCGTCGCCACCCTGGCCGCCGAAGAAGCGGTTGAAAAAGTCCTGCATGTCGCCGGGCTGCTGCTGGTCGTCATCGTTGCCGCCCTGCGGAGCGCGCTGACCGCGACGGTTTTTCTTGACGGCGGACTGCTTGGGCAGGGAGTCGGTGGTGATGTTGACCACGGCGGGACCGACCTGTTTGACGATTTGCGAAAAACCATTCGAAAGAGTGACGGGCGAAGGGATAACGAGAGGCTTTGCGTCGGATGAGTCGACTGTGGCCTGTTCCTTGCCGCTGACGCCGTGGGTGAGAACGGAGCCGACGAGTATGCCGACGGAGAGCGTCGCGAGCAAGGTGAAGGTGGTAGCAAGGCGGCGGCCGCGGATGCGATCCAGCAGGCTCGGAGAAGTGCGTATCGGTGTATCCATTGGCGGGTTCTTACCTCATTCTTGCGTTACGGTGCGCCTGTGCCAGAAAGGCTCGGCGAAACCTTAAGTATAGTTGCATTTCAGTTTCCGCGGCTTTACTCGCCTGTACGTTCTGTATATAGAGAGGCGATTGACGCCTTTCGGTTGTTTAGACGCGAATCTCTGACAAAAGTGACAGATCAGACGGGGTGGGTGGGGAGTTCCGATGGTGTTGCAGTGAGTTCGGTCATGGCGATTCCGGTGAGGATGAGAGCGGCTCCGATGAGGGCTCGTTGGCCTAGATGCTCGTGGAGGAAGAGGACGGAGGTCAGGGCGGCGAAGACGGGTTCGAGGGTGAGGAGTAGTGCCGTGTGGGTCGGCGGGAGGTGCTGCTGGGCCCAGCTTTGGATGGTGAAGGCGGCGGCGGTGGCTACGAGGCTGGTGATTCCGAGGGCGATCAGAAGGCGGAGCGTGATGGTGAGGTGAGGCTTGCCTCCGAGGGGGAGGGTGACGGCCATGATGACGGCGGCGGTGCCGATCTGGAGTGTGGCCAGTTGAGCGGTGGGAACTTTGTGCGAGGTGTGAGCAAGAGAGAGAAGGTGTCCGGCGAAGGCTATGGCGCAGACGAGGGTGAGGATGTCGCCGATGCCTATGCTGGAGAAGAGATTTTGCCATGTGGTCCCGGCTGGAGTGGTGAGGAACAGGAGGCCAGAGAAGGCCAGGAGCGCTCCGATGGCGGTGGTCCATCGGGGGGCGTGGGCGTTGGCGGGGCACAGGATGGGGACGATGGTGAACAAGGGGACGAAGACGACGACCAGGCCGGTGATGAAAGCGGATTTGGCGGCGGTGGTGCGGGCGAGGCCAGCGGTTTGAAATTGGTATCCGGCGGCGAGGAAGAGGCCGACGATCAGCCCCGAGATGAGGGATGTGCGGTTAATGTTTCGCAGGTGGCGGTGATTGATGATGACCAGCGCGATGGTGGCGAGGGTCATGCGGAGGAGATTGAAGAGGAGCGGGGAGGCGTCGTTGAGAGCGTCCTTGACGAGGACGAAGGTGACTCCCCAGACGGCGACGACTCCCAGGAGGAGGATGTGTGCGAGGGTAGATGGGCTTAGGCTGCGCGGCAAATTATTTGCTCAGCGGTGGGGTTTTCCGGTTGGTGTAGACGGTTTCGCCGTTGACGATGGTGCGGAGGACTTGGGTGTGCAGGAGTTCCTGTGGGGTGGCTTTGGTGATGTCGCGATCGAGAATGACGAGGTCGGCTAGATAGCCGGGTTCGAGGCGGCCTTTGAATTTCTCGGCGTTTTGAGCGTAGGCGGAGGCTTGCGTGTAGGCGTAGAGGGCTTCGTTGAGGGTGATTTTTTCCTGGGGCTGGTAGGTTTTGGTGCCGGCTTCGTTCTGGCGGGTGACGGCGGCGTACAGGCCGCGGAAGGGGTTGATGGATTCGACGGGGTAGTCGGTGCCGAAAGCGAGAACGACATTGTGGTCGAGGAAGGAGCGCCAGGCGTAGGAGTATTTGACGCGTTCGGGCCCGAGGCGGGCTTCGGCCCAGTTCATGTCGGTGAGGAGGTGAGATGGCTGCATGGAGGCGATGACGCCAAGTTTGGCGAAGCGGTCGAAATCGGCCGGAAGCAGAACCTGTGCGTGCTCGATCCGAAAGCGGCGGAACTGGTTGAGCGCCGCAGAGGCGGCCGCTAAAACCTTAGGATCGTGTGACACATTTTGCTTCCAGATAGTAAGTTGCTGTTCGCGCACATTGGCGAAGGCATCAAGGGCCATGTTGTTAGCGCGGTCTCCGATTGCGTGGAAACCGAGTTGGAAGCCTGCATCGGCGCGTTCGACGGCCATTTTGTTCAAATTTTTCTGATCGTAGCGGGGGATGCCGGAGTTGCTGGGGTCGTCTGAGTAGGGGGCGTTGAGGGCGGCGGTGCGGGAGCCGAGGGAGCCGTCCATGAAGCCCTTCAGCATGGTGGTGTGGAGGAAGGTATCGCTCTGCGGGTGGGAGGCCTGGCGCTGCTTAAGAGTTTCGACGGGGGTGTCGAAGGCTAGCCATTCGGCTACGCGGAGGTGGAGTTTGCCGGATTTTTCGAGGTCTTCGAGGGCCTGGAAGTCTTCCCAGTCGGAGAAGTCCTGGACGGAGGTGACGCCGTGAGCGAGGGCGTCGGCCATGGCGACTTCGAGGGCTCGGGTGCGCTCGTCGCGGGTAGGGGGCGGGACGACTTTGTAGATGAGCGCGAGAGCTGGACGTTCGCGGATGATTCCGGTGGGGTTGCCGTTGGCATCGCGGTCGATCTTTGCGCCTTCGGGATCGGGGGTTGCGGCGGTGATGTTGGCGGCCGCGAGGGCTGCGGTGTTGACGACGGCGATGTGGCCATCGGTGCGGCCCAGGATGGCGGGATGGCCAGCGGTGACGGCGTCGATGTCCTGGCGGGTGGGAAGGGTTTTTCCGGGCCAGATGGTGTGGTCCCAGCCTCCGCCTTGTAGCCATGCGCCGGGCTGGGCGGTGGTGGCGAAGGTTTTGATGCGCTGCTGCATCTCGGCCAGGTTGGCTACGTGGTCCAGGTCGATGGTGAGTTTTTGCTGGCCAGCGGACGCGATGTGCGTGTGTGCGTCGTTGAAGCCGGGCATGGCGAAGGCGCCGTTTAGGTCGATGATTTTTGTCTGCGGACCCTTGAGCTTTAGGAGGTCTGCGTCGGTGCCGGCGACGAGGATCTTGCCGTTTGCTATGGCGATTGCGGTGACATGGGCTGGTGTGGGACTTGTGTCCTGCTGACGCAGATGGGTGCCTGTGACGATGTTTCCGTGGATGTAGATGGTGTCGGGCGGGGTCGTTTGGGCGAGGGTGGGCGCGGCGAGGGCGAGGAGCAGGAGGGTGGTGAGAATGCGGGGGTTCACGAGGTGGAGTGTATCAAGGGATCACCATGCAAAACATGGAAATCGCGTGCCAAGGGCTTTCCGATAATCAGGGTTCGCTTTCCTTGGTCGTTCGATGAAACTAGTTTTCTGAAGGCATCTCAACATGATCGATGACGAGAACCTGTACTGGTCCTTTGGTAGATTCCAGTTTCAGGCCAAGTTGTTCCTGAATCGCGGTGAAGATTGACGATCCGGAATCGGACGATGCAGCAGTGACCTCTCTCCCGTTGTCCATGGGAGTTGTGCCGGTATCTGGTGTCTACTTGAGAGTGGCGTTATATCTTCCGTCAATTCCCGTCTTATCGATGACGACGCGACCCAGCTCCTGCGACAACTCCTGTGTCAATGCCTGGGCCATTTCCGGCAGGGTAACGCCTTGTGCTGTGAACTGGCCGGTGCTTGCGGATGTATTGGAACCTCCATCAGAGTCCTTCGATTTTTGAAGACTGGGACCTTTCTTTGCGACGACCAGGGCGTAGACCGGAAGGTCTCGTGTCTCCCAGTGAATCGTTAGTTTGAAGCGGTCTGCCAAGAGCTGTTGAAACATCCCTTGCATCTGAAGTTTGCGCTGGTCACGGCTAAGCGTTCGCAATTGATCGGCGGTCGAGCTATCTATCTTTGCCTCGATGTCGAATCTTTCGGCATTGAGCCACTTCGGGCCGCCCAGAATACGAGGCTCCGGGACTCCGTAGGCCGAATACTGGATGAGATTTTTCAACAAGATGTTAGAGGCAGTGAAACGTCCATTTTCAAATTTGGAATGGGAGCTTGAGCTGCCGGACTTGTTCGGTTTTACGATAGTCACTTCGAAGGCCAGAGGTATGGCAACTACAGGAGCAGCCGCAAGTGCTAGCGCGGTCGCGGCGGATGCTGAAGTCTGGGCGAACGATGCGATGGGGAGAGATGCAGTTACGGCCAACAACAGCTTTATGATGGAAGGCGTTTTTCGGTTCATACGCTCGATCAACTTGGAGGCACCCATAACTTCTTTTATACGTGTTCTTCACGGGGTAGGGAGACGGATTGTGCGGTGAGGTGGGTGGTGTCTAGGAGGGTTAAGAGGATGCGGCGGAGGGCGGTTTCGCGGCCGGTGGGGTCGTACCATTCCTGGAGGGTGTGGATGCCTCCGCCGGTGCCTCCGGTGCCTATGGCTATGGCTGGAATGCCTCGGGAGAGGGGGATGTTGGCGTCGGTGGAGCCTAGACGGAGTTCGGTGCGGAGGGCCAGGTGGCGGTCTACGGCGCGGACGGTTTGGAGGATGGGGGAGTCGTCGGGGAGGGCGGCGGCGGGGCGATTTCCTATGATTTCGATGAGGAGTTTTGGTGGACAGTTGGTGGTTTTTTGGTGGGCAAGGCTGGTTAGCAGATCGTCGAAGATTTGGTGGATCGTCGTGGCGGTGGAGAGGAGTTGGACGGGGTCGGTGGAGCGGAGGTCGAGGAGGGCGGTGGCTGTCTCGGGGATGGAGTTGATGGAGGTGCCGCCTGAGATGTGGCCGACGTTGATGGTGGTGGCGGGGTTGGTGGGGAGTTCGAGGTCGGCGATGGTCGTGAGGGCTCGGCTGAGGATGAGGATGGGGTTGGGGGTGCCGGAGTCGGTCCAGGAGTGGCCACCGGGGCCGGTGATGGTGACGCGGAAGCGGAGGCTGCCGAGAGCTCGGGTGACGACGGCGGTGGTCCCGCTGCCTTCGAGGGCGATGGCGGCGGCGATGCGGCGGTTGTAGGGGCCGCGCTCGAAGAGGTGGCGCATGCCTCGGAGGTCGCCTTCGCCTTCTTCGCCTACATTGGCGGCGAAGAGGATGGGGATAGGCGGGGTAATGTGCGCGTAGCGGAGTGCGGCGGCGATTCCCAGGAGGGCGGAGAGGCCGGCTCCGTTGTCGCAGATGCCGGGAGCATAGATGCGTGCGGCGTCTTCGAGTTCGACGGGATTGCAGTCGGTTCCAGCGGGGAAGACGGTGTCGAGATGTGCCGAGATGAGGACACAGGGGGGAGGGGATAGCGGGTAGGGTGTAGAGGACGGATCGGGGGATAGTTCGGCCAGGACGTTTCCTGCGTCGTCGATGTGGATGTTGGTGAGGCCGAGGGCGTGGAAGCGGTCGAAGAACCAGGCAGCGCGGGCGGATTCGCCGAAGGGAGGGGCGGGGATTCGCACGAGCTCTAGTTGCCAGCGGCGAAGTTGCGGCTGATGAAGATGCAGCCAATGGAAGGCGCGGTGGACTGCGGTGAGGGTCGCTAATCGCGCGATGCGCCGTTGGGCCGAGGCTACGGTGGTGGGCATCAGTACTCGACCTCTACGAGGAAGAGGCCGCGGGCTGGCGCGGTGGGACCGGCGGCGGCGCGGTTCTGAGCAAGGAGGATCACCGGGATGGAGTTGGCGGAGATGCGGCCTCGGCCTGCTTCAACGAAGGTTCCTACGAGGTTGCGGACCATGTGGTGGAGGAAGCCTGAGCCGGTGACTCGGTAGATGAAAAGGTCGTTGTCGCTGCGCCAGGAGGATTCGAAGATGGTGCGGGTGGAGCAGGGAATAGGGAATAGGGAATCGGGAATAGAAGGCGGGTCTGGGGATTCGACGGACTGTGCTTCGCGGGCGGTTAGGTCGGGGTCGGCGGCGGCGAAGGAGGTGAAGTCGTGGGTGCCAAGGACGTAGGCTGCGGCTTGCTGCAGTATGGCGAGGTCGAGGGGCCAAGGGCAGTTCCATACGTAGGGAGCGAGCATGGGGGAGCAGATGGGGGTGGTGGAGATGCGGTACTCGTAGGTTTTGCGAAGGGCGCTGTGGCGGGCGTGGAAATCTTCCGGTGCCTGCTCGACGGAGAGGATGCGGATGCTGGGTGGGAGGGCTCGATTGAGGGCTTTGTGGAGATTGGGTGCGGGGATGGGTGCTGCGAGCGAGAAGGAGGCTACCTGGGCTAGGGCGTGGACTCCTGCGTCGGTGCGGCCGGAGCCCTGGGGTAGAACGGTCTCTCCGGTAATGTGATGGATGGCCTGAGCGAGAGTGCCTTGCACCGTAGGGAGATTGGGCTGAATCTGCCATCCGTTGAACGGTGTTCCGTCGTAAGTGAGGATTGTTTTCCAACGTGTCATGCGATGTTCGGACGGTATCACGGAGAAGGATGGTTTTGGCTGGGATGGGGTGACTGTGCAATTACTGGTGAAGTATATCGCTGACGGGCTGAAGAGTAAGGGCTGGGGGTTGATATACTTAGCCAGCTGCAATCGGGAAAAATTTGATGGAGTCCATGGGAACGAAGCGGTGCTCGTGTGCGTATGAGTGCCTAGCCGCAACATCCTGCAGGGTAGGGTGCCAAGGCCGGTAACTTTCTTTAAGAGTCCTCTGGAACCTGTTGCGCGTCTTAGAAGGAACCGAAAATTTAGTGTGTCCGTAGTTAGCCTGCAAATGTTGTGCTGGTTTCGGGCAAGACAAGAATCCGGTGAATGCCGGTGAAGAATCAGGGAAGAGTTGGAGAGCGCATCGTGAGATTAAGGGATATGCAGGCAGCTGCGAGCATCGCATTGCTGCTAATGAGCGTTAGCACGCAGCCGGGAATGGCGCAGCAGACAACCCCACAGACACAGACGAGCCCAACGGCACCTGCTCCCCCACAGGCTGTGGCGACCGATACGACGGGGACGCCCGGGCTGCCACAGGCTCCGGCGCCGACGCCGACCCAGCCGCTGTTCCTGCGTGACACGGCCATCGATTACACGCAGCCCAAGAGCCACTTCTGGAATCCGATCGCTCCTTACACAGCGACCGATGTGCCGGCGCCGATGCTGCAGAATACACCCCGGCTGGATTCTCTTTTGAGAGACGGGAAGATCTATCTGAGTTTGTCGGATGCGGTGACGCTGGCGCTCGAGAATAACTACGACATCGCGATTGCGCGCATCAATCTGGACATTGCTGATACAGATATTTTGCGGACCAGGGCTGGCGGAACGATTCGCGGTGTATCGACGGGACTGGTGACCAATACGATTGGCGGCACGACCCAGACGATCACATCCGGCGGCGGACCAGGCGGAACGTCGAGTGGAGCGGGCGGTGGCGCATCGGGTGCGTCGGGCATCGTTTTGAGTACAAACGGCGGCGGCCCGCTTCCTGAGAGCCTTGATCCGATTCTGACTGGAACCTTGCAGTATGAGGCAGCGAATACTCCGCAGTCTACGACCTTCATTACTGGTACGAACACGCTGAACCAGAACACGGGAACGTATAACTTTGGCTATCAGCAGGGTTTTCTAACTGGAACGTTGTTCAACGTTACGTTCAACAACAGTCGGACGACGACGAACAGCTTCCGATCGAACTACAGCCCGCAGCTGAACACGATCTTTCAGGCCAAGGTATCGCAGCATCTGCTTCAGGGATTTGGCCTTGCTCTTAACAGAAGACTGATTGTGCAGGCGAAGAATAACCGGCAAATTACGGATTCGTCGTTCCGTCAGCAGCTTCTATTTACTGTGACCCAGGTGGAGAGCATCTACTGGGGCCTGGTGAGCGCTTATGAAGATGAACAGGCGAAGGAGCGGGCACTGACGCAATCGACACAGTTGTCCGCCGACAACCGCAAGCAGTTGGAGATTGGAACACTGGCACCGCTGGATGTCGTGAACTCCGACAGTGCGGTGGCGACCGACAAGCAGGCATTGGTGGCCTCGCAGACGAACCTCGAGTATCAGCAGTTGCTGATGAAGCAGGCGATCGCGCGGAACCTGAACGATCCGCAGCTCTCGAACGCTCCGGTGATTCCGACCGACCGTGTGGCACTCAATCGGCTTCCGGAAGAAGATTTGCCTGTGGAAGACCTGGTGAAGCAGGCTTATTCGAACAATCCGCAGATCGAACAGGCCGTGCTGAACATGAGCAACAATCAGATCACGATCAAGGCCTTCAAAAACGGTTTGTTGCCGACTGTGGATGCGTACGCGTTCTATGGCGGTTCGGGTCTGGGCGGCGCGCAAAATCCGGCACTGCAGTGCACGGATTCAACCGGTACGTCGATTATTCCTTGCCCTCCGAATGTTGTTCAACACACCGGCTATGGAGATGTGTTCACGAATGCATTCAACAACTCATTTCCGGACAAGGGCGTTGGTGTGAGCATCAATATTCCGCTACGGAACCGGGTTGCGCAGGCCGATCAGGCGCGGTCGCAGATGGAGTACCGGCAGTCGCAGATGCGGTTGCAGCAGCTTTATACGCAGATTCGGATTCAGGTCATCAACGGGCAGTTTGCACTGACCAACGACCGGGCGCAGGTGCAGGCAGCTCAGGCGGCTCGCGACTTTGCGGCGCAGAGCCTGGATGCGGAAGAGAAGAAGTACAAGCTGGGCGCTTCAACAACAGCGCTGGTGCTGCAGCAACAGAGGAATCTGGCGGCAGCGGACAATAACCTGATCTCGGCTACGGCAGCTTATGCGAAGGACCGGGTTGCGCTGGGCCAGTTGCTGTCGAACATCCTGGATAAATATGGGATCGACATCAAGCAGGCTGCAACTGGGAACATCACGCAGTCAGCGGTGGTTCCTGGTCTGACGACACCGAAGGCCCCGGAGGCTCCGAAGCCGCTGTCTTCGACGCCTACGCCTCCTCAGCAGTAAGCGGGTGGATGATGAAGAGGGTCCGGGCTTTGGCTCGGGCCCTTTTCTTTTTGGGAACAGGGATTAGGGATCAGGGAACATTGGGCAACGGTAATTGCACAAGGGGTATGGGTGGATGGGATCGGTGGAAATGGGTGGTCGGCAAGTGAACTAAACTGAATGTCTATGGCTACAGAGCGGGTTGTGAGTGAAGAACAGGGTAGCGAGCATTTGAATGCGCTGGCGAAGGCGGCTTCGGCGTATCTGCGGTCGGCGAAGCATCAGCCGGTGAAGTGGCAGCAGTGGGGTGAAGAGGCGTTTGCCCAGGCGGAGGCGGAGGATAAGCCGATCCTGCTGGATATCGGCGCGGTGTGGTGTCACTGGTGCCACGTGATGGATCGCGAGTCGTATGAGGATGCAGAGACGGCGAAGGTGATCAACGATCACTTTGTTGCGGTGAAGGTGGATCGGGATGAGCGGCCGGATGTGGATACGCGGTATCAGGCGGCGGTGTCGGCGATCAGTGGGCAGGGCGGGTGGCCGCTGACGGCTTTTCTGACGCCGGATGGGAAGCCATTTTTTGGGGGGACTTATTTCCCGCCGGAGGATCGGCATGGGCGGCCTAGCTTTCGGCGAGTGCTGCTGACGATGGCCGAGGCTTTTCAGGATCGGCGGAGCGAGGTGGATGAGTCGGCCGGTAGCGTGATGCGGGCGATTGAACATAATGAGTCGTTCATGGGGAGGAGCGGGAATCCGGGGCCGGAGCTGGTGGCTAAGCTGGTGTCGTCGGCGCTGAAGCAGTTTGATGCGCGGTCGGGCGGGTTTGGGTCGCAGCCGAAGTTTCCGCATTCGGGGGCGATTGATTTGCTGCTGGATTCGGCTTCGCGGGTGTCGAGTGGTGCGGGTGCGGAGTCGGCGAAGACGGCGGCGATGGTGACGCTGCAGAAGATGGCCAGGGGCGGAATCTATGACCACCTCGCGGGTGGGTTTCATCGGTATTCAGTTGACGATCGATGGGTCGTGCCGCACTTCGAGAAGATGTCGTATGACAATAGCGAGTTGCTCAAAAACTATGTGCATGCCTTCCAGACGTTTGTGGATTCGGAATGCGCGCGGGTGGCTCGCGAGATGATTCAGTGGATCGATGAGTGGCTGAGCGATCGCGAGCGGGGCGGGTTCTATGCTTCGCAGGATGCGGATTACTCGCTGGATGATGATGGGGACTACTTTACGTGGACGCGGGATGAGGCGGCGGAGGTTTTGAGCAGCGAAGAGTTGGCGGTCGCGAGTGCGTACTACGACATCGGCGAGATTGGAGACATGCATCACAATCCGGCGAAGAATGTGCTGCATGTGCGGGGGACGCTGGAGGGTGTGGCGAAGGCGAACGGCATGTCGCTGGATGAGGCAAGGGAGCGGCTGGCGTCGGCGAAGACGAAATTGTATGCCGCACGGCTGAAGCGGCCTACTCCTTATGTGGATAAGACGATCTATGTCGCGTGGAACGGGATGATGATCTCGGCTTATCTGGAGGCGGGACGGGTGCTGGATATGCCGGAGGTTCGAGCGTTTGCGCTGCAGTCTCTGGATCGCGTGCTTGAGGGTGCGTGGCACGCTTCGACCGGAATGGCGCATGTGGTTGCGTATGGCGAGACTGGTGTTGCGGGTGCGCGGGTGGCGGGCGTGCTTGATGACTATGTGGCGCTCGGTCATGCAGCGCTGGATGCGTGGGAAGCGACCGGTGAGATGCGGTATTACACGGTCGCTGAAGAGATTGCGCAGAGTGCAGTGGCTCGGTTCTACGATCCGGTGGGACTGGGATTCTTCGACACGGAGGCTTTGGCAGATGGCGAGCAGAGACTGGGTGCGCTGACGGCGAGGAGGAAGCCGCTGCAGGATTCGCCTACGCCGGCCGGGAATTCGGTTGCGGCAGCTTTGCTGTTGCGGCTTGAGGCTTTGAATGGGCGTGAGGACTATGCGGTGAAGGCGCTTGAGACGCTGGAGACGTTCGCTGGCGTGGTGGAGCACTTTGGGCTGTATGCGGCGAGTTATGGGCTGGCGTTGCAGCGGATGGTGCAGCGGTCGGTGCAGGTTTGTGTGATTGGAGACGATGCGGCCGCGCGGCGGCTGGAGACTGTAGCGTTGGCGCGGTATGCGGTCAACAAGAGCGTGATTCGTCTGCGGCGGGACCAGATGGGAGCGCTACCGCCGATGCTGGCTGAGACGCTGCCTCACCTACCGGGGCTGCAGGAGGGGAGTGTGGCGGTCGTTTGCAGCAGCAAGGGATGTTTGCCGCCGGTGCGGACCGCCGATGAGTTGATTGAGGCTATGAATCAGTCGTTGTAAGGCTGGTGCAAATGCTACGAGTGAATCCCAACCTTGTGGTTATCACGGGAGGACCCGGAACAGGGAAGACAACGGTCCTCCAAGAGTTGGAACGGCGAGGTTTTGCCTGTGTCGCGGAGGTGGCGCGACAAATCATTCTGGAGCAGGTGCATGCCAGAGGCGACGCGCTTCCGTGGGCGAACACGGAACGGTATTGCGAGTTGATGCTGAAGCGCTCCGTTGATTCGTTTCTGAAACATGATCCTGCGTATGCGATCACGTTTTGCGATCGAGGAATTCCGGACACGCTTTGTTATGCGCGTTTGATCCGGTCTCCGCGGGAGAGTGAGATTCTGGAGGCCTGCCGGGTAAACAGATATGCCAGCAGGGTGTTTCTGGCTCCGCCATGGCGGGAGATTTACGAGACCGATGCAGAACGTAAACAGACCTATGAGGACGCCGTGCGGACATACGAGCAGATGAAGCTGGCTTATCAGGATTGCGGCTATGAGTTAGTCGAGATTCCCCGGCTTGATACTGCGAGTCGCGCTGACTTCATTCTGGATCATTTGCCTGGATGAGATGGTCAGGTTCCGAAGGTTTGTTGAACGGGTGGAGCGGTGGGGTCTGATTTCTGTTGTACGACCAGCATGTTGGAGGAGATGCCTAGAGGGATTCCTTCTTTCTCGAAGGCCAGGATGATGCGGCGGCGGAGTTCGCGGAGGACGCCGTCACGCTGGTTGGCACGGACGCGGGTGTTGATGAGGTAGATGATTTCGCGGCCGCGGATGTCGTTGATGCCGAGGACTTCGGGGTCGGAGATGGTGATGTCCTTGAAGGCGGAGTCCTGGCGGATGTCGGTGGCCAGCTTGCGGAGGACTGCCATGACGGTGTCGGGGTTGGCGCTGGCGTCGACGCTGACGGAGAGCGAGGCGACGGAGAAGTCGCGGGAGAGATTGGAGACGGTGGCGATCTGACTGTTGGGGATGATGTAGAGGGTGCCGTCGCCGTCGCGGAGGCGGGTGCTGCGGAGAGAGAGGTCTTCGACGGTGCCCTTGAGGCCGGCGAGGGAGACGGTTTCGCCGACGTTGTACTGGTCTTCCATGAGAATGAAGACGCCGTTCAGCATGTCCTTGAAGATGGATTGCGCTCCGAGGCCTATGCCGACGCCGAGAATGCCGGCTGAGGCTAGTAGCGGCTGATACGGGATGTCAAAGATGTTCAGAACCTGCAGAAAAGAGATGAAGAGGATGAGGCCGTACGCCGTGGCGCGAATAATGGAGGCCATGGTGCGGAGCTGGGCGGCACGGTGGAAGTTGCCGACCTGCTGATCGGCGCGCTGGCGGAGTCCTTTGACAAAGAACAGGACGACTCGCTGCATGATAAAGAAGAGGATCAGGACGACGGCGAGCTTGGGTAACTTATCGTGGAAGAAGGAGATTACGTCTTCGCTCCAGTCCTGTCCGATCGTTTTGAAGATGTGTTCACCTTGCGGGGTCATGGCCAGAAGGAGCATGATTGCAATATCTCACTTTCGCGCTTACGTGCTTTGAACAGGATGTGACAGCTTAGAGTTGGATGCAAGGCGGTGCGGGAGTCATGGGAAGCGTCATTGCGGGCGGAAGGGGGAGCCATGAAAATTCTTCGGGCCGCGATCATGGGGGCTTTACTGTTGACCGGAAGCTCCGTCATGTTGCACGGGCAACTGGGAAGGGGTTCGAGTCAGACGCAAAACCCTCTGCCTCCGGTTGGCCAGGGCAATATGGGAGGATTGGGTGGGCGTAATAATGAAGCGCCGGATCCGCTTGGGCCCCGGATACAGGAGCAGCAGGCCAAGAGTCGGAATAGCGACAGACAGCGGAAATTGGTGGAGGACACCGAACGATTGCTGTCGCTGGCGGCTGACCTGAAGCAGCAGGTGGGTAACACTGGCAAAGATGCTATGTCGGCAGATATGGTCAGGAAGGCCGAAGAGATCGAGAAGTTGGCCAAGAGCGTGAAGGAACGGATGAAGGGCTAAGGGGTTGTGCGATGAAGATGTTTCGAGTGGCGATGTTTGGGGTGGTTTTCGCGGCCAGTAGTTTTGCGGTATCGGGTTTAGGCCAGGCAACACCGTCTTCGGGGACACAGGCACAGCAATCGTCTGGGCCGGCACGGGCGAGCAATGACGCCGCCTCTTCAAGCAAGGCAGATGTGACGACGGCGAGCAAGTCTGGTGGGGCAGATGCAAACGCTCAGGCTGCCGCGGGGGCGCAGCAGGGGACTGACAAACAGAAGAAACTAGCGGCGGATACGGACAAACTTCTGGCGATGGCTACTGATTTAAAGCAACAGGTGGACAAGACAAATAAAGACGTTTTGTCGGTGGACGTGATCAAAAAAGCAGAAGAGATTGAGAAGCTGGCGCGGAGTCTGAAGCAGGAGATGAAGCAGCAGTAGCTCATCCTTTTTACTGTGCTGCGGACGAGGCTTCTGCAGACGTCAGAAGCCACTTGCCATCTTTTAGCTTGCATGTGTAGTGGACGGTCTTTGGCTTAACCGCTTGTTCGGCTTCTTCGCCAAATCCTTGTGGGCTCATCTGCACGTCAAACGAAAAAGCCTGTTCACTGACTGTCACTTTGTTGATATCAGTTTCAAATTCATCAGGATTGCAGGAGTGGTTTTCCCGTGCGCACCACTGTGAGGATGGCAGGTGCTTTTTCAATTCGGCCGAAAACTGTTGGCGCGCCGAATCTATTTCGTTCGGGAAAATTCGAATCAGTTGTTTTTGCCGAGGATCATAGATGGATAACTTCGCGGATTGGACCGGAGCGAAGTGGATCATGCTTTCTTCGAAGATGATGTTTCCATCGATTTTTGCCAACACCCATCCCCATAATCCTGCGCTGAATGTTAGATCCGTATTCAAGACCAAGACACATCCGGCGGATGGGTTGATATGCGTGTTGATCGTGATGAATCCGTCTTTTTCTGAGATGTCTTGCGCCGATCCCAGGCAATTACTGGAGACCTGTTCCATGATGGTGCTGAAGCCTAGAAACGGAATTTTTGCGCCGTGCAGATCGGCTCGACGAAGTTGATGGATTTGTTCGTCATACCGGATGACATGCAACACCGATGGCAACCTGCCAGAAGCGTCGTCGTCGTAATAGGCGAGGAGGAATGGGGAGTTGTCAGAAGACACGGCGTAGCTGGTTATGGGCTGCTGACGGTCGCTCGCGGAGAAGAGATTTACAGGAATTTTATGGGCGGTTAGAACGTCTGCCAGGGTTTCGGCACGGAGGGGTGTCATGGCGAGAAGGGCCATTGTTATCAATGCTGATAAGGCGATTCTCAATGCGGTTCCTCTTCGGAGATGATGCATCGAAAGCAGGGTTTTGGCTATTGATGTCTTGCGAATCAAGTTGGCTAACTGGTGTCGGTCGGAACGACTTGCGCAGAAGGGAGGAGAAGGAGTACAAGGGTTCGGCTTCGGGCGGACCTATATAGCCGCAGGGGCCCAGGAAGGGCTGGTGCAGGGCAATGCTTCGAGCAGGTTTAACCGTTTTAGTACTGTGGATTGTGATGTCAGCGACGGGCTGGGGACAAGCGGCACAACAGGCGGAGCAGAGGGTGGTGGAGTCTCCGCAATCGATACAACATCCGCGATCTGGATTTTATGGGCACAGTTTTGTTGCCCAGCAGAAGGCGATGCGGAATATCGAGAGACAGGACAAGCTTGTTAACGATACGAACAAGTTGCTGGCGTTGGTGGCCAACTTCAATCAAACGGCGAATAAGAGTGGTGCCGAGTTGTCGTCTGCAGATATGGCGAAGCGGGTTGAGGAGATTGAGAAGTTGGCCCGTAGTGTGAAGGAACGGATGCTCAGGGAATAGGGCCCAGGAAGCGGGAATAGGAGCAACGGAACGGCGCTTATCAAGGTTGGGCCAGGGCTGCGGTGGCGTCTACCTGCGGGACGGGTAATTGAGGGGATGGGACGGCGGTTGAGCGCATGACGCTGATGATGTGGTCTGCGCTCCAGGTGGGGTGGGCGGCTCGGAGCAGGGCGGCGACTCCGGCGGCAAGAGGGGCGGAGGCACTGGTGCCGATGGCCTGGACGTAGGGTGTGTG
>Ga0209060_10000842_pt1 | contig 42633 bp, 44 predicted proteins | sample Coa_R1_8_FD_187155 | JGI IMG/M metagenome (GOLD analysis project Ga0209060, IMG submission 187155) | Surface soil microbial communities from Centralia Pennsylvania, which are recovering from an underground coalmine fire - Coalmine... | ecosystem: Environmental > Terrestrial > Soil >...
TATAGCCCAGCAGCGCCAGCGGCACCAGCCCCAGCGCGAGCCAGGCCAGGCGCGGCAAGGGCTTCTCCACACCAGCCAGCGCCGGGTCTGGTGATGTCTGCCGCGCCAGCAGTTGTTTAAGGCGAGTGACCAGGCGCAGGATGGTCGGGCTGCGCCGTGCCCACTCCCAGGCCAGCGGAAGGAGCAGCAGAATGCCGGTGGGGCGGGTGAGCATGCCCAACGCGGCCAGCGCGCCCGCCTGCCAGAGCTGCCCGGCCCGCGCCCGTTCCACCGTGCCGATGCTCACCAGCAGAAAAAGCGACTCGCTATAAGGAGCGAAAGCGAAGAAGCTGACCGGACACAGCGCCAGCAAGAGCAGGGCGAAACGGGCCACCCGTGCGCCGCACTCGCGTGCTGCCAGGCGATAGAACCAGAGGAAGCTGCCCCAGGCGCAGAGCCAGGAGACCAGCAGAGCAGCCAGGGTGAAATGTCCAAAGAGCGGCCAGGCGAAGAGGCGGGCGAGCAGCGGATAGAGCGGGAAGAACGCGCCCAGCCCTTGATCGGTATAGCTGAACTGCGCGATGTGCAAGAAGAAGTAACTGTCGAAGCGTGCCCAGGCGGCGGCGCTGGCTCTGGCCCAGCCGCCGAAATCGAGGATGCCGGGCGCGCCAGGCTGATGCAGCAGCGCGCCCTCGGCCCACACATAGAGCCAGGTGAGCACGAGATAGCACGCAAGCGCCAGCAGAAAGACGCGCGAGGGAAAACTGCCCAGCAGCGCCCCTGCACGCGACTGACCGAAGCGCTGAGGCCAGGAAGCACCAGGCTGGCGGCGTTCGGGCGGGTTGAGGATGCCCGTGTCGGGCGCGGGCGCGATCTCTGGCGTTGATGTTGTCTGTGTCATGTATGCACGATATCTCTGTGATTGCACTGTTTCTGTTCTCTGATAAGAACGAGTTCCCGGGAGCAATGGTTACCTGACCGGCGCTGCTGGTCAGGCGATGAAGACATTATTGAGGAAGTTCCAGGTGTTGAGGAGCAAAAAGACTGAACTGACGACCAGCAGGACGCGATAAAGCCAGGGATGGCGCGTTTCCAACTGGCCCACCAGCAGAAACAGCGGAAACGCGGGCAACATGAAGCGCTGCGTGGACAGCAGCACTTCTTCGCCGGTGGTTGGCCCAGGCATGGTGGGCACGGCGATGAGCATGAGGGTGAGGGCGAGTTGATAAAGCGCCGCGCCCAGCCAAAGCTGCTTGCGGCGGATGGCACAGTAGAGCACCCACGCGGGCAGCGGAATGACTAAGAGCAGATCGAGCAGGTTGCCGATCAGAGCGGTGTAGTCACCGGCCTGCCAGGTCTGCTGAAAGGCCAGCCCAAAGAGGCCCACGGTGTCCCAGGGCAAGGTGACATGCCGATGCCAGGCGCTTTCGCCTGCCAGAAAGGCCAGCGCGTTGCCATTGTGCAGCTTGAGAAAGAGCATATAGCCCAGCAGCGCCAGCGGCACCAGCCCCAGCGCGAGCCAGGCCAGGCGCGGCAGCGGGTTCTCCGCAACAGCGAGCGATACCTCAGATGATGCCTGCCGTGTGACCCGCTCTTTGAGGCGCGTACTCAGGCGCAGGATGGTCGGGCTGCGCCGTGCCCACTCCCAGGCCAGCGGAAGGAGCAGCAGAATGCCGGTCGGGCGGGTGAGCATGCCCAGCGCCGCCAGCGCGCCCGCCTGCCAGAGTCGCCCGGCCCGCGCCCGTTCCACCGCGCCGATGCTCACCAGCAGAAAAAGCGACTCGCTATAAGGAGCGAAAGCGAAGAAGCTGACCGGACACAGCGCCAGCAAGAGCAGGGCGAAACGGGCCACCCGTGTGCCGCACTCGCGTGCTGCCAGGCGATAGAACCAGAGGAAGCTGCCCCAGGCGCAGAGCCAGGAGACCAGCAGAGCAGCCAGGGTGAAATGTCCAGCGAGCGGCCAGGCGAAGAGGCGGGCGAGCAGCGGATAGAGCGGGAAGAACGCGCCCAGCCCTTGATTGGTATAGCCGCGTTGGGCAACATGCAAGAAGAAGTAACTGTCGAAGCGTCGCCAGGCGCTGGTGAAGGCCGCGCCCCAGTCTGCCAGGGGCCACGAGCCAGGCACAGCGCTGGCAGTGCCATAGAACCAGATGTGCAGGCAGGTCAACGTGATGTAAAAGGCCAGCGCCAGCAGAAAGACGCGCGAGGGAAAACTGCCCAGCAGCGCCCCTGCCCGCGCTGATCGAAAGCGCTGAAGCCAGCGCGTGGCCCCTGGCTTGCCCGAGTGCTTTTCCAGAATGGCAGGTTCGACTGCTGCCAGATCATCTGTATCCGTGATGAGTTGTTTCATGCGGCCAGCCATGCATCCTTCGCTAGACTTCCCCGTGCTAAAACGAAGGCGAGGCATAGCCGGTCACGCGAAACGCGATGAGCAACCAGACAAAAAAAGAAGAGGGCATACCCCTCTTTTCTATGCATACATTGTATCACAGCCTGACGAAAAATAAATCGGGAGGACACCCGATTTATTTTCGTTGCCTATGGGGTATAGTTTCTTCGAGTCGGCCTCTGTTTTTGTCCCCTTCTTGCTCTCAAACGTGGATGTGGAATGCCTGCCAACCAGCCAGCGACAGGAGGCGTGTCGATGGACTCACCCGAGCTAGCCCAACTCATTGCGACTGCTGAACAACTCTCGCCAGAGCGCTACCCGGACCAGGCTGTCGCCCTGAACCAGCGCCTTGTCCAGCTTGACCCGCGCAACGCGGCAGCCTACGTGCGCCTGGCGCGTGGCTACCAGGCCCAGCGCAGCTTTGCCGCCGCCATTGCCGCCTGCCAGAACGCCTTGCGCCTCCAGCCGGAGAGCGCCGCTGCCCAGCGCCGCTTGCAGCGCGTCACCGAAGAGTGGGAACTGGCCCGGCAAGCCCAGGCAATCGCCGGCTACACCGAAGCCCTCAGCCGTGGGGTTGCCCAGAAAGACGAAGAACGCCTGGGGGAAGCCATTGCCTACCTCTGGCGCGCCGTCGACCTCAGCGCCACGCCGCTTCAGGCCATCCGCAGCCGCAACGCGCTGGCGGCGGCCTATCGCTCCAGAAAAGACCCCGGCTCGCTTGATCGCGCGGCAGCCTTGTACGAGTGGGTCTTGCGTCAGGCTCCTGGCAATGCGACGGCCAGAAGAGGATTGGCGGCAGTGCTCCGCGAGCAGCGCGCGATGGGCCGGGGCCAGTGGGAGCATACCTGGCGGCGGGCAGACACGCGGGCGCGCGCCGAACGAGATCGGCGGCAGGAAGGCGAACGCCGCCGCCAGCAGCGGGAATACCGGAGCCAGCGCCAGCAGCGCAAGCCTGCCCATCAGCGTATGCAGAAACCGGCGACCCTGGCGGAAGCCCTGGAAATCCTCGGCCTGGAGCCGCCAGTCACCAGAGAAGACATCAAGCGGGCCTACCGAAAACAGGCGCAGGTGGCGCATCCAGACCGGGGAGGCAGCCACGTGGCGATGGTCATCGTCAATGCAGCCTATGAACTGGCGCTGGCCTCGGTTCCCAGGCTGCGCGTCTGATGTAACATCTGCTTGCGGAAATGTACAACCTTTGCCTGTACGGCATTGGCTTGTAGCGCCGCCGTCCCTGGCGGCGCTACAAGCAGACGCCCCAAGAAGGTTGTGCGAGGTGTTCTTAGGCCCTTTCTATCCCAAGAGCGCGTAACAGCCCGGCCAGCGCGCTCGTGTAGTCACTCGTTGCGTCGTAGCGATGGAAGTTATCCCACATAGCTGGAATCTCTTCAGGATTGCAGGGCTGCGCCATGAGAGGGATAATCCCCTTCATACGCTTGTGCCAGTACCGATTGATGGCTGCATTCACCTCATGTTGCACAGCGGGCGAGGCCAGTGCCTCTGGGGTGAGGACCAGTACCAACCATTCGCAAGTGCTCAATGCTTCACTGATACGTGTCATAAAGTCGCCATGCTGCATATTGACCATATCAACCCAAACCTCGACCCCCGCGTCGCGCAAGTCAGCCACGAATCGGGCGGTGAACTCATCGTTCTTATGACTGTGGCTGACAAATACCCTGGGCCTGGCGCGCTGGGGGGCAGGCGTTAAAGCCGCAAGAGGAGGTAGGGCTAACGGTTCATCTGGCTCGACCTCGCGCAGCCAATAGGGTATCTCAACATCGCGCGTCGCCTCGCGTAGCCAATCAGGTATTTTGACCAGATTGTTGGCTTCTGCAAAAGATGACTCTAGACGAGCTAGTGGTTTCTCAGGCTCGTCCTCGCGCAGCCAGGCAGGCAATGGCGTATTTACTAATTCTTCTGCTGTAAGCCGTGACTCGCCTATTCGTTCTTCGCCCTTTACAGGAGGCGGTTCCTGTTGGGATAGCCGCTCGTCTGGTTTGCCGGGGTGCAGCCAGGGTGGCAGCGGTGCGCCACAAGAAGGACAGGGGGCAGTGTTAAAGGGGCGTAGTTTGCGACACTCAGGACATAGGATATGCATCAGAACCCCCTGCGAACCTTACGCTTCCTCCTGTGGAGAGAACCAGCTTTATCGGGCACGTGATGTATCCCCGTCTGTACATATATTCTAAGCGATGAAAAGAGAAATGGCAAGCCTCGTTGCTGGAATCATCCTCCATCTGCCACTTGACAACGCACGCGATATCTTCTATACTCTGCTCAGCAACCACACGTTGCGGCACGCGTATCTGAGCGCGTGTTCTGGCACCTGAGCAACCGAAACGGTACCATGTGGCGCGGCCAGTGACGAAAACTGGCCGCGCCACTCACCCCACCTCTGCACAGGCAGGGAATGGGGCTGGGGGCATTCTATCCTATCACGGGATGGCATGCCACTTCTCCCAGCGGCCATCTCCTCCGGCGGGGCGAACCGCTTCCCAGCGTGGGAGCGAGTGCAAGGCAGAACAGCCTGCGCTCGCTCCCCTCGCCTGGCAAGCCTTCACATCCACAGCAGGGGATGGCCGTTTCGTCTCTCAGACGAAAAGGAGAGGACGTGTATGCTGGTCGTGATGGCGCAGTTCATTAACTTCTGGCTGACTCCCTGGTCGGCCCCCTTCCGCGCCGCCTGCCTCTGGTTCACCCCCGACACCCAACCGCTTCAGGGCCGCAAGCCTAACACGCTCGCTCCCCAGTGGGTCCGTCCGTTCTTTGTGCAGCGCTGGGTGGGCGAGGCGATTGCCGCCCGGCTGGCTGCCAACCCGGCTACCACCGCCTATCGCTTCGGGCACGACTCCGACCCGGACTGGGAAGCGGCAGCCTGGGCCAGCTATCCCCGCGCCATTCTGCGCCAACTCGATGAGCACCTCTTGTTAGGGATAGTGGGCATGGAGGTAGAGCGCTTGTTGCGCATTGCCCAGGAGCATCCGGGGCTGGTGGGCCAGATGGAATGGACGGGCGCGGCGCTCAGCGCGTCGGAGCATCTGGCCCAACTGTATGCCGAACTCAAGCGCCGCCACAAGGCGATGCAGGCGCGGGCGCTGCTGCGCGAGGAACTGCGCCGCTTCGTGGAGTGGGATGCTGCCTCATCCCCTGATTGGCCCACCTCGCCATGAGGGCATGGGCAGCGCTCCACAAGCTACCAGTGGCCTTCCTGATGGCGAGCAGCTTCTACCTGCTGAGTGAACGTGCTGGCTGCCACCCGGTCAAAGCCGTTCGGTTCCAGATGAATAGTCGGATGCCCGTGCCCTTTCCACTGGATACTGAAGCCGGAACTGTCCAACTCGATCTGCTCCACCTCACTCAGCGGTACCCCCTCCTTCAGGCGCTCTATGAAGCGCTCCGCCTCCTCGATCTTGGGCATCACCAGATAACGTAACAGTCGGCCTATGAGAGGATGGCTCGACATCACCTCTGCCAATTTTTCATCAGCCTGCTCCATTCCTTGATCAAGCTCCAGCGTATCTTGTAAAACCAAGGCCGGTTGGTCTGTCAGGACGAGGAGCATGGGCGCTCCCTGGGAAAGCCTGATTAGGAGTGTAGCAAGTTCTGCCATAGCTCGCCCTCTTTCTTCCGTTCGGTTTTCTGCCGTGAGGGCTTCAACCCACGTTCCTTGCCCCCTCTTGCTAGAGGATATTACGGTTATGGGAAACGATGCGTGAGAGAACATCTCGACACGTCAAATTTCTTATGACAAGGTACTAGCCGTCGATGACCTGCACGCGCGGCCACTTTTCGGTAATACGTTTGGCGCGCAAACGCTGCTGAAAGCGTTCGCGCGTTACGCGGCGTGGATTTCGGCGCAGCACCAAACCAAACAGATCAGCCAGACCACAGGGCGCAACGATATAGAGTTCATTGGTGGGGAGCAGCCGAACGGCAACACTGGTGGCCGTCTCCGGCCAGGTGGCAACGGCCTCTTCACATGATTGCAGAGGCGGGACCGCAAAGCCGAACTTCTTTTCATACCAGAGATGCACCGCAGCTTGATTCTTCGCTTCCCAGGCCACGCCCGGCAGGCGCGCAGAAAGCTGCTCCTCGACCGCCTGGTCGCGTGCGCGGCTGAGATCGTTCGGGTCGAAAAAGATCGCATCTACATCGGCCAGTGGCGTGGGCGATGGATGGCCGTGCAGATGGTCCCAGACCAGATTGCGGATGGCGCCCGCGCCCACCAGCCAATCTGGCGGGTTGCAATCTCGCGCCGCCTCCAGAATCGCCCAGAACCAGGGCGTGGCCCGCGCCAGTTCGCTGAGTTGCCGCCGGTAGGTCTGTTCGTCCGTCACGAGCGTGACTTGCGATCAACCATGACGAGCAGCAGCCCGCCCAGCAAGCCAAGATTTTTGGCGAACTGGGTTTGCTGCTGGCTGCGCCTGGCCTCGTCTTCTTCTTTCCAGAATGGATGGCCCGCGATGGTCGTTGGAATCAGCGAGGCAAAGAGCGCCGCCGCTGCCAGCTTGGGAAAAATGCCCAGCCCGAGCATCGCGCCAGCAATCACCATCGTCAGGCCGTTGGCTTTGACGGCCAGTTCCGGCTCAGGGACGCCAATCGCCGCCGCTTCCTCGACGCGGTGCCCCGGGTTAGTATACGCCCGATAGCCGCCCTGAATAAAAATCACCGAGAGCAAGAGATAGGCAAGTTGTTTGAGATTTGCCATGAAGTCCATTCTCCTCAGTCGCCAGCCAGCGCCGGTTCTTGTTCGACCAGGGCCGACACCTGCACGGAGCCAGGCCCCAGCGCTTCCTCCAGCTTCTGGTGCAGTTCCGCGCAATAGCCCACATGATTATCTTCTGGCACAAGCCTTGCCAACCATGAGCCGTTGCGCACGATCACTTCATACTGGTCGCCGCCGGAATAGCGTTCGATGGCGCGGTAAGCGTCCTGCACGTGGATGGTATCGACCGTATCATTGCCGGTGCGCGAGACGGTGATGCGCAGCAGGTATTTCGGGCGATTCATCTCCTCTTCGGAAACTTCAAACAGTTCTGCGCTGTCCACAATGATGCTCAGCCGATCATTGCGCGTGTCCACCTTGCCGGTAATCAGCAGCACGTTGTCATCCTGCCAGAGTTCGGCGGTGTCCGCGTAGGTGCGCGGGAAGGCGGTCACTTCTATCTGGCCGTACATATCTTCGACGATAGCGGCGGCCATCAGGTCGCCTTTCTTGGTGGTGATGCGTCGCGCCTCGACCAACCGGCCCCCGATGGTGATCTTCTGTCCCGCCCACTCTTCGTTGAGCGCGCTGGTGGGCGTCGCGCCAGCGGCTTTGAGCTTTTCACTGATGCGCTCCAGCGGGTGCGCGGTCAGATAGATGCTGAGCAGTTCTTTTTCCCAGGCGAGCAACTGCTGATGCTGGATGGGCACGGCCTCGCGCAGCTTGAAGTCTTTCACCGGGTCGTGCCCGTCCATGCCGCCAAAGAGGCTGCCCTGGCCGATCTCCGCCATCTTGCGCTGCTGCTGGCCGATGCTGATGGCGTGGTCCAGCGATTCCAGCAGTTGATGGCGCGGGCCAAGTTCGTCCAGCGCGCCCACTTTGATGAGGCACTCCAGCGCGCTGCGCGTGACGGCGCGGCTGTCCACGCGGGCGCAGAGGTCGGCCAGCGAGACAAAGCGGCCTTCGCGCTGGCGATTCGCCAGAATCTCTTCGATGGGGCGCGAGCCAACGTTTTTGATCGCCAGCAGGCCGAAGCGAATCTTGCCATCTTCGACGGTAAAGCCGATGTCACTCTTGTTGATGTTGGGTGGCAAGACTTCGACGCCCATGCGGCGGCATTCGGCGACGGCGGCCATCACTTTCTTGGCGTCACTGGCCTCCGTGGTCAGCGTCGCGGCCATGAACTCCGGCGTATAGTTGGCCTTGAGGTAGGCCGTCATATACGCCACCCAGGCATACGAGCAAGCATGCGCCTTATTGAAGCCGTAGCCGCCAAACGGCTCGATCAGCGTGAAAATCTCGTCGGCAATCTTCCTGTCGATGCCATGCTTGACGCAGCCCTCGATAAACTTGCTGCGATACTTCAGCAGTTCTTCGGGAATCTTCTTGCCCATCGCCTTGCGGAACGTATCGACTTCGCCCCAGGTAAAGCCCGCCAGATTGACGGCGATATAGAGCACCTGGTCTTGATAGACCAGCACACCATACGACTCTTTCAGGAACGGTTCCAGGTCAGGGTGCAGGTATTTGATCTGGATGTCGCCATGCTTGGCCTTAATAAAGGTAGGGATGCTTTCCATCGGGCCGGGGCGATAGAGCGCGACCATAGCCGTCAGGTCTTCGATGCTGGTCGGCTTGAGTTCCTTGATGTGCTGGCGCATGGCCCCCGATTCAAGCTGGAAGATGCCGGTGGTTTCGCCGCTGCTCAGCAGATCGTAGGCTTTCTGGTCGTCGGTGGGAATGTGGTCCAGGTCCAGTTCGATGCCGCGCGTTTCTTTAATGAACTTGACGCTGTTCTGCAAGATGGTCAGGTTGGACAGGCCCAGGAAGTCGAACTTGAGCAATCCCAACTCTTCCAGATAGCCTTGCTCGTACTGGCTGACCAGCCAGCTTTTGAGGTCTTTAGGGTCACGCAGTTGCAGCGGCAGCACATCCACCAGCGGCTCGCGCGAGATGACCACGCCCGCCGCGTGGATGCCGGTGCTGCGAATCGTCCCTTCCAGCGCCAGCGCTTTGTCAAGGATGGTGCGCGTCGTTTCGCTGCCGTCGTAGCGCTGCTGAAGGTCTTTGATCGTCTCCATCGAGCCGCGCAGCGTCACCTTGGGGCCGGTGGGAATCAGCCGGGCAATGGTGTCGGCCTCGTTCTGCAAGCTCAGCACGCGCCCCACGTCGCGCACCGCCGCTTTGGCGGCCATCGTGTTGAAGGTCACGATCTGCGCCACTTTGTCCCAGCCGTACTTTTCGGCAACATAGACCACCATTTCTTCACGCCGGTCATCGGGGAAGTCGGTATCGATATCGGGCATGCTCTTGCGTTCCGGGTTCAGGAAGCGCTCGAACAACAAGCGATACTGGAGCGGGTCCACGCTGGTGATGCCCAGCACATAGCCGATCAGGCTGCCCGCCGCCGAGCCGCGCGCCGAACAGCGGATGCCGCGCTTGCGCGCCTCGTTGTAGAAGTCCCAGACGATGAGGAAGTACGAAACGAAGCCCTTCTGGCTGATGATGTCGAACTCGTAATTCAGCCGGTCTTTGATCTCGTCGGTCATCTTGCCGTAGCGCTCTTCGACGCCGCTCAGGCACAGTTGATAGAGATAGTCGTCCGGGCTTTTATAGCCAATCGGGATAGGGAAGTTGGGCAGCAGCGCCTGCCCGAACTGTACGTCGATCTGGCACATTTCGGCAATGCGCATCGTGTTCTTGAGGGCGTCGGGCACGTCACCAAAAAGCGCGGCCATCTCGTCGGCGCTCTTGAGGTAATAGTGCTGGCTGTCGAACTTCATGCGCTTGGGGTCGTCGATGTTTTTGCCTGTCTGCACGCAGAGCAGAACATCCTGCGTCTGGGCGTCTTCGGCGCGCACATAATGCAAATCATTGGTGGCAACCAGCGGCAGGCCCGTCTCTTTATGCAGGTCATAGAGCATCTGATTGACGCGGCCCTGCTCGGATTCTGCGGCCTGGTGGTCCTGAAGCTCCAGAAAGAAATGATCGGGGCCGAAGACCTCGCGATACCAGTTGATGACCTGGCGCGCGCCGTTCAGGTCGCCTTTGAGTAGTAGCGAAGGAATCTCGCCGGAAATACAGGTGCTGGTGGCAATCAGCCCTTCGGCGTGTTCGGCCAGCGTCTTTTTGTCGATGCGCGGGCGCAGGTGATAGCCCTTGGTGTGGGCCAGCGTGGTCAGCTTGAGCAGATTCTGGTAGCCGGTGGCGTTCTGGGCCAGCAAAAGCAAATGGAAATAATCATATTTGCCGCTGTGGTCTTCGATGGCGTTGGGCGTCAGATAGCTTTCTACCCCGATGATGGGATTGATCTCGGCGGCTTTGCAGGCTTTATAGAAGTCAATCGCCCCGTACATCGCGCCGTGGTCGGTGATGGCAAGGTGCTGCATCCCATAGCTTTTGGCCTGCGACACCAGGTCTTTGACCCGCGACAAGCCATCGAGCAATGAATATTCGCTGTGGACATGCAGATGGGTAAACTCATTCGCGCCCATGGGCCGCTCCTTCGCTGAGAACCAGGCAAGTATTGACAGTCGAATTGCTCATTTTTTGTGAGAAAAGGACAATGCTGATGCAGCCCTGGCGCTTTTGGCAGGCCAGGAGCCACTTCAGCAAGTAGAGAACAGATGCATCACTCAACAGAGAGAAGGTTCTACTTATGCTCCAAGAGAGCAGATTATGTGCCTAGTATGAGGCGAACATGCCAGCGGCGGCGAAGTCTGAGGGCTGGCCTGAACGCCTTCGAGCGGGTACGCGCTGGAGAAGCCAGCACTATGAAGTATACCGTAGAGATGGGCAAGCAGCAAGGGAAAAACAGGTGAAATCGCAGCTATGATATGATGTAGGCGCGCAGTGCAGATGCCGGGGTGAGCAACAAACAGGAGCACACATCGCTAGGAAAAAGAGGCTGCACACGATGGCACAGCGTACTCTCCCCTCAACAGAGAGCCAGGCAAGGATGCAAGCCACTATTCTGGTAATTGAAAATGACTGGAACAACCGTATTTTAATGGAGCAATTGCTGTGTCTGGGTGGGTATAACGTGGTGTCGGCAATGAATGGGCAAGAGGCGCTGGAGTTGCTGGACAAGGGCGTGCAGGTGGATATGGTGCTGACCGATCTTATGATGCCGGTGTTGGATGGCTATCAGGCGGCGCATTTGATTCGCGAGCGAACGGGTTGCCAGGAATTACCCATTGTGGCCGTCACCGGCTACGCGCTGAGCGAAGATAAAGCGTCAGTGGTGGCAGCGGGGTATGACGAGTATCTGGCGAAGCCGTTTCGCCAGCGTGAACTGATGGAGGTTGTGGCGCGGCTCTTGCCCTCCTTTTCCGCGCAGCAGGCGGATGGCGAATAGAGGCGCGCCGGGTCATGGAATCGATGCGTTGGCTAGAATTGACGGTCTCGGCTCATCGTGAAGCCGTCGAGGCGATCAGCGAGCTGCTCAGCGGCGTTGCGCCCGGCGGCGTTGCTATCGAAGAACCCATTGCCCTGCTGGATGATGGGCAGGAATATCGCGTCTTGCCCGAAGGCGCGGTGCTGGTGCGCGCCTATCTGCCGATGGATGGCACCGAAGGCGAAAAGCGCCAGCAGGTAGAGCAAGGGCTGTGGCATCTGGGGCAGATTGGCCCGGACTTCGTGGGCGAACTGACCACGCGCCAGATGGCCGAAGAGGACTGGGCCAACGCCTGGAAAGAGTATTACCACGTCCTGCACCTGGGGACGAGAGTCGTCATCAAGCCGTCCTGGCGCGACTACACGCCCAGGCCGGACGAGGTGGTGCTGGAACTGGACCCCGGCATGGCCTTTGGCACCGGCCTGCACCCCACAACCTCTATGTGCCTGGCACTGCTGGAACAGCGTGTGCAGCCCGGCATGCGCGTGCTTGATGTGGGCACGGGTTCGGGGATTCTGGCGCTGGCGGCGGCCAAACTTGGCGCGGCCAGCGTGCTGGCGCTGGATGTCAGCAGCGTGGCCGTCGAAGCGGCCCAGGCAAATGTGCGCGCCAACGGCCTGGAGGAGCGCATCAGCGTGCGCCTTGGTTCGATTGAGGAAGCGTCGGGCGAGCGCTATGATCTGGTCGTCGCCAACATCATCGCCCGCGTGATTGCTGATCTGGCTCCCGCGCTGGTGGGCGCGCTGGGAACGGATGGGCTGCTGATTGCCAGCGGCATCATCGACGAGCGCCTGTCCCTGGCCGAAGACGCGCTGCGCGCCGCTGGCCTGGCCGAAATCGAGCGCGTGCGCGACGGCGATTGGTTCTCATTGGTGGGAAGCCCTACAGCGTCAGAAACATCTCGTGCTGGCTGAAGAACTCGGTAAAGCCGAGATTGCGGCAGCGCGCCAGGAACGGGCTGGCCTCCGGCTCGTTGAAGACCTGCGCGCTGGTGGCGTTGCCCGCTGCTGCTCGCAGAAGCGTGGCAAGCGCGGCATCCGGCAGGTCATGTGCCAGGAAGGCAGCCAGAATCTGGATGTTGTCGCCGCCGCGTCTGAAGAGCAAGCCACTCTGCCCCCCGTCGCTGCCAGGCAGGGCAACGGCCTCGGTGCGCAGCGCCAGAATGCTGGCCGGTTCGCGTTCCCAATCCGGCTGCTGTCCTTCGTATAGCCTGGGAAAGAAGACGGCAGGGTCGACTGCTGCCGCAGGCAGGTCGGCTGCGGCCTCTGGCAATGCGGCAACATCCGCCTGCACACCAATCAGCCGCCGCGTGGCGACAAAGCCCGCCCCCTCATAGACCTTGATCGCCTTGGCGTTCTGCGTCAGCACCTCCAGTTGCAGCGTGGTCAGATGCTGCTCGCGCGCCACCTGTATCATCTGCGCGGCCAGCAGCTTGCTGACCCCTGTGCCGCGAAAATCCGGCGCAATGCCAAAGCCACCACACCAGCCACGCGCGCCGCGCACGCCCATGCGCGCCAGGCCCACGAACGCGCCATGCTCGTCGTGCATCACCACGCAATACGCGGCGTTGATCTGATAGACCTGCCAGAACCCTGCGCTCATTTCCGCAGTGATCGTCGCCGGAAAGAAATAGCCGGTGAAGCTGACGTTATGCATCTCGGCAAGCTGCTCCTGTGTATAGGCCAGGGCGTTGGAAAAGCGGTAGCTGGTCATCGTGGCTGCCTCGTCTGTTCTCGCTAGTGTGCTGACATTTCGCCTCATTATGGCTCAGGTTTCGGCAGAGAAGCAAATCTGCTTCTGGGCCAGCCGGGCTAGCATTGCCAGGTTCCTGTTCTGCCTGGCGTTCTGATTCGTTTTACTCAATGAAGAGATGTATGTAAAAGCCGTGTTGCAGTAGTGTTATGGAGGGAGCCAATGTCCTTCTATCAACCCGAGCAGCGTTGCCCGCGCTGCCGTTTTCCCTATACGCAGGGCGTGTTTACCTGCCCCAACTGCGGGCTTGCGCTGGCCGACCCAAGCGCGCCGCGCGCCAATAGATCGGGACCGCAGCCGTCCTGGCAGTCCACCAACTATGAAGGCTATGGAACACCGCCTCCCGCTGATCGTTTTGGCGGCTCAGGACCGAGTGGGCCAGGCATGTACCGGCCCGACGGCCAGTACGCGCCCGGCGGCTCTGGCCCCTGGAGGAATGACGCGGGCGCTGCCCCTGGGCGGTCTGGTCCTCAGTTTCAGCCGCGCCCTGGTGGCTATGCTGGCGCGGGCGAGCGGATTGTCGATACTGGCGCGCCGACGAGCTATCAGAGGCCGCAGCCCGGCCAGAGCAGTCCATCGGCTGGCTGGGCTGGCTCAAGCGGCGGACAGCAGCCCTCTTCCGGCTATCGGGGTATGCCGCCCGGCTGGGGTAGCCCTGCTGGCGCAGAGCGTCCCTTTGCCGACCCGCAGCAGAGCGCTTCCGGCAGAGGGATGCCCTCCGGCTATCAGCGCCCGTCGCCCGCTGGCCGCGATGCCTACGCTGCCTATCAGGATGGGGCAATTGACGCGCCCGAAACGCTGGCAGATGCTTACAACGATGCCACGCCGCCCTACAGCGGAAGCCAGGCGTTTCGCGGCGCTTCCACGCCCATGTATCAGCCGGGCGGCCAACCCTGGCAGCAGCAACAGTATGCCGCCGCGCCAGCCGCCTATCCTGGCGGCCAGCAAGGCTATGGCGACCCGTATGGGCAATACAGTCAGCCGGAGCCGCCGCGCCGCAGCAAGAAGACAGCGCTCGTCGTGCTGCTTGTCATCGTGCTGCTGGCGGCGGTTGGCGGTGGCGCTGCCTATCTCTTCCTCGGCTCCAAGCCAACCATCACTGTCACCAGCAAATATACCGTAGGCACCACGCCAGCAGGCGCGGCCAGCACGACCTTGCAGGTGAATGGTTTGAAGTTCGCGCCGCATTCAGCGGTCAGCTTCCTCATCGATGGGCAGCCAGAGCCTGGGCACGAAATCTTTCAGAGCGATGCCAGCGGCGCTGTCCAGGGCAATCTGACCGTCACCAGCGCCTGGCCGCTGGGCCAGCACAGCCTGACGGCCAAAGACGCCAGCGGCAACACCACCTTCCAGGGCAAGACGGTTGCGATTGTGACGCAGGGAGAAGCTGGCACGCCTGGCCCCAAGGGCGCGCCCGCTGACGACACGCCCTCTTTTACCATTCACGCGACCGTTCACTCGCATAGTAAAGATAGCGGCCAGAACATCAGTTACCCCTATAGCCTGGTGGTCACTGGTCAGCCTGACCCGGCGGGCGGCAAAGTATGCAGCTCCCAAGATACAGGCAAGCTGCAAACCAACAAAAGCACCTCAAACGGATTGAGAGTCACTGAGACATACGTACCCACGTGCAGCGGCACGTACAAAAGCGGCAAAATCACTTATACAGAGACTTTCAGCAATTACAAACTTGCCTTTAGCAATGGTGTCACGTGTACCGTAGCCGCGCCATTCATCAATCAGGAACTGGATGGCAGCTTTACCAGCGCCACCAGCATCAGCGGCACGCTTAGCTCTGACACGCCAACCATTACATGCAGCAATGGGAACTCAGTTACATCAAAAGGCGTTGATGGTACGTGGGCTGGCTCCATTTCTGCCTGAGCGCAGCATATCTCTCTTTCTTTCCTATGTAGGAGCCGTTATGGGGAATGACGCCCAGCTATTGACCTATGAGCAGGTTCTCGCTCTGTATCCGCCTGATACATTTAAGCAGGCGATAAAAACGGCCACGCTGCGTATTCGTCCATTTACCAAAGAGGATGAGCAAACCTTTCCTCCCACGCGAGACCTTGAAGGCCGCCTTATCAAAGCAAAGGTCGGTCGCTGTTTGTGTATAGGCGTAGAGGGGGAACTATTTACCTGCTCCTTATGGAGCGTACAAAACGAGAGAGAGCCAGTACATCTCGCCCAAGAACCTGATGCCGAGGGCTTTCGTGAATATCGCATGCGCGACCCCAGGCCCATCTGGTATCTCACGCTGGACGTTCCTTTCAAACTGAAGCGGCCCGATGGCGATGTGTGGGAAAGCCAGGCCGATGGGGGCGTGATTACCTGGAATGGAGAAGTTGGGAGCGCCTGTGTGATGCGGGTTCTCAAGACCTCCATCTTCGTGAAAACCTATACATTGCTCGAATCAGGGCAAGCGTAAGGAGCATGCATGGATACCGAGCGCCTAACACCAGCCCCAAACCAGCCACAGGTGACACTGGCTCGCGTCAAGGCGCTGCTAGCGCGTCTGGATGCCGAGCGCACAGCCGACCAGCCCCAACCGGACAAGCAGCCGCGCCCTGCTTATACGCCGGAACCGTGTCTGAAAGAGCCTGATCTGGCGGCCTGGGAAGCTGCCAACGGCGTCGCGCTTCCAGAGGCGTATCGGCTGTTCTTGCTGGAAATCGGGAACGGAGGCATGATGCCAGGCTCGTATTGCGACTTTGAGGTGTGGTCGCTCGATGACCGCAGGCGGAAAGCATATTACACCCAACTTCAGGAGCCGTTTCCGCTCTCCAGGGAACGGTTCGAGCAGCAGATAGCGCGGCTCCAGACGGAGGGAAGAAGCGCTAACCCACTGTTTCCCGAGCTATGGGAACAGTGGAAAGGAGAAGATTTGCCGCCAGGGTGTTTGCCGTTGGGGCATTATCCCAGCTACGATCCGCTTTTTCTGATCGTCAACGGCGACATGCGCGGGACCGTCTGGTGTATTGTCGCCGACTGTGTCGTCGAGATCAATGATCAATACCAGCCATTTGATTTCCTGGGCTGGTTTGAAGATACGCTCTTAGAGTTGGTTGGGTAGTAAGGGATGCCCTCCCCTGGTAAAAACAGCAGGACTTTTTCTCCACATGCTTGACAAGTATATCAGCAATAGGCTAGTATAGTCCTATCAGGCGGCCCGCTTGAGGACAAGCCGCCTGATCGGTGCCCCGCCTGTGGGGCGCTGAAGTTGGTCAACGCGAGGACGGCTGACGTGGCAGGTGCGAACACACCTGCCGCGCCATCACCCCAACCCTGGACCAGCCAGGAGATGGAGCTAAGGTGAAATTGTACCATTGCGGGGGCAGATTCTCTTAGCGGCCACCTTTTGGAAATGCTGTGACGACACTGGCTAGCAATGCAAGCCAATGTCGCGCGGCGCTCCGGGGGTGGCCGCTTTGCGTGTGGCGCGGCGGGGGAAGCTGTGGCTTTGGGTCCAGGGCGCTGCGTCGGACAAAAGAGGAGTACGCCCGATGAGTCTCGTCTCGAAGTATCGTTTGCAATTTCTGATCACCTGGCTGGCGATGGATGCCAGCCTGCGCGCCGCGCTTTCGCCGCGCCAGGTGCCCGCCGTGGTTGGCCTGCTGGCTCAGGCGCGGGCCATGCAGCAGGCGCTGCATCCCTGGCTGGTGGCCGTGCTGACCCGGCGCGAGCGTCTGGCGTGGACGCTGCACCCGCCGCATCTGCCCGATGGCCTGGCGGCCCATGTGCAGGATGCCTTGAAGCTAGAACTGTTCGATCCGCGCGAACTGCGCCGCTGGCCGACGCCCTGGCTGGGTTATCTGCTGGAGGCCGAGCTAGCGCGGCTGGTCTGGCTGCTGGAAGCGCCCACAGTGCTGATGGCGCGGCCTGGCTGGGAGCGCTGGGAAGCGGCGCGATGGGCGCTGGCAACTTGCCTGGCGCGCATCAGCCAACTGGCCCGCGCGCTGGCGCAGTGGCGCTCATCGCCGCCCTGCGCCGGGCTGAATGCCGCGCTGGAGGCCACCTGGCAGCGCCTGACCGTGGACAACTGGCAAGAAGTCGCGTAGCGAAGCTGGCTCTTCCCACAAAAAACAGAAGGAAGAGCCAGCGAGCTCTTTACTGCTGAGTTATCATTATGATACGGAGAGATGGCAGCGCGGCATGTGACGTTTTTCTGTCTGCTGCGATGAACAGAGTGAAGTAGCTACTTTAAACGTGTGAGAAGGATAATGCAACAACGATCAGGGGCAGCCAGCCTGGATGAATCGCCAGCCGCTGGGCTGTATGAGCGCTATGCGCGGACGGTCTTGACCTATCTGCGGCGGCGGTTGCCCTCGCGGGAGGATGCCGAAGATGCGATGCTGGAGGTGTTCCTGGCGGCCTTTGAACGGGACAGCCTGAGCGCCCTGAGCGAACAAGAGCGCTCGGCCTGGTTGCAGCAGGTGGCGCGCAATAAGCTGATCGATTATTACCGGCGCTCCACCAGACGGAGCACGGTCACGCTGGAGGAAGTCGAAGAGACGCTGTTCGACGAGGCGCGCGACCCCGAACAGATGGCGCTGCGCCACGAGGAAGAGCGCCGCCTGCGCGCGGCCATTCGGCAGATGCCACCATTCCAGCAAGAAATCTTACGCCTGCGCTTTGGCCTTGGCCTGCGTTGCACGCAGATTGCCGACCAGCTTGGCAAGCGCGAAGGGGCCGTCCGTATGGCCCTGTTGCGAACGCTCACGCTTTTACGCGCCCTCTATGAAGAAGTCTAGCGATAGAAGAGGCGATCCCTATGGAACGCAACGACGACGAACTGACCCTTGAAGGGTTGGATGATCAAATCGAATGGCACGCGCGGGGGCCGCGCGCGCTGCCGCCAGGAGGGCAGCCCTCGCCCACGACCCGACTGATTCAGGGGCTGCGTCGTTCGTATGAAAACGAGCAGGCCGACGAGCAATCGGTGGAAGCGGTCTGGCAGCGCCTGGCCGAAAGCGGGAATGTTCCCGCGCCGCTGCGCCAGCGCTCGCGCCAGTCTCGCCCTCGCCAGAGTCAGCCCGCGACCTGGCAGCCCCCACTGCAAAACGAGACTCACTCGCGCCGCTGGTCGCTGGCCTCGCGCCTGACGGCGATTGCCGCAGCCGTCGTGCTGGTCGTCGTCATCGGCGGCCTGACTGCGGGGCTGATTCTGGTCCGGCAGCCAAAGGTTGGCACCCCCAGCCAGGCGACGGCAACACCAGGGCACACGGTGACGGCTACCGCTGCCCCGTCGCCACCGTCTGAAATCGCTTACATTGGCAGTGATGGTAATGTCTGGGAGATGACCTGGCCTGGGGGGACGCCCGAACAGCTTACAACCGATGCTAGCATTGGGCAAATCTCTTATAGTGGGCTTACCTGGTCTCCAGATGGGACTCTTCTGGCTGCTCTTCGGCAGGCTTATACAAATAATCCTTCGATGCTCATCATAAAGCCAGATGGGACGGTTGTTGTTCATGTGCCCTTGCCAGCAAGTATGAATGGAGCTATCCCCTTTGCCTGGTCGCCTGACAGTACCATGCTGGCTTTTCGCGGAAATATTGTTGATGTGCTACCTGATGGTACTCATATTGGAAAACTCTTTATATTTGATGCTCAAACTGGCAAAACGCAGAAAACCCTCACGTACAACGCAGGGGGGAGTGGCTGTGGTGGTGCTGGGCCTTTTGATCCATTGACTGGGGAGATATGGGTAGTCCATCATCTTAGCTGGAATTATGCTTCAGGAAGCACCTTTATCTGGTCTCCAGATCAACACAGCATCTTAGTCTCCTATGTTTGCGGTCAAGCCAGAGCAGCATTGGTGGATTTGAACACGGGCACTACCAGCCTTCCTTATCCTTCTGACGGTGGGTATCAGCCAAAGGGGAATCTGATTCTAGGTTACTGGAATGACGGAACGCTCGGTCTTACTGACCTCTCTGCTAACCATGTGCGTGCACTCGTTAAGCCGGAGCAATATGTCAACCCACAGCAATATCTAATTACCTTGGGGTTAGCAGCCTGGGCAAGCGATGGTCAAAGTATTTATTACGAGCATGATGATGGCATCTGGCAGATTAATGTGGATGGCTCCAACCCGCATCAGGTGATAGCAGGGACAGCGCTTGATAACCAGCAGAACGCTACAGTTCAACTGGTCCCCAGCCCGTCGCCTGATGGGCGTATGTTGCTGTATTTTCAAGCAACTGGAAGTAACCGAGCAGTAGATTCTAGTGACCCGACGCCGCAGCCTACTCCAACGGAGCCACTCACCACGCGCTGGTATATCGCGCAGGCGGATGGAACGAATCCCATGCCCCTGCCCAGCGGCATTTCTGATGTGGTGTGGCGGCCAGCCAAGTGAGATGAGGACAAGAACCGATCACTCGCTGGCCGGGTCATAGGGGATGACATGCTCTTGCTCGTCGGCGTCGTTGCGCGCGACAATGGCGATGGCCGGTTCGGTGTCGCTGAGGTTGCGCGGCTGGTGGGGCACATCGGCGGGAATATAGATGAACTCGCCAGGGCCATTGATGACCGACTCGCGCAGTCCAGGGCCATAGCGCGTTTCCACCTGGCCCTGAACGATATAGATAGCGGTCTCGTAGCTCAGGTGGATATGCGCTCTGGCTGCGCCGCCCGGCGGAATGACAACGCGCTGCATCGAGATGCCGCTCGCGCCAGCGGTGCGGGCGGAAACGCCAACAAAGTAGGGAATCTCCTGTTTGGCGTCGATGGCAACGCCCTCTTTGACAACGATGATGCCGGGCGTCTGGTCACTCATAGAGCGCTCCTTGTCGCGAAACCTTTTGACCTCTCTGGCACTCGCTGGTATCCTTTTCAGGGCTGGCGCGCTGCGAGGGGCACTGTATGAAGACCCGTTTGGGATGGAAACTAGTTCACCCACTCGTCCGAGCCGTTGATGACGCGCACGCGCCCTTTGCCCGCGCCCACTTTCTGGCCTTTTTCTCCATCCGCTTCCTTGGGCCTGCGGTCCACCCAGGAGGGCAGCATCAGTACCAGCGCCACGAAGACGCCCAGGGCGATGAACGCATAGGCGGTGCTGTTGATTCCCAGCTTGGTCAGCAGGTGCAGCGAAAAGGTCTGCGAGAGGATGAAGGCCAGCAGCGGAGCCAGGCTGATGGCTCCGGCCAGCATGCGCACCGGCAAGACCCATGCTCGGTTGCGATGCAGCAGTCCCAGACCAACGTTGACCAGACAGGCGCAAATGCTGATGATGCTCAGCGTGATGATGAAAGCTGCTGTTGACACAAGGGCGCTCCTCTCGAAAGCCACACGCGCTTCCCCTATCAGCGGGCACACCCGCCCGCTGTAGCGCTTGCAAGCAATACAGGCATAATGCGGTGAAAGTCTACCATACAGAGCACATGAGTGGTGAAAACTGGTACTTTCTGGCTGAGCCTGTGAACGAAAGTACCGCTCTATGGTGCCTGCTAGACGACACCAGCCGCCTGAAGAGCGCGCACCGCCTGGATGGTTGCATCCAGGATGAACGGGTCGCCGTCATCGCTGGAAAAGCTGCCGTTGGGCTGCTGGGCCTGTTCCAACAGCGCCCGCGCCCGCGCGAGCAACGGCGTGGATGGCGCGACGCCCGCGTTCAAGTATGTGTTCAACATCCAGGCAAGTGCACTGGCATCCCATTGGTTGTCCAGGCGTGCTTCCAGATAGGCGCGCGTGGCCTGGGCCACTTCAGAGGCTTCACCTTCGGCTGTCGTGAAGAGCGCGCCCATAATCCAGATGGTCTGGGGAAACTGGTCTTCCAGTTCAACTTGATAGAGGTAATTGCAGGCGTTGGTCACGGCGTCCAACTGCGCGTCGCGGCCCACCGCCAGATGATAGGCGGAATCGGCGGTGAGGTAGGCGTTTGCCATCTCGTTTTCCGGCGACATCCAGCCCGGCGGCTTGAGCGCCAGAATCTGCTGGCTTTCGTGCCAGCTTCCATCGGCTTGCTGGGTGGCGAGCAAAAAGTCTAGCCCGCGCTGCGCCGTGGCATCACTGCGCAGACCCAGTTCGGCCAGCCAGGTCAGCGCGTGGTGTGTGGCTGCCAGGCTGCTCGGCTGGCCTTCCTCCTGCCGATAGGGCCAGCCGCCATCAGGATTTTGCAGCGCGGCGACCTGCTGGCGCGCCTCCTCAATCGCCGCTTTTTCGCCCAGCGCGGCATGCAGACGGGCCAGTTCCAGCGGGCTGCCATGCTGGCGGACGTAGACTATCGCTTGCTCAAGGTTGGCTGGCATGTCGCTGATCTCTCCTTACTCCTTCGGTTAGCTCAGACCCAGGTGTGTGCGCGCTTCCTCCAGACTGTTGGAGCCAACCACTTCCTCTAGCGTTGCCTCATCGGCAGCCTGGATAGCTGCCAGCACATCATCGCTCAGTGGGCCAAAGCGCTTCTCCAGGGCAGCGCGCGCCATCCGGCGTGCGGTTATCTCAGTAACCGCTTCTGCAAAGCTTGATTCTTTCCAAATCTCTTCAATCATATGGTCCCTTTCCAGCGCCCTGACCAGATCAACTTTTGGCAGGCGCATGCCCACCAACACGCCTAGCAGCCCCATCAGTCGGCTTTTTTCCTGGCGTGGCACGGGCGCGTGCGCGATCTTTTCCGCAACCACAAAGGTGGTCTCTGCGGTCACCTGCAATTCAATATGCAGGATGATGCGCTGCCCCTCTACGTCCTCAACGAGCCAGACCAGATCAGCCCGCCGCACGCCAGCCGGAAGCTCCTCTGAGAGCGTCTCTTTCCAGGTGACTCCTGGGGCAATCAGCGCCAGAAACGCATCGTGCGATTCCAGCAGCAACTCCTTGAGCGCCTGATCGTAGCCAGGCGTTGGCGCGCGCTCGCGTCTGCCTCCGGGCTGCTGCACCATCGTTTCTCCCCAAATTATAACATGGTCTGCCGGTTATTCCGAGTCCATGGATACTGATATGTTCGCATCAGCGCTTTCCAATGCGAGCCTCCGGCGCGCTTTCATGCGCGGGTCGGGCACGCGCAGCCGGAAGTACAGCGCGGCGGCCAGACCCAACACAGCAGCCAGAATGAAGGGCGGGCCATAACCCAGGCGGTCTGCCAGCCAGCCGCCCACGATGGGCGCAAAGGTGCTGAAGGGCGCGTAGCACAGCGACGAAAGGGCAATATAGGTGGGGCGCGCTTCCGGCGGGCCAAACTCGATGACAAACGCGAACGAAGCCAGCAGCATGGCCGAGACGCTGATGCCCGTGAGCAAAAAGACGCCCGCATACAGCAGCGGGTCGTGCGCGAACAGCGCCAACGCGCCAGCCAGCGCGCCAGCCAGCGCGCCGATTTCCAGCACCAGCCGATGGCCGAAGCGATCACCCAGGATGCCCAGAATGAAGTAGCTGGCCGTCGAGGAGGCGACCAGGACCGTGTTCTGGATGCTGACCTGGGCGTCGGTCAGGTGGGCTTCGTTCTTGGCGGCGATGGCGAACAGTCCCGTCGCCAGGGCCGCTGCCCCAAGCAGCGCATTGGCAATCAGCAGCCGCCTGAAGTCGACATCGCGGCGCAGGATGCGCACCCACCCGCGCGGGCCGGTTTCGCCAGCCGCCCGGCGCGCTGCCTTTTCGGCTGGCGGGTGCGGGATGCGGCGTGGCTCGCGCGTGAGCGAAAGCCAGATAAACGAGATGACCACCATGCCAAATGTGAGCAGGAAGCACAAGGCAAAGTTAGCCGGGAAGCTGATGCCTGGCGAGGAAAGAATGAGCGTTGCCAGCGCCGCGCCGCCAATGCCCAGCAAGCCGCCCAGGCCGGTGAAGAGGCCAAAGAAACGCCCACGCCAGTTTTCGGGGATGGCGCGCGCCACCAGATCGAGCCAGGGCGTCATCGATAGGCCGCTGCCCAGGGTTTGGGTGAGGATGAGCAGGAAGAAGAGTACCAGCAGCACATCCGGATATGTTCCCGCCAGCAGCAGCGCCGCGCCCGCCAGAATCAGAAACGGCAGGCGCTCCAGCGTCGTGACGATCAGCAGAATCGGTTTGGTGCGGCGCAAGCCTTCGACATAGCCCGCCAGAATCAACTGCGTGCCCCAGATGCCCAGCGCGCGCACGGCTGGCACCAGCGCGGCGGCGATGTTGTCGCTGGAAAGGTGATGGACAAAAAGCGGCAGCACCACATAAGCCGAGCTAATATTCATCCCCAACGTGAAGAAGGTGATGTCGATGCCCATCGTGGCAAAGTTCCAGCGGAAATGGCGGTCTCGCTCGGCGACGCTGGCCGCCATTTCCGCCCGCGCTTCTGGCGTGATGTCCTGGGTCAGCATAGATAACCTCTGTTATGCAGTCTGCAATAAGGGCAGATGAGGAGTAAGGAGATCAAAGGAGGGTGAGTGTGCCGATGTATCCGCTTTACCCGCCAGGGTCGAATAGATCGGCATCCGAGTTGAACTGGCCGCAGGCGAGGTCTGCGACCACGCGGGCGCAGCGCACCGCCATAGCGTTGCCATGGCCGGTATAGCCGCCGCTGAGGAAGATACGCTGCTTGCCGAGCGCGCGCCCAACCAGCGGCAGACTGTTCGGGGTGAACGCCATCAGTCCAGCCCAGCGATGAGTAATTTCCGTACTGGCGGGCAGCCCCAGCGTCTTATAAACAAAGCCGTCAAGCTGCTGCTGTACCGGGTCGGTGGGCGCTTGTGTGGGGTCGCGCTGGTCTTTGTCGGGCGCTTGATCGCGCCAGCCACCGACGAGCAGCCGACCATCCGGTAATTGCCGCCAGTATTGATAGCCATAATGCGCGTAGATCGGGCAATCGAACAGCCGCTCGTCGATGGCTGTCGTTGCCAACATCTGGCCGCGCGTGGGCATCACCAGGCAGCTTTTGGCGTCGGCCTTCGGCGCAGATTTTTCTTCGTCGCCCTCTGCCGGACCTGCCAGCAATAGCTCATCGAGCCAGGCGTTTGTTGCCAGAATGGCTTTCTCGGCATGTACCGTGCCCGCTGGCGTCTTGATGATCACGCCATCGCTGTGTTCCTCAAGGCTGAGCGCGGGCGTTTGCTCGTGGATGATTGCGCCCGCCTCCTGCGCCAGTTTCACCAGCCCCGAAACCAGTTTGGCTGGCTGGATTTCGCCGTCGCTGGGGTGAAAAGTGCCGCCCATATAGTGCCCGCGCAGCCGTCTGGGCAGGCGGGTTTCATCGATGACTTCAGTGGGCCAGCCGTCTTCTGTCAGCAGCCGCGCCGCCGCGCGTATCTCCACCAGTTCCTCTGGCGTGTCGGCCAGCCGCAGGCTGCCCGTGTGGCGATAGCCCGTGGGCCAGCGCCGCGCCTCTAGCTCATCGATCAGCGCGCGCACCATGACGTTGTTGGCAACGCTGAAGGCATAGAGATGGCGCGCCCGCTCGTGCCCATACAGGGCGATGGCGCGGTCATAGGTATCGACGGTCCCGCAGAGCAAAAAACCGCCGTTGCGCCCGCTCGCGCCGTGCGCCACCGTCTGGCGCTCCAGCAGGACCACGCGCAGGTCATCGCGCGCCAGCCAGAGCGCGCACGCCGCGCCAGTGATGCCGCCGCCAATCACCGCGACATCCGCGTGCATCTGGCCCTCCAGGGCGCTGTAACGTGGGGCAAGCTGCGCCTCATCTTGCCAGAATGAAAGGCTATCCCCTTCAGGCCGTTGCATACACGTCCTCCCCATTGAGCAACAAAGTGTCCTTTTATTATAGCTGATCAGCGTGAACCTGTCGATGGATTAGAAAGCCCGTTCGCGGCGTATCTGAGGAATCAGGGTCACAATCGTTGTACTCACCAGCAGCCAGGCCCATGCCAGCCAGATGGTGGGAAAGATGCCGACCTGCTGAATCAGGATGCCAGTCAATGCCAGTCCCAATGGACGCATCGTGCCTGGTACCAGGCGACACGCGCTCAACACCCTCCCCTTGAGTTCGTCAGGAATCAGCTTCAGGCGATGGCTGAAATAGGGCACGTCCTCAATCGGGTCCACGAAGCCGGCCCCAAATTCAAGCGCACCGAGCACCCAGGGAAGGGGAGAGAGCGTATACAGGGGCCAACTCAGCACAGAATACCAGCGACACAGCAGAACGGAGTGTCCAACCGTCAAGTGATCTTTCAGGTGGGGCGCGAGCAACGAACCCAGAATTGAACCGATCCCACCCACGGCGAAGATCACGCCAATGACCACTGGAGAAGCCCGATGTTGCTGTGCCAGGATAATAATGATGAGCGCGTAGCCGGAAGAGGCGAACGCGCCTGCTCCCATCAGAAACGTCATCGCGAGGATGAAGGGTTGATGCCACACCCAACGCACCCCTTCTGCTATTTCTGCGCGTACTTTGCGCTGCGTTGGCGTGCGTTCCTGTTGAAAAGGCGTGCGAATCAAGAGCAGGGTCACAAGCGAGACGAGATAGGAAAAGGCGTCAGTGAGAAACGGAAACATCGCCCCCAGCGTGTACAGCACCCCGGAAAGCGACGGGCCGAAGAGCGCCGTGGTGCCTTCAACCAATTCCTCTTGCGCGACGGCCCTCGTGAGTTGCGTGGGCGTGACCACCTGCGGCACAGCCGCCGTCTTTGCCAACGAGAAGAGAATCCTCAGCGTGCCTTCGAGAAAAGCGTTCAGGGCTAACTGCCAGATGGTCAGATGTCCCAGCGCATACACCACCGGGATGCTTGCCAGGGAGAGCGCGCGCCCCACCTCACACACGAGCATGACCCGTTTGCGGTCCCAGCGATCCACCCACACCCCCGCAAGCAGACTAAACAGCGTGGCGGGCAGCGCGCGCAAAGCTGTAACAAAGCCAGCCTGGGCGGGCGAATGCGTGACAGAGAGCACCAGCAGGGGAAAGGCCAGTTCAGAGACCGCGCCTCCCATATCAGAAAGTGCCTGCCCGCCCCATAAGAGCAGATAATCACGATTGCGCCAGAGCGATTTCGGCGGCTCGAGCGAGAGCCGCTGCTGGTCATGTGTTGCGTGGTCCGGCGTTGCTGACATGCGTGCTTCCTTTCCTCAAACACAGAGGGACATAGATGTCCCAGGAACAAGGGGAAATGCAGGCGTCTCGCATGCCGCAGCGCGCAGGGTTCTTGAGTGCGCCAACCAGAGCCAGGCTGCCAGCATGGAAACGGCGATAGCCTGGCTACAGATGTGGATGGGTGTTTGCTAAGAAGAGAGGGAGAACGTGTTCCAGGGGAAGCGCTGAGACGAACATCTACGACTTTCGGGAGCGCGAAAGCCGCATGTCAGCGCGGAAGTCTGGCACCACGTTCTGCCGCGTAAGCATAGGTGCCAGGCTTACGCGGCAAAGAGGCTTGTTTTTCGATTCCGGTTGCGGTGAATCATCCAGGGCGGTTGTCTTCTCATGGCTGCATACTAGCATGCCCAGTCAGGAACTGTCAAGATGCTGAAAGCCCCGCTGCCCCCAGAAAGGCTGCTCAGTCATATACCAGTCTGCTCACCACCGGAGACGCGCGATAGCGCAGCATCCGCAGTTCCCAGCGCAACAGCGCCTGCGCCATCCATGCCCCGGCGCGCTGCTGCATTTCCGTATACAACTGGCCCACGCGAGCGCACTGCTCGGCCAATGTGGCGTAATGCGTGGCTGACTCCTGTTCCTGAATGATTCCTTCCAGCGCCTGCGCGGCCAGCCGTAATTCAATGCCCACCAGCCGATGCCAGCCTGCCAGCGTCTGCTCGCGCAGCGCCTGCGGCTGGAAGCGCCGCTTGCCGCTGTGCTGGATGGTATAGGGCGGCGCGCTCCTGCCGCCTGCGGGCAGCAGGTCCCACAGATCGAGCGCGCCCTCGACGGCTTCGGTCAAGCCTTTCCAGAGGTCCGCCCGCGCTGCGTCGGGCACTTCCAGCAGCGGGTCATCGGCCAGCGCGGGCTGTCCGGCAGAGATGGTCAGATCATAGGCGTAGGGGTCGAAGAGCATACGAAACCTCCGGTGTCACTTCGGCGCAGACCACCCCACATCTGCGCCGGACACACAAAGCGGCCACCCTGCGAACGCTTGCCAGACCCGCGCTTTATTGGGCGCAGATCGGGCAGCAATTCAGAAGGTGGCCGCCGGAGGTTTCGTGATATAGAATGCCCTCCAGCCCCACGTCCTGACCGGTGCAGGGTTTGGGGTGATGGCGCGGTTGGCGACAGTTTCGCCAATCGCGCCAGCCTTCAGACGGTTAAGGTGCAACGCGCTTCCAGTGCAAAAGGAGAAGCGCTTGCCAGGAGTATACCCAGGCAGGCACAAAAAGTCAAGCGTTTGTGCCCAAATGGGCCAAATCTCCCTCCAGGGCGTGTTTCTGCTCTTTTTGCCCGCGCGCCCTCTGGATGAGCAGCAGCACGCCCAGGATAACCAGGGTTGCGCCGCCGAGGCTGATGGCTGAGGCTATTTGGTATGCCTGCGTTCCAGCGCCAGGCCCATGAATGAAACGTTGGATGACTTCATCGAAGAGATAGAGGACAACTTCCCCGGCTGTCATACACAGCACAATCAGTGGACTGGCCTTCCAGCATGCTGGCCGCAGCAGTACACACGCTAATCCAGCGATGCCCAGATAAGTGCCGCGTGCTAATTCAAGAATGAAAGCCCAGGAAATGCCTGAAGGGAGAGATGTCGTTTGAAATATGATCGAACCCAGCCCAACCGTAACTACTACCTGGAACCAGATATACCCTTTGTCTGAAGACTGCCAACGCGCTAAGCCATAGGAAAAGCAGAGTCGGCTGAGAAAACCCAGTAGACCTAACGCGAGTTCAAAAAGCGGCATAAATGGAGATGAATAGAGAAAGGCAAACGAAGAATAGAAAGAGAGCCCCCAGGTTTGGAATGAGCTAAATGCCACCAGCGCCACCGGCAATATCAGCAAGATAGCGCCGAGCGACGAAATGGCTAGTAAAACGAGTCCAGTGCGCAGAAGCGCGCTTCTTGTGAACCACAACCCGGCCACGCCAACCACAACAAAAACACTGTTGAGGACTAGCGCCGCCTGATTGGCTGATGCAACATAGCTTATCAGTGAAGAATAGAAGGGATTACTTCCTATAGGTTTTCCTACAAAGCTATAAAGCGTCGCGGCTAGCCCGATCAGCGCGACGAGCGCGACGAGGAACCTGAACGGTGGTGCCCATGGATGCGGTTTTTCTGGCAAGACAGGTTCATCACTCTGTGGCTGAGCCGCAAGTGGTTCTGATTCAAACGTCAACGCTTTCCTCCCAGATTGCCCAAGGGGCTTTGGGCTTTTTTGCTGAGCTTAGTATAACAAAAATACGGCTGGCTGCATAGAGTCATGGCGGCAAACACAGGGCTATGCAAAAGTCGCGGGCGAGAGGAGGAAACTGGTAGCGCCGCCTTCCAGGCGGCGCTACCAGCGGCTGACGCTATGCCGACGTGGACTTTTACATCGCCCGGCGACACACAGCAGGGGGGAAGAAATCAGCCTGATTTCTTCCCCCCTGCTGTGTGTCGCCTATTTGGTGTCTGTATCGCCGTAGATGAGCGCGCGCTTGACTTCTTCGATGGTGTCGGTCACGTGGATGCCGCGCGGGCAGGCTTCGGTGCAGTTGAAGATCGTGCGGCAGCGCCAGACGCCCATCCGATCACTCAGGATGTTCAGGCGTTCGGTGGCCCCACGGTCGCGGCTGTCGAAGATGAAGCGATGGGCGTTGACGATGGAGGCCGGGCCAATCCAATCGGGGTTAGACCAGATCGATGGGCACGACCCCGTGCAGGCGCCGCAGAGAATGCACTTCGTGCTCTCGTCGTAGCGCTCGCGCTCCTCCGGGGTTTGCAGCCGCTCGGTGTGGGGCGCTGGCTCGTCGTTGATGAGGAAGGGTTTGATCTTCTCATACTTCGCCATGAAGGGGTCCATATCGACCACCAGGTCTTTAATCACCGGATAGCCCAGCATCGGCTCCACGGTGATCTTGTCCCCCAGGTCTTGCACCAGCGTCTTGCAGGCCAGCATATTGCGCCCGTTGAGGCGCATCGAATCCGAGCCGCAGACGCCATGTACGCAAGAGCGACGGAAGGTGAGCGTGCCATCCTGCCGCCATTTGATTTCGTTCAGCACATCGACAAAGCGGTCCATCGGGTCGGCGTCGATCTGGTAGGTTTCCCAGTGTGGCTTTTTATCCACATCGGGATTGAACCGCCTGATTTTAACTGAAAGTTGCATAGCTGCTCCTAATACTTGCGCTCTTGCGGCTCAAAGGTGCCCAGCGCCACCGGCTTGTAGCGCAGGTCAATCTCGTTGCGCTCCTGATAGGCAAGCGTGTGCTTCAAGAAGTTGGCATCGTCGCGCTTGGGATAATCCTCGCGGTAATGGCCGCCCCGGCTCTCTTTGCGGGCCAGCGCTCCCTCAGTAGTGGCCTGGGCGCAGTCGAGCAAGAAGCCCAGTTCAATCACTTCCATCAGTTCGGTATTGAACGTTTTCCCCTTGTCCTGAATAGCGACCTGCTGGAGACGTTCCTTCAGTTCGATCAGCTTCTTCTGCGCGTGCAGCAAGCGCTCTTCATTGCGCACCACGCCAACGTTATCCATCATCTCGTCGCGCAGTTCGTTGCGGATGTTGACCTGCGCCTCGCCCTTGTCGCGCGAGCGAATATCCTCCACCAGCTTGCGGGCGAAATCTTCAGGTTCCTTGGGCAGCGGCAGGAAGTCCCACTCGTCGATGAAGCGGGCGATATGCTTGCCCGCGCGGCGGCCAAAGACGATGAGATCGACGAGCGAATTGGTGCCCAGCCGGTTCGCGCCGTGCACCGAAACGCAGGCCGCCTCGCCCGCTGCGTAAAAGCCCGGCACAACCGTCTTGTTCTCGTCCCGAATCACGCGGCCCTCGATGTCGGTGGGGATGCCACCCATGGCGTAATGCGCCGTGGGCTGGATGGGCACCGGTTCATTGATCGGCTCGATAGTCAGATAGGTGCGAGCAAAGTCGGTGATGTCGGGCAGTTTCGCGTCGATGACCGCTTTGCCCAGATGCGTCAGATCGAGATAGACGGCATCTTTGGTGGGCGTGACGCCGCGCCCCTCTTTGATCTCCTGCACGATGGCGCGCGAAACCATATCGCGTGGGGCCAGGTCTTTGAGCGTGGGCGTGTAGCGCTCCATGAAGCGCTCGCCTTCGCTGTTGCGCAGGATGCCGCCTTCGCCGCGCGCCGCCTCGCTGAGCAACACGCCGACCCGATACAAGCCGGTGGGATGGAACTGATACATCTCCATGTCTTCCAGCGGGATGCCTCGGCGGAAGGTGATTGCCATGCCGTCGCCCATGCAAGCCAGCGCGTTGCTGGTGATGCGCCAGGCGCGGCCATAGCCGCCTGTGGCAAACAGCACCACTTTGGCGTGGAAAGTATGTATCTCGCCGTCGCGCAGGTCCATCGCCACCACGCCCGCCACCGCGTCATCAACCATCAACAGGTCCAGAGCCAGATATTCATTAAAGAAGAGCACCTGGTTCTTGATGGACTGCTGGAACATGGTCTGCAAGATCATGTGGCCGGTGCGGTCAGCGGCATAGCACGTGCGCCTGACGGGTGCTTCGCCATAGTTGCGCGTGTGCCCGCCAAAGCGGCGCTGGTCCAGGCGGCCATCGGGCGTGCGATTGAACGGCAAGCCCCAATGCTCCAGATCATACACCGCGTCGATGGCTTCGCGGGCCAGCACCTCGGCGGCGTCCTGGTCGACCAGATAGTCGCCACCTTTCACGGTGTCGAACATATGCCATTTCCAGTGATCTTCCTCGACGTTGCCCAACGCGGCGGCCACGCCGCCCTGCGCCGCGCCGGTATGCGAGCGCGTGGGATAGAGCTTTGAGATAACGGCAATGCTGGTGTTGCCTGCAAGCTGGCAGGCTGCCATCAGCCCCGCGCCGCCCGCGCCAACGATCACCACATCGAATTTATGATAAGCCATAGGTTTCTCCCCTTAGCAGGCGCTTACTTGAGCAGCCCAAAGAGATTGGTGATGCCTGCGGTGCCTGGCTGGAAGGTGATGATGGTCATCGTGCCCATCAGCCAGAAGACCAGGGCAATCGTCCAGACGGTGGACTGCGCCGCCAGACGCCAGCCACGGCTGCGCACGTTGTCATCAATCAAGATGCGCAGGCCGTTCAGTCCGTGCAGCAGCGCCAGTGTCTCCAGGACGAGATCATAAACACGCCAGAATGGGTTCTGATAGCGCGCGGCAACGTAATCATAGACCGTCTGAGAAACGTCGGTAGTGACATGATTGAGGGTCAGATGAATAATCACCAGGAAGATCAAAATGACACCGGAGATGCGGAAGAAATACCAGGAAAAGAGTTCAAAGCCGCCATGTGGCCTGGCTGTTGCGCCATAGGTTGCCGGTCTGGTGCTGACGCTGCTGCGCGTTGCCCGTTCCGCGCCTTCTGTTGCTGATTTTGCCATCGTCGTTTGCTCCTCTCATCAACTCCGCAGAAGATTTAGCTGCTGCACGCGCCGCCCGCCTGCAAGCAGGGCATCATCACAAAGATCGTGAAAGGCACCCAGGAAGCCACCGATGCCACCAGCACGGCGTAGAACATCGCGCGCTGGTATCTGGTGCCGAGGACGGGCCAGAAATCGACCAGAATGATGCGCACGCCGTTATAGGCATGGTAAAAGACGGCAGCGATCAGGAAGAGCGTGGCGACACGCACATACCAGGTGCTGAAGATGGTGAGCGCGTCATTGTAGACCGTGCGGCCAAAGCCAAGCAACGTGATGTCCACGATATGCAGCAGCAGGAAGAGCAAAATGCCCAGCCCGCTGATGCGGTGGAACAACCAGGAAAACATGCCCGACTGACCTCTGTACATGAATCTGTCTCCTTACCTACAAACTGAAATTGGTCTTTGCGAGCCTGAGGAACCGCAAAGAGAACACGCAGCACGAGAGGGAAAATGTTGCCTGGATGTGCGCAGAAAGGATGCCACGCGCCCGCGCCTGGTGGTGTCTTCTGACGTGGTTGCGAAAGGCTTCCAGGTGTGGAAATGCTTGGTGAGCAGGCGAGGCTGACTGAGGGCCATCGACTTTTCCCCTCTGAGTGCGCAAAAGGGCGCGCTGGGGCGGCAAAAAAGCCGTGTGTGACGCCCAACCGGGCCACCTGGCGCAGCCTCGTGTGAGGCAGAGCTGAAGTGGAGCAGCTTCTTCGGCGCCCCATGTAGTCTTCATTATACGGCAAAGCCAGCGCTGCTGCAAACCGTTTGCGCGCCGCAGGCGCACGCGCCTGGCCGCGCCTCTTTCTGGACACGCCGCGTTTCTGGGGGTATACTATCTTTGTTGCACCAAGTTGTCTTGCCCTCCATTGTCCAGGCGCCTGTTTTTGCTCCTGCGCCATGAAGAGTCGCGCGTGACCGCTCCGTGCTGCTTGTTTTGCACATGGCTCATGGAAGTTGCTGCGCCTCTTGCCCCCACCTCCCGTGAGTCGCTTCGCAGCGATGGCTGTTAAGAAAGGTTTTGAAGAAGGTTCAATGGGCAACAATCTTTTTGTTGGCAATCTCCCCTACGATGTTGACGACGCTCAGCTTTCGGAGATTTTCTCGCAGGCTGGCACGGTCACGTCCGCGCATGTGGTCACAGATAAGTTTTCAGGTCAAAGCCGTGGCTATGGCTTTGTGGAGATGAGTTCTGATGCCGAGGCCGCCCAGGCGGTGACGATGCTCAATGGGCAAGACCTGCGCGGTCGCGCCATGACCGTCAACGAGGCTCGCCCCCGCGAGGAACGCGGTAGTTATCGCGGCGGCGGCGGTGGTGATCGTCGCGGTGGTGGTGGCTACGGCGGTGGCGGCGGTGGCTACGGTGATCGTCGCGGCGGTGGTGGCTATGGCGGTGGCCGTGGTGGCGAGCGTCGCGGCAGCGGCGGCGGTGGTCGGGGCCGCTATTAGCCTTTGCTGGCCTGGCGCGCTCAAACGCCAGTCTCGCAAGCAGATGCGTTCGGAAAAGGAAGGGCACATCCCTTCCTTTTCTATTTGCTGGAGCATTCTTTGCTGGAGGGTCACGCCATGTTCGGATTGCATTTCGTCGATCTTGCCATCATCCTGCTGCTTCTCCTGCTCTGGGTGCTGCCGGGCCTGATCGTCTTTCGCGATGCGGCGCGCCGCCCACCAGCCGGACGCCAGCTTGGCCGCACATGCGCCCTTTTTGGCCTGCCTGGCGCGCTGGTCTATTTCGGCTTGCTGCGCGTGCACTATCGACTGCAAGCAACGAAGCAGCAGCGCTTGCGGGGCCAGCACGACTGAGATGATGAGCAGGCTATTGAGGGAAGGTGTGACCTTGTTAACATCTGTTCTCACCAATCGTAGTATATGATTGGGATGTCAGAACTCAGCAAGAGGATGTAGGAGTTGAGAGACGATGCAGGGACCACCACGCGCGCCATCGGAAAACTACCGCCGCTGGAAACGACGCCAGCAGCGGCTGCTCATACTGCTGGGGGTGTTGGTGCTCCTGGAGATTGCGCTGCTGGCGCGCGGCATCATGCTGCTGCCCGCTTCCAGTGCCACCGCGCTTGCTCCCACCCCAACGGCAACGTCCACTCCGACGCCTACCCCCTCACCGGTCCCAACCCCACCGCCGCCGACCATCCAGGCCGCCGCTAGCATGCTGGAAGATGTGAGCACGCATAGAGTGCTCACGGGGCAGAACGTTGACGCCGAATTGCCCATGGCAAGCACCACCAAGATTATGACTGCCGTGGTGGCGCTGGAGACCGGCCATCTCGATCAGTCGGTGACGATTGGCTCCGATGTGCTTGATCTACCATCCGATGCCAGCCGCATGGGCCTGAGCGTGGGCGAGGTGCTGACCATGCGCCAGTTGCTCTATGGGCTGATGCTGCCATCGGGCGATGACGCCGCAATTGCGATTGCCGACGCGGTTGGCAAAGAGCGCGGCGCAAACTTCATCGACCTGATGAATCAACAGGCGCAGTTTCTAGGCTTAACCCATACGCACTACGTGAACTCCAATGGCCTGGACGCGCCTGGGCACTATACAACGGCCAGCGATCTGGTGAATCTGACCCGCTTCGCGCTGCGGCTGCCGCCGTTTGTCTCATTGATTGCCACCTATGAATATAAAATCCCCGCGACCGGCCAGCATAAAGCCTATGATCTTCTCAACACGAACCAGCTTCTCTGGCCCAATTCTGGCTATCCTGGCGCAGATGGCGTGAAGACCGGCACGACAGGCAAGGCGGGCGCGTGCCTGGTCTTTTCGGCTACCCGCAACGATCATCAACTGGTGGGGGTGGTGCTGGATGCGCCCAGCGATGACGCTCGCTATACGGAGGCCCGCCAAATGCTGAACTGGGGCTTTTCGGTGATAGGCAGTGCATAATGGTTTATCGCTTGCTTGTAGCGCCGCCGTCCCTGGCGGCCAAACGTTTGGCCGCCAGGGACGGCGGCGCTACAAGCGCTAAGGAGATAGTACATGCAGACGCTTGAGGGAACGATTGTCGAAAAAGAAACCGGGCTGCGCGCCAGCTTTCAGGGCACCGAGCGCCCCTATGTGCAGGCCACCATTGCGCGACTGGATGCCCCCGAAGTGATGCGCCACGCGCGCATCTATGATGTGGAGGATGTGCCGCAGCAGGTGGGCGACCAGATCAACCTGGAGGTGCTGCGCGTGACCACTGACCGCAAGACTGGCACCGTCTGGTTCGACTGCAAGCTGCTCTAGGCGCGTTTAACCCTCCACCCATTCTTCCCCATCTTCGGCGACCTCTTTTTTCCAGATGGGCACCGTGGTCTTCAGCGTGTCGATGGCGTACTTGCACGCCTCGAACGCCTGGGCGCGGTGCGGCGTCGCCACCACGATGATGACGCTGGCCTCGCCAATCTCCAGATGCCCCACGCGATGCCAGATGGCAATGCGCGCGGGCGACCAGCGCTGCTGCACTTCCTCGGCGATGCGCGCGAACTGTTCTTCCGCCATTTCAGCGTAGGCTTCGTATTCGAGATAGCGAATCCGCTTGCCGCGCGCGTGGTTGCGCACCACGCCCTCGAAGGTGACGATGCCGCCCGCCTCAGGGTGCGCCACAGCAGCGATGATGACATCGCGGTCCAGCGGCTCGCGCGTAATTTTAATGAGCGGAAGCATAGGAGCCTCACCCCCTGCCATGGGCGGGATAAAGACCAACTCGTCGCCCTCGCGCAGCGGCGTTTCGGCGGGCACATACTGCCGGTTGACGGCGTAGATGGAGCGCGGCAACAGTTCTGCCAGGTCGGGATAGCGGGCGAGCAGCGCCTGGGCTGCCTGGGCGACGGTGGCGCTATCCTCCAGCGCGAATGGCTCGCTGGAGCGCCCGGCGACCTCGCGAAAGCGCGCGAAGTAACGAATCGTGATGTTCATAGTGTCTTCGCAAAGTCCAGCACCAGCCGATTGAAGCGCTCAGGGTTCAGGCGATGCGGCCAGTGGTTGTGATAGTTCTGCTGGTCGGGCGCGGGTTGGTCAATCCCAGACAAGACCTCGAAGCGGCTGCCGGGAATCAGCGCGGCCAGCGCTCGCCCATCCTCAACCGGATGCACCTCGTCGCCATCCTGCCAGATCAAGAGTGTGGGCGAACGCACCTCACTGGCGTGTTTGCGCAAAAACTCGTTTTTGGCTCCGTTGCTGTCTACCAGCACCAGCTTGTGCACCAGCGACGGATGGTGCGACGCCGCCACCAATGCCGAGCCACCTCCGGCGGAAGAACCGATCAGCGTTGCCGGGCCAATGCGCAGTTCGGCCACGAAATCGGCCAGCGTCACGCCAAAATGCTCGAAAGGATAGGGGTTCAGCGTTACGCCTTCGTGCTGCCCCGACTGCCCATAGCCAGGCATATCCAGGGCAAACACTTGCAAGGATTCGGCCAGCGCGCTGATGTTCTGGTCCCAAACTTTCCACGTAAGCGAAGGATGAGCGCCATGTACCAGGAGGACTGCCGGGTAGTCTTGCCGTCCGGCTACCGCGTAATGCAACTTTCGTCCGTTCAGGGTCACAAACTGGTCTTCAATTTGCGGGTGCTGCGCCACAAAAATCCTCCTGCCGCCTGGTCCCTGGTGATCGTCAGCGAGGCCAGGTGCGCTTCTCTTTAGCAAACAACGCAGAAGTGGTACTTTCTATATTACCTGAAAAGCGCTCAGGATGCTAGTGCTTCAGGTATATCTCTGCGTTGCAGCGGATATACGCTATCTGGTTCCAGTGCTCGCGTGTGCCGACCATCGCAAAGTGAAAGCGATCTACAGCCAGCGCGGCGGCAATATCCTCGAAGGGGAAATCAGGGATGCCTTGCTCGAAGATCGCCAGGCGTCCTGAGGTGCGCAGCCACGCGATGCCATTGTCCCGCGCCTGCTCTGCATCGGCGCGCTCGGTCAGCAGTGCTTCCAGGTAATCGGCGCAGATGTCATCTTCCGTTGTGGTGATGCCGGTCGCGCCTATCGGTTCGGTGGGCATCAGCGTGATGAGTCCATCGGTGGTTGCCGCGAGTTCCCGCGCATAGGCCGCCGTGGCGCGGGCGTTGACCAGCGAGCACAGCAGCAGATGGCTGGCGTTGACCGCGCCGACGGCTCCCTGCGTGCCCGCGCCGGTGCACTGGATGAGCAGACGCCCCTGCACATCGGCTGCGGCCATGCGCGCGGGCGAGTTGTTGAAGTCGAAGCCGGGGATGAGCCGCCCGCCGACTTCGCCCGCCAGCCGCGCCTTCGGTTCACGCTCGCGCAGCGCCAGGGCGTCTTCCACCGCGCGCACCAGCCAGAGTTGCTGCACGCCGCCCGCGAAGGCATAGGCCGCCACGCTGAACGCGCGAAAAACATCGATCACAAGCACGATGCCGCGCGCCTGCGCGGCATCCGTCCGATAGACGCGCTGAATCTCCATACACCGTCTTTCTAGTGCTGCTGGCGCTGCCTGCCCTTGTACACACATCAGCCTGTTTAACTCTTCCGTGAACGTACAACGGCTGATCACCCACGCCGTAACAACCACCGAGCAAAGGGCATGACGTATCTTTCACTGTGCCATATCTTCCGGCAGCGGCACCCCTGCTCGCACCAGTACCGCTCGCAGATACCCTAATAAAGCCAGCTTTGTCTCGGCACGTGCCGAACTCTCGGACAAGTTATGCGGCGGCTCGGTAAGCTGCGTGATGCCTCTGGTAATTCCTAGCCAGATAGTCGCCGTCTGTCGGCGCAGGTTCGCATCCAGAGTCGGGAAATACTGTTCGATGATGCTCTCGGTCAATTGAATGAGCACGCTCTGGATGCGGTGTTCGACGTTCGCATCAAGGAACAAGGCGCGGAATCCAGCATGAGACTCGTGAAAGCGAGCCAGTTGGTCGATCACCCGCCCCACCCGGCTTGTGATCGGCAGGCGCTCCTCTCGAACGAACACTACTTGCTGAAGCTCATCAAGGTAGCGCTTGACCAGGGCATCCATCATCGCTTCTTTGTTGGGGAAAAACTGGTACAGCGAGCCAATCGACACCCCCGCGTGGGCAGCGATAGCGTTGGTCGTGGCAGCCGCGTAACCAACCTCCTCGAAGACCTGCGCGGCTGCGTTGAGCAGGTGATCGACTCGCTGCTGGCTCCGCGCCTGCTTGGGTTGGCGGCGCATCCGGCTTGGTTCGGACATCGGTTTGTTTCCCTCTTGCAAAATCCGAGTAAATGCTCATATAATTTCAAATGTGAGTGATCACTCGGATTTTTTACAATAGCACAGATACATGCAGGAGTAAAGAGCATGAAGGCATTTGTCACCGGCAGCACGGGCTTACTCGGTAGCAACCTCGTCAATGCGCTGGTCGCCGCCGGTCATGAGGTCAAGGCGCTGGCCCGTTCGCGCGAGAAAGCGGAGCGGTTGCTCCCCCAGGCGCACGTTGAGATTGTGGTCGGGGATATGGAAAACATCCCGGCGTTTGCACCGTCCATGGCGGGGTCCGACGTGCTGTTCCATACCGCTGCCTATGTCCGCGAAGTCTTTGGGCCGGGCAATCACTGGCCCAAACTGGAAAAGATCAACGTGCAGGGGACACTGGAACTGCTCACCCAGGCGGAAACACACGGCGTCAAAACGGCTATTCACACCAGCAGCACCGGCGTCCTGGGCATCAGATCGGACGGCACTCCAGGCGATGAACGGACACCCCCCGATAACTTTGTGCAGGGCGACCCTTATACCAGGAGTAAACTGCTGGCCGAGCAGGCCATCGCCGATTTTCTCACCTCCCACCGCTTGCGTGTCATACTCGTGCTTCCCTCCGCGCTGTTTGGCCCACAGGATTCAGGGCCAAGTGCAACCGGACAAGCTATTATCCAGGTGCTGGAACGCAAGCTTCCAATCCTTCCCCCAGGTGGTGTTTCGATGGTTGATGCTCGCGATGTTGCCACGGCCATGATCACCGCCGCCGAGCGCGGGCAGAGCGGTGAACGGTATATCGTCAGCAACGGCTATGTGACCCTTGAACGCCTGGCGCAGATGGTAGGTCAGGTCGCTGGCGTGCCCATCCCGACGCGGCGCATTCCCTACCGAGTGCTGAACCTCCTTGCGCACGCTGGTGAATTGGTTTCGCGCGTGACAGGCGCGCCGCCCGCGATGAGCGTTAACGCGCTGAAGGCGCTCAACCGCAAGCATGAAGTCCTGGCAGCGAAAGCCATGCGCGAACTGGGAGTCACATTCCGGCCTTTCGAGGAAACCATCCGTGATACCGTCAACTGGTTCCTTGCCAATGCATACGTCCACTCCTCAGAGCGTGTTTTGTAGGGCATGGGGCAGGGAGTTGGCCCACTGATACGTCTGCGCGGCAAGCATGAGCGTCGCCCTGGCAATCTGGGCTTTCGTTTTTCTCCTTTACTCATGCTTGCTGCGCCTATTTGCCCGTGGCCCAACTCGCCTCTCACAGCGTGGAAAGCACCCGCCGCCGGATGCTTCATGAACGAGTGGGGGCGTTCCCTCCATGAAACTGGCCGTACCGCCGCGCCGCCAGAACGCTTCGCAGCAGGATGGCAGCCCCAAGAGCACAGACATCACTGATCGATCTGAGATCAAAGGTCCCAACCTGTACCACGAGCAGGTAGCCGACGACGGCGTTGAAGAAGCCCCAGAGCACGTTCACGGTAGACGAGGACAGCCCTTTGCCGGGCGGCTTTGCGAAGGGAGATTGAAAAGGCTGTCCCAGCAGGCCGCTGACCACATGCGGAATGGCATTGGTCAGGAAAAATCCTCCAAAGAAGTACGACACCAGAAAAAGCCAGGTCATAGGTAGGCGCTCCTCATCGTTAGCAGATCAAGCAGGTCGTGGGTTGAGTCCGTATAAGCGTTGCGTGGTGGTACGCGCAGGCCTCAGTCCTCAATGAGGCGCGCGAGCAAGTCGATGGCAGAAGCAAGCGTTTCCTGTTCCTGGGAGGAGAGCTTCTTCAGGATGAGGGTGGTAAGCCAATCCTGCGTTGCGGCGCGACCCTCACTGAGCAACTTCTGGCATTTGGGAGAGAGTGACATCAAGGTCTGCCGTCGGTCGGTCGGGTCCGGCGAGCCCTCCACCAATCCGGCTTCCAGCAACGCCGTGATGATAGCGCTCATCGACTGCGGACGCATGCCCTCAGCGCGCGCTAAGCTCGATACCGTCGCAGGACCGTCTTTGTGCAGACGAAGCAGAACGGGGACGTGCGAAGGCCGCAAATTGCGCTGCTCGCCCTGTTCGCGCAGCTTCCGCTTGAGTTGGCGATAGATGGCCCAAAGCCCTTCTGCAAGGGCAAAGGCGCGCTCGGATTGAGCAGGACTCACCTGATCATTCATAGAAACGAGTATACCATATAGACAGGTAATCTGTACAGGTAAACTGCATAAATAGGACGTATTGGCTATTCCGGTGCAGTGAACGGCTGTACCTGGGAAGAAGGATTCAGCCTCGGACTGGTGAAAAGGATGGTTTCCCTTTGCCTCTTTGCCCCATGCCCTACAAAACATGCTCTCAGTACAGCTATAGCCTGCGTCTGTGTAACGCAGGCTGCGACTGCCTGCGCGCCATAAACAGCGGAAATGTACTTGGCAGCGCAGCCATCCCACAAACACCTGGCGCAGCGTTCCCTAGCCCACGCTGGCAATCAGGCGCTCGAACTCGGCCAGCGCGGCAGCCTCGCCAATCTGCCAGGCCAGCGCCAGATACAAGCTGCGCAGATACGTCCCCTGCGCGCGCAGCAGGCTATCGCGGGTGGCGCGGCTGATGCTCGCCAGCGGCGCTTCCACCACGCGGCGCGAGACTTCTAACTCGGTGAGGGTGAAAAAGCCGAGCAGATGCGCGTGTAGGTTGAGCAGGCTGGCTTCGTTGGGTCGCTGGCGATGGGCGTTCTGGATGGCCGGGTTGCCGTCGAAGTGCGCGGGCCGCCGCCAGGCGCGGATGATGCTCCAGCGCAGCGGCTCGGGCAGGCTTGCGGTCAGCAGGCGCAAACCGGCTTCGCGGCGCAGCGGGTTGGTATGCAGGTAGCGGCCAGAGGGCGGAGTCGGGGACGTGGACAGAGACGGGAAGAGGGTCATGGGATAGGCTCCTTTCGACTGCTGAACATCAATTCAGATGCCGAAACGGCCCCCTCCTGAGCGCCAGCAGGCGCAACCTTGCCGGAGCGGCAGCGAGAACGTGGTGGTTCCCGCCGCCCCGACAAGTGGCACCCCAGGCTGACCAGGAAGAGGCCGCAGAGCACGTACCAACTAGACGGATTTTCCAGTGATAGAATGCCCCAGCCCCATTCCTGGTATTCCCAGGTCTGGGGGGAATGGCGCGGCGGTGACTGTTTCACCGCCGCGTCATGCCGTCACGACACGGCTCAGCACACCCAAATGCGTACTGAGTAAACAGAGTATAGCAGGCGAACCCGTTCCTGTCAAGCGGCGTAGGAAAAATGGCAGGCGCATACTGCGGCATCATTTCATGCGGAGGAAGGCAATGCAAAAATGGGAATACTGCGTGCTCATCCTGGTGAATGCCGGTGTCGGTTCGGTGATTTACTATCATCTTACTGGCGAAAGTGCCGAGAGGACTGACAATACCACGCTGAGACTGGCTGAGCTAGGGGACCAAGGGTGGGAGTTGGTCACTATCCTCCCAGGTGACCAGATGCTCTTTTATTTTAAGCGCCCCCTGCCCTATTAGCGCGCCATCGCCCCGCGCTTTATTCCGCATATGATGTGCAATAATGAGAATCTGATATATAATGGGAGCATAGGAGTTAGAACACCAGTTTCAGAAGGAGCAGCCTTGTGGCAGATCGCATCCTTTCGCCAGAGGTAAGCGAGGAAGAAGCCGCCCTTGATAGCAGTCTGCGCCCTCGCCGACTGGAAGAATATATCGGCCAGGAAAAAGTCAAGGCGAATCTGCGCATTCTGATCGATGCCGCCAAAGGGCGCGGCGAAACCATCGATCACGTGCTGCTGTATGGGCCGCCGGGGCTGGGCAAGACGACGCTGAGCATGATTATCGCCTCGGAGATGGGTGTCAACCTGAAGACCACTTCCGGCCCGGCGATTGAGCATGCCGGAGACCTGGCCTCGATTCTGACCGCCTTGCAGCCCGGCGACGTGCTCTTCATCGACGAGATTCACCGCCTCAGCCGCGTTGTAGAAGAACGCCTCTATTCAGCCATGGAGGACTTCGCGCTCGACCTGATGATCGGTAAAGGCCCCAGCGCCCGCAGCCTGCGGCTGAGCCTGCCGCGCTTCACCGTGGTTGGCGCGACAACGCGCGTCGGCTCGCTGACTGCGCCGCTGCGTGACCGCTTCGGGGCCATCTATCGCCTGGACTTCTACGACCCCGACGCCCTCCAGCAGATTCTGCGCCGTTCGGCGGGCATCTTGCGCGTGCCGATGGATGAGACAGGCGTGCAGGAGATTGCGCATCGGGCGCGCGGCACCCCGCGCATTGCCAACCGCCTGCTGAAGCGCGTGCGCGATTACGCCCAGGTCAAGGCCGATGGCAAGATTACCGGTCCCGTCTCTGAGGAGGCGCTGGCCGCCCTGGAAGTCGATAAAAAAGGGTTGGACCAGAGCGACCGCACGCTGCTGCTGACCATCATTCAGAAGTTCGATGGCGGCCCGGTGGGTCTGGAAACGCTGGCGGCCAGCACCAGCGAGGAGAGCGAAACCATCGAGGACGTGTACGAACCCTATCTCTTGCAGCTTGGCTTTCTGGCGCGCACGCCGCGCGGGCGCATCGCCACGCGCCTGGCCTACGAGCATCTGGGCCTGCCCATGCCCAATAATCCGGCGCAAGGCAGCCTCTGGACGATCTGAAGCGCGCCCCAACATGAGTCATCCCGAATTGTGAGGTCAGGCCCATCAGGGGTCAGGGGGACGGGTGCAGGGAGGAGATTGGTAGCGCCGCCTTCCAGGCGGCCAAGCGCTGCGCTTGCGCGAACGCTGCTCCTCCTTGCCTGCCGTCTCGATGGGCCACCGTTGGGCCGCCTGGA
>Ga0209060_10000843_pt1 | contig 42562 bp, 39 predicted proteins | sample Coa_R1_8_FD_187155 | JGI IMG/M metagenome (GOLD analysis project Ga0209060, IMG submission 187155) | Surface soil microbial communities from Centralia Pennsylvania, which are recovering from an underground coalmine fire - Coalmine... | ecosystem: Environmental > Terrestrial > Soil >...
GGCGAACCAGCCTGCAGGCTCAGCCATTTGTCGATGACCAGCGGATCGGCCCGGAAACGGTCGTAGAAATTTGCGAACGCCATATCCCGGCGCTCCGAATTCATGCGGGTGAGTGCCGCAAGCCCGGCGATCATGTCGGTCATGTTGCTGGCGGAGCGGTAGTGCTGCTCCGCGCGTTCGGCGGCAGCATCGTCGTCATCCGCAGTCAGGTATCTGAGACACGCGTTCCTGAGTGCACGCTTCCCGGCTGAAGCCGCATCCGGGGAGAACCCGTCTTTGGGCGCAAACCTCTGGTACAGGTCCTCGAAGGCTGAGCGGTGTCGCGTCGCGACCGCGCGGATAAGGCCCGTCCGCGCCTCGTGAATCGCGTCGGGATCAGCCGGATTCATCTGGAGCGCCAGCTCGTTCTCGAGCGGTGGCACCAGTATGAGCGCCGCGAATGCGGGATCTTTCCCGGCGTCCGCCAGGACGGCACCGATCGCGTCGAGATAGCTCGCGTCTCGCGCCGGCCCCTGGCCGCGCGCGATGGCCTGCGCGCCGTCGATCAGAATTTCGCTCGCAAGCGTCTGGCCGGCTTCCCAGCGGTTGAAGGCGTCCGGATCGCGTCTCATCAGTTCGGCGCGCGCGCTCCGGTCGAGCGGGGTGCGGAAGTGGACCGGCGCCGAGAACCCGCGGCCGATCGAGGGAAGGGGCTCTTCTTCTACGCCGACGAAGGTGAAGCGCTGCTCGGCGCCGGTGAGTTCGAGCACACGCTCGTCGGGTCCGGTCGCGTTCTCGCCTTCGAGCGTCAGGGGAAGTGCACCCGATTTTCCCAAAAGTCCGACGCGTACGGGGATCGACATCGGCTTCTTGACCGGCTGGCCCGGCGTCGGCGGCAGGATCTGCTTCAGCGTGAGCGCATAGGTCTTTTTTGTTTCGTCATAGGCGCCTTTCGTTTCAACGGTCGGCGTGCCCGATTGCCGGTACCAGAGCCGGAACTGCGTCAAATCCCGCCCCGACGTGTCCTCGAAGCAGCGCACCCAGTCCTCGACTGTGGCGGCTTCGCCGTCGTGGCGCGCGAAATAGAGATCGGTCGCTTTGCGGTAACCCTCGTCGCCGACGAGAGTCTTCAGCATACGGATGACTTCCGCGCCCTTTTCATAGATCGTCGCGGTGTAGAAATTGTCGATGGTGATGTAGCTGCCGGGCTGCACCGGATGGGCGAGCGGTCCGGCATCCTCCTGGAACTGCCGCATCCGCAGCATCTTCACGTCGTCGATGCGCTTGACGGCGACTGAACGCTGGTCGGCCGAAAAGCTCTGGTCGCGGAAGACGGTGAGGCCTTCCTTGAGCGAAAGCTGGAACCAATCGCGGCAGGTGATGCGGTTACCGGTCCAGTTGTGGAAATACTCATGCGCAACCACGCTTTCGATGCGCGCATAATCGTCGTCCGTTGCCGTCTCCGGGCTCGCCAGCAGCAGCTTGTCGTTGAAGATGTTGAGGCCCTTGTTCTCCATCGCCCCCATGTTGAAGGCGCTGACGGCGACGATCATGAAGATGTCGAGATCGTATTCGCGGCCGTATTTTTCCTCGTCCCATTTCATGGCGCGTTTCAGCGAGTCCATGGCATAGGCGACTTTCGCCTCGTTGCCGTGCTCCACATAGATGCGAAGATCGACCTTGCGTCCGCTCATGGTGGTGAAGGAATCGCGCAAGGAACCGAGATCGCCCGCGACGAGCGCAAAGAGATAGCTGGGCTTCGGGAAGGGGTCGTTCCAGAGCGCGAAGTGCCGGCCGCCGGCGAGCTCGCCCGTCTCGATGAGATTGCCGTTCGAGAGCAGCACCGGATAGAGCGCCTTTTCCGCCTCGATGCGCGTCGTGTAGATCGAGAGATTGTCGGGACGGTCGAGAAAATAGGTGATGCGGCGAAAGCCTTCCGCCTCGCATTGCGTGCAGAAGATGCTTTTCGCGGTATAGAGCCCTTCGAGCGCGGTGTTCTTTGCGGGCGCGATCTCGGTCGTGATTTCGAGCGCGAAGCGCTGCGGAACCTTGTGAATGGTGAGCGCGCCTTCATCTGTGGCGTATTCCGCTGACGCGAGCGTGCGTCCGTCGACCTTCACCGAAAGAAGCTTCAGGTCCTCGCCGTCGAGCACCAGCGGTCCGGCGCGGCCGGTGCGCTGGACCTGGCTCGTCGCGATGACGCGCGTGGCTTCGGGATCGAGGGCGAAATCGAGCCGGATCTCGGAGATCCGGTAGTCAGGCGCGCGATAGTCCTTGAGATGGACGGCGCGCGGCTCTTCGGTGCGCATGGTGTGGTTTTGTCCGGGCTGTCAGCCTACCGATAGGTAGGCGTGCTTCGCCGATCAAGCCAATTCGGCGTTTCCGCCGGAAACAGGAGGTTTCACGCGGAGCCGCGGAGACGTCGATTGAAATCCATGTCATGGCCCGGTCCCTGCGTGAGCAGGGATTCCGGGCCACCTGGTCAGCGCGCATCTGCGCGCTGGATGAACGCTGTTCCAGCACTCTCTGGGTGGCCCGCATGCGCGGGCCACGACATTGATTTTTGAATTTTATATAGTCGGTGTCGCAGCAGCCGTATGGACTCTCTGACTTTACACGCCGCTCACTTCGGTCAGCACATCCTGTGCCGCGTGTGCCAGCTGCATCAGATTCTGCGGCAGCTCCTCGCCCGATTGCCGCGCCCATTCGACGAGTTCGCCGGCAAAGGCTGCAAGCCGCGGGGCGCTGGCGATGAGGCGTGCCTGTTTTTCGATTTTCACCGGATCGAGATCGTATTCGGCGCCAGGCACGCGCCAGCCGCCCCAATCGGTCTCGCCGGTCATGACCACCGGATATGTGCCTGGAATGGGATGGCGCGTGCAATCTTCCGGCGATTGCCACTTGTTGCGGGCGCGCACGACGCGCCAGCGCTCGCCGCTGGGGCCGGCTTCCTCGGGCGTCTTCTCTTCGGCCCGGAGTTCTTCCGCGCCGAATTCGCGGCCGAGGCCCACGTCATAGAAGATGCGGATCGGCTCCTCGAGGCCTTTGGCCCAATGCGGCACGAGACGCTCGATCAGCGCCCAGGTGCCTACGGGCTTCACATAGACGCGCTGGTTCTTGTGGAACTGTGCCTTGGCCATGGTCCGATCCCTTTACGCCGCGTAAACGCTATGGCCTCGCCGTTAAGCGGCGGTTAAACCGGTTGGCTCAAGGCCACAGAGCGGCCTAATCTCGTTCAGACAAGAACAAAAATCTCCGAAGGTGGCGCGCATGAATTTCGACTTTTCCGATGATCAGAAGATGCTCAAGGACCAGGCGAACAAGTTCCTGAGCGAGCAATGCACGCCGAAAAACGTGCGCAAGATCTACGAAGGCAAGGACCCTTACGATCTCGCGCTCTGGAAAGCGGTGGGCGAGATGGGCTGGGCGGGGACCGCCATTCCGGAGGAATTCGGGGGCCTCGGACTTGGCTATCTCGAGCTTTGCGTCATCGCGGAAGAACTCGGCCGCGCCATCGCGCCGATCCCGTTCTCGTCAACGGTCTATCTGTTTGCCGAGGCCCTGCTCGCAGGCGGAAACGACGAACAGAAGAAGCGGCTCCTGCCGCGCGTCGCCTCGGGCAAGCTGATCGGAACATTTGCGCGTGCGGAAGGACCGGGCGCCGTCGTCCCGAAATCGATCCGCACCACCTTCAAGGCCGGCAAGCTCTCCGGCACCAAGATCGCGGTCGTCGACGGCCTCGCGGCCGAGTTCGCCATCGTGCTGGCGCGTGCGTCGGATGATCCCGGCGAACGCGGGCTTCAGCTTGCGCTCGTCGATCTTTCGCAAGCTTCCGTCAAGCGCACGCGCCGCGAGTCACTCGATCCGTCGCGCGCGCATGCGGACCTCGCCTTCGACAATGCCAGTGCCGAAGCGCTCGGAAGGGCCGGCGAAGGATTTGCGCTCATGAGCAAGGTCTACGAGCGCGCCGCGATCATGACCGCCTTCGAGCAGGTCGGCGGCGCCGACACCTGCCTCAAGATGGCCAAGGAATACGCGATGCAGCGCTACGCCTTCGGCCGCCTCATCGGTTCCTTCCAGGCGATCAAGCACAAGCTCGCCGACATGTACGTGCTGACCGAGCTTGCGCGTTCGAACGCCTATTACGGCGCCTGGGCGCTTTCGACCAATGCGCGCGAGCTTCCGCTTGCGGCCGCCGCGGCGCGGATTGCAGCCACACAGGCGTTCGACTTCGCGTCGAAGGAGAACATCCAGACCCATGGCGGCATGGGCTTCACCTGGGAAGCCGATTGTCACTTCTATTACAAGCGCTCGAAGGAACTCGGCCTTACGCTCGGACCGCAGCGCGCCTGGAAGGACAAGCTCGTGACCGAACTCGAACTCTCCAACGCAGCCTGAACGATGCAATTCTTTTTCGAAAAGACGCGAGCCGGGAAGTACGACCGGCTTCGTGTCGCCAGGGATGGCGGCACCGAGGAGATCGACTGCCCGAAGATCGGCGGCATTCCGCACGACATGGTTCACTTCGCGGTGGAAAGCGTCATGGCGCGCGAGGGCTATATGCGCCGCGTGGCGGCGGGCGAACGGCTGGCTTTCCGAATGCCGGCGACCATTGAATCCGATCAGATGGAGCGTCTGGTCGAAGTCATGCAGGCGGACCGGCTGAGCCAGTTTCCGGACGCTAAGGATATGATCGCCATGTACCGCGTGACCTGCGAGGCGCGCGGCATTCGACCTTTCGCGCTCGCGGCGTCCGATATCGCCGCCTTGCGCGCAGAGATGGCGCGCCTTGCGCGTCTCTGGGAGGCAACACCGCCGGGCGGGACCCTCGCCCTTTCTTTCGAACGCACGAACTGACGGAGACAGACGATGGATTTCGAAGACAGCCCCGAAGAGGCAAAATTCCGCGCCGAAGTGCGCGCCTGGCTCGATCAGAACGCGAAGCCGCGCGGCCGCCGCGATCCTTCCGACATGATGGAAGAAAACGGCGCCGCCGCCACGATGGCTGCGTCGAAAGCCTGGCAGAAGAGGAAGGCCGAGGCCGGCTATGCGCGCATCACCTGGCCAAAAGGGCAGGGCGGCATCGGCGGCACGCCGATGCAGTCGATCATCTTCGCGCAAGAGGAGGCGAAATACGACGTCGCCTCCGGCGGGCCGTTCGCGATCGGGCTCGGCATGTGCATCCCGACCTTGATGGCTTACGGGTCCGAAGAGGCGAAGAAGCGTTACGTCAAGCCCGCGGTCGAAGGCACCGAGATCTGGTGCCAGCTCTTCTCCGAACCGGCGGGTGGCTCCGATGTCGCGGGTCTCCGTACCAAGGCGGAGAAGCATGGCGACACCTGGACCATCAACGGCTCGAAGATCTGGACCACGGGCGCGCAATTCTCCGACTACGGAATTCTTCTGACGCGCACCGACCCGAATGTGCCCAAGCACAAGGGTCTCACCATGTTCTATCTCTCGATGAAATCGCCCGGCGTCGAGATCCGGCCGATCAAGCAGGCCTCGGGCGGCTCTGGCTTCAACCAGATTTTCTTCACCGATGTGAAGATTCCGGATTCGCAGCGGCTCGGCGAAGTGGGGCAGGGCTGGCAGGTCGCGCTTACCACGCTCATGCATGAGCGTCTTGCCGTGGGCGGCGGACAGGGCGGCGGTCTCGACGTGCCGCAATTGCTCGAACTCGCGCGCAGCCTCGAACTCGAAGACGGGCCGGCGATCAAGAACGCCGCGGTGCGCGAGCGCATCGCAGACTGGTATGTGAAGTCGGCCGGACTTCGCTACACCACGTTCCGCACCATGACCGCGCTCTCGCGGGGCCAGCAGCCAGGACCGGAAGCTTCGATCGCCAAAGTCGTGGTCGCGTCGAAGCTGCAGGACCTGAGTGCTTTCGCGATGGACCTCGAAGGCGAAGCGGGAGTCCTTTCCGGTGAAGGCGCGCCGATGCATGGCGCGTTCCAGGCGGGATGGCTGTCTTCGCCGGGCCTGCGCATCGCCGGCGGCACGGACGAGATCCTGCGCAACATCATCGCCGAGCGGGTGCTGGGTCTGCCGCAGGATATCCGCGTCGACAAGGACGTTGCCTTCAACAAGCTGCCGAGCGGCAGGTAGGGGCGGCGCTCCAGGCGAGGGCAGGATGATCTCCACGCCCTGCATCAAGGTGTGCGTGATGGACGGCGCGAGCGGGCTGTGCAGCGGCTGCGGGCGCACGCTCGACGAGATCGCGCGCTGGGGCTCGATGAGCGAGAACGAACGGCTTTCGATCATGCGCGAACTGCCGCGGCGAGTCCCGAAAGTTGCGCCTGAAGGCGACGTGGTGAAATAAGCGGGCTATCACGAAGCCTTTATGGCTTTATCCTCGCTTGCCCGCGTGCCAGCGGGCTAGTTTCAAGCGTTCGACCGGGGATTTCTCACATGAAGATGTTTGTTGCCGTGCTTTTGGCTGGTGTCGCGCTCACGGCGGTCGCCGCTTCGTCTGCGAACGCTCCGGCGAAACCGGGGGACGCGCAGAAGCTCGCCGCGTCGGATGCGAAGAACCCCGCTTACATGTGGGACCTGCGCGATCTCTATCCATCGCCTGAGGCATGGTCGGCCGCGCACGACAAGCTCGCGAAGGACATCGACGGCCTCGATCGCTTCAAGGGTTCGCTCGGCAAGAGCGCGAAGGATCTCCTCGCAGCGCTTTCTGCGATCAGCGACGCGCGAAAAGAGACCGACCGGTTGAACGTCTATGCCTCCCTCAAGGGTGATGAAGACGTCCGCATTTCCGCGAACCAGGAGCGCCAGCAGCTCGCCATGGCGCTGATGACGAAACTGAACGAGAAGACCTCGTGGGTGCGGCCGGAGATTCTCGCGCTCGGTGCCGACAAGGTGCGCGCTTTCGAGAGCCAGTCGCCCGATCTTGCGCACCGCTTCGATTTCTTCCTCACCGACACGCTTCGCTACAAGCCGCACACGCTCTCGCCGGAATCGGAAGGCGTGATTGCGAGCGTGGGCGAAGTGCTGCAGCAGCCGGACAACGTCTTCAGCCAGCTCGCCAATGGCGAATTGCCGTTTCCAACGGTCACGCTTTCCGATGGCACCAAGACAAAGCTGATCGAGCAGAACTACGAGAAGTACCGCCAGTCGCCGAACCGCGCCGACCGCAAGACCGTGTTCGACGCCTTCTGGGGCACCTACAAGAAATTCGAAGGCACCTTCGGCCAGACGCTCACGACGCAGGCGATGGGCGAGGAGTTCGATGCGCGCGTACGCCATTTCCCGAGCGCGCTCGACGATGCGACCTTTGCCGACAACATGCCCGACGCCGTCTATCGCCAGTTGGTCGCGCAGGCGAATGCCGGGCTTCCCTCCATGGTCCGCTATCTGAAGCTCAGGAAGAAGCTCCTCGGCATCAATGACCAGCTGCACTATTACGACGTCTATCCGGCGATGTTTCACATCAATCCGCCGCTGCACTTCGCGGTCAGCGATGCGGAGCGGATCGGTCTCGACGTCACCAAGGCCTACGGTCCCGAATACACCGCGAAACTGAAGCAGGGTTTCTCAGGCCGCTGGATGGACGTGCTGCCGCGCGAAGGCAAGGCGAGCGGCGCGTACATGAACGGCTCGGCCTACGACGTGCATCCCTTCCTGCATTTCAATCACAATTACGACTACGAGGCGCTATCGACCTTTGTGCACGAATGGGGACATGCCGTGCACACGCTGCTCGATGACGCGAGTGAGCCTTACGAGAAGTCGAACTATTCGACCTTCATCGCCGAGACGGCGTCGATCACCAACGAGATGCTGCTCAACGACTACATGGTCGCGCACGCTAAATCCGACAACGAGAAGCTCTATTATCTCGGCCAGGGGCTCGAATTGATCCGCGGGACCTTCTTCCGCCAGACGATGTTCGCCGAGTTCCAGCTCGCGATCCATGACGAGCTCGAGCATGGCCGCGCGCTTTCCGGTGCGCACATGACCGATCTCTATTGCAAGCTCCTGAAGAAATATTACGGGGAAGCGCAGGGCGCGATGACCATCGATCCCGCCTATTGCATCGAATGGGCCTTCGTTCCGCACTTCTATTACGGCTTCTATGTCTGGCAGTACGCGACCTCGATGGCCGGCGCAGCCGAGTTTGCGGACGCGATCGAGCACCAGGGCGCACCGGCGAGCGCGCGCTTCATCGCCATGCTGAAGGCAGGCGGTTCGGATTATCCGTACACGCTCTACAAGAAAGCCGGTCTCGATATGGCAACGCCCGCGCCTTACCAGGCGCTGGTCGCGCGCATGAACCGGATCATGGACCAGATCGACCAGCTGACGGCGAAGAAGAAGTAGCGAGGCCCCCCTCCGCCTCGCTCGCTGCGCTCTCTCGGCACCTGCCACCGCTTCGCTGCGGAGGGAACTGCTGGCGAGCGTCACGTTTGATTTTCCTCCCCCGTTGCGAAGCAACGGTGGGAGGTGGCAGCGCGTGTTCACGCGCTGCCGGAGTGGGCGTCGCTGCTACCTTATCTCCCACGTGATCGTCACATCCGCGGAGATCGTCTCCTCGCCGGCTGCGATCGGCGTCGGCGCCGGCGCGGCAGGCGCCGCAAGCGCCATCGCACGCATTGGCAGGATCGGCCTTTCGTTCTCGCCGATGCCGATCGAGAGGATCGGCCCCAGCGTCACATGTGCCGCGCGCGCAAGCACGCTCGCCTGGTCGGCCGCGTCGGCCACCGCCTTCGTTCGCGCCTCGTTCGTAAGCGCTTTCGCGTCGTGAATGGAGAACGAGATCGCATTCATCTGGTTGGCGCCCGCCGAGCCCAGCGCATCGATCGTGCTGCCGAGGTTCTCGATGTGCGCGACTTTCACCACCACTTCATTCGAGACCTGGTAGCCGACGATGGGCCGCTCGCCCGTGTCGTTGGAATTGTAGGGCGGATACTGCGGAGTAATGTTGAAATTCTCCGTCCGGATATCCTTTTCCGGCACGCCGCTCTGTTTCAGCGCCGCGAACACTTGCGTCATTGCGCGCGCATTCTCTGAAAGCGCTTCACGCGCGGTTTTTGCCACGGTCACGACGCCGGCCGAGAGCGAGGCTTCGTCCGGCACCGCATTCACTTCGCCATGTCCGGAAACGACGAGCACGCGCGGCGGCTCCGGAGTCGGCGGCGCAGCAGAGGAGGGCGCAGCGAGCGCCAGCAATCCAAGCGCGGCGCTTGCGCCCGCACGAACGAAATTCGGCATGGAAGTCCCTTCCCTTCGAATGTGCCGACGATACTCGGAGCGCCTTCCGGCGCAATCGCGGCACACTTGCGGCCACCTGGCGGCAGGCGCAGGAGCGAGTACACCTTTCCTCCACCGCGAAGCGGTGGGCGTTGACGCGCGCGAGGCGCACGGCCGGAGGGGGCCAGCCAGCGCACCCCGTTTCCCAAACCCCGGCTTTCCTTTACCAACCCCGCCCGGTGGGGCCCGTAGCTCAGCTGGTTAGAGCTGGCCGCTCATAACGGTCTGGTCCCAGGTTCGAGTCCTGGCGGGCCCACCATCGCTGGAATGTGCGTTACAATTGTCCCGCATGTAGCTCCATGGCGGCAACTTTTCCTTTGGCGCCGGGATCTGTCGCACGGGTGATTCCTGAGGCAGGTCTATCGTCTGTGAGACCGGCCCGAAGATACATCGGGGGATTCTATGAGCAAGTTAGGCTGGCTGCTTGGGCTGACAGCTGCGATTTCGACGGAGTGCGCTTCGGCGGCTACAACTCTCACATACGAGCCGGGTTCGACAGTCAAACTCTACCAAGTAAACGGCGATTGCGACTGGGTGGAGTGGGACGCGACGATCAATCAACCGCATCCTACTTGCAAACCGACTGCGAGCCAAACCGCAACGCGGGCGGACATACTTGGCGACGACGTGCCAGTTGTCTTCGAGCACAACGGCGAAATGATCATCACCTTCGGCGACACATTCGGCGCCAACGCCAACCGCGCAAAGTGGACTACGCACCGCAACACCTACCGTTGGCAGGCGGGCGATCCGATTGGGCGATCGACTAGCACGACTCATCCGTTGAAGATTGATTTCTTCATGAACGGCGATCATGCGCTCGAAGTCACTCCACCGGGAATCGAAATGGGCGCGGACGACGTGCCGTCTGCGGGGATCAGCGTCGGGGGCCACATTTACTTGGCAGTCACTACCGGTACGACTTCGCTGGGCAAGGGCCAGGGGCATGACCGGTCCGGCGACAAATCGGTGCTCGCCGAGTTCGACGAGGGCCATCAGACTTTCTTGACGGGGCGCGTTCTGTCACAGCCTGGCGGGTTGTTCACGCGCCCGGCCTTTCACTACGGAGGCGACACCAGCGCCGTTTGGGTATTCGGCATTGGCGTGAAAGACAAGTCGGGCGTGAATCTCTCGTCCATTCCTGCGGGGAGCTTTTGGAGCGGCCAAGGCGCAAGATATTTCAAAGCGAGGAACGGGGACACGCCAATCTGGTCGTCGTCAGAGGCCGATGCAAAACCGGTAGTTGCCGCGCCGTTTTCGACGAACGACGTCCCTTACTTCGCTGTGAGCTATGTTCAGCAGCTCGGACTCTGGGTCATGATCCTTGATCAAGCCGGCGGCGGACAGAATGGCGGCATGTACCTAACTTATGCCAACCAGCCCTGGGGCCCATGGAGCAAGCCGCAGTTGATCTTCAATCCTTGTCGTGACAACGCGTTTGGGCGGTTCATGTTCTACTATTACAAGACAAAGGCGGATAACGACTGTCCTTCGGCCTTGCCGAAAAACGTTTCTGCGCCGACGGACCATGGATCATCCGGCCCTGCAGGTCCCACCGCGGGCAACCAGAAAAAGAACATATACGATGCCACCCGCGGCATCGCTTATTCGCCCGCGATCGTTGACCGATTCACAACCATCCAGGATGGAGTGCTGAAGCTCTACTACATGATCTCGACCTGGAACCCGTACGCGGTGGTAATGATGGAATCTGGCTTTCGCCTCAGTTGCACGGGAACCGATAGTTCAAGCTGTTTTCCGCACGGGCCTCCCGTCATACATGGACCCTTCCGCCAGCCAGGCCAACCGTTACGCTCGACAAGCGGACGAACAGACGTTCCTCAAGACGTGGCTGGCCGGCGCCGCCTTCGTGAAGCGCCAGCCGGGCTTCATCGCCACTCAGCTTCACCGCGCCATCGGTGAGGCCCCGACCTACCTCAACTACGCCGTATGGGAGTCCACGGCGGCTTTTCGGCAAGCCGAGTGGTCTGATTGCCGATCTTCGAAGGGCAAGAAGGAGATGGGTAGCGATGACCGCACGGCTTCGAGTGCGCGCCACAACGAATCCGCGTGCAAACAGACCCGCGCGCGCGTTTTGGCCCATTGCCCGAAGTTCTCAGCCGACATTTTGGCTCTTCCGTTCGATGAGTTCAGGCCGCTCGTGCACCCTCAAGGGCACGGCGATGGTGATCGGCAGCCTGATCAGGAGTTTCGCCGAGTTCGGACAAAAAAGCTCAAGCTCCTCTCCTTCGAGAGACGTTAGCTCAGCGGCAAAATTGCGGGGCCGGACGCAGCCGAGCTTCAGCAGCGATTTGGCAGCTTCGACGTTGGCGTTACCGTTTTTGCGGTGATTCCAAAAGCGTGCCAGTTTGTTCGAGGCAAGGGCATCGGGGGACTGTCATGATCGCGTCTGCGAGGTCAGCGCAGAAACCGAGGGTGCACGGCTTTGCAATTCGCGCCATTGTCGCCGCTGCCGCAATTGCTACCGCCACTCTTCCCACAGCCGGAGCGGCGCAGGACATGGGCATGCCCGACGATTGCGCGCAATACCTGCAAAAATGCAGTCTGAGAATCTGGTCGCGCGACTCCTTTCCGCGTGCCGGGGTCACACAAAGCGTTACCTTCTCCAACGGCCTGACACTGACCTGCACGAGCACGGGGCGCGACAAGCCCAGAGACTGCCAGCTGTCGCGCGGCGCTGAAGAGAGTCGGAAAGCTGAGCAATGCGCCCACTTGAAAAACCGGCTGAGCGCCGCGACGAAGGCTCAGGTCGATCTGCAAACCTCGCTTGGCCTCGAGCGGTACGACCTCGATCGAGCGCTGGCGGACACGCCCGCCGGTGTCGATCAGAGGATCGAAATCATGCAAGCTCGCATACGCTTCAACGACAAGCAGCCTCCGAGCTCTGCCGCTGCGCGGGAGGGTTACATCGCGAGACAAGAGCTGAATTTCCTGCTGGACCTTCGCACCAATCTTCAAACCAACGAGACCCTCGGATCCGGCATGGGTGCGACGCAAGCGAAGATGCAGGAGAGGGAGAAGCGGGTCATCGCCGAGCAGCAAGCCTCTGACGATATCCTGCAGCAGGCGAACGACCGCGAGATTCGAAGCGCGCAAGACCAGATCAGCAGTCTCGGCTGCGACCAGGTGCCAACCGTCAATCAGTGAGTACCGAAGCACACGCCGTAGCGCGCAGCTACCTGCGATTGCGAAGCGTGTCGATTGCGAAGATTGTGGTGAGCGAGGGGCAGTAGTCGGTCTGGCAAGACGTGCAGCTCACCGCAGCCATTGCGCCGCGCGGCCCAACCTTCTCCATAATTCGAGCCCGCTTGGCTCGTGCATGTGATTGAGGGCTTGAGGAAGGGGCTGGAAGCCCGAAGTGCGCGCGCCTCGCCAGCAAAATGTAAGTTCTGTTTACAACTGAAGACTCTGAACGGTAGTTCGTTCGAGCAAATCCGCCCAAAATCTCCAGTGGCACGAATATTGCTCGGTTAGATCAACGACGCTGCAGAAAGGCGCGGCCAATGCGCTTTCTTCAAACGGTTTTCCTTTCGGGAGCGGTGATGGTCATTGCGACCTCCGCGGCCCGGGCGACGCTCATCACCAACGGAAATTTCGAAACCGGCGACTTCACGGGTTGGACCGTTGCCTCGTCGTTTACGCAGGTTGAGCCATCGGGCACCGGCGGAATTACCGCAGAGTCCGGTATTTACTACGCAGAACTCGGCAACGTCGGCTGCTGCGGGACGATCTCGCAGACGATCGCCGATTTGCCCGGCGAAACCTTGCAACTCAGCTATTACCACATCAGCGACGGTGGCGTGCCCAACTATTTCGAAGCGGATTGGAATGGTGTCACGATCGCGGGCAGCATAATCAGCGATGCGTCAGACCAACGGCCGGATGGATGGTTGCACTTCGTTTTCGACGTCACGGGAACGGGTAGCGACTCGCTCACTTTTTTGGACCAGAACAACCCCGCTGATGACGGACTCGACAACGTAACGCTTACCGCGCTCGCGACACCTGAGCCCGGCACCGTTGCTATTCTCGGCGCGGGTGTTTTAGGCCTGGTCTCCAGGCGCCGCCGCAAGTAACTAGCACGATCCGTACCTCGCGTTTGGGCTCGCGGGCCTGCGGTGTGCAACGCACGCCGCGCTTTTTCTTCTGCGCTCAGGTCTTCTGCTTAAGATCATCAGGCTGTAGTTAGGGGTTCGGTTCTACAGAAAACCTCGATGCTTGCAGAATCACCGTCCAAAAAGACGGTTGAGGAAGGGTCCAACGGAGAAACGATTCATGTCGCATGGTTTTCGGTTTGCCATCACATGCGTGCTTACCGTTCTGCTCGGCGGGGCGATGGGAGACGGCGCTTACGCGCAGGTGTCACCAACAGATTGGGTGCTTGGATCGTGGACAGCGAACACCCGATTCCCAGGCGCGAACTTCCCGCCCTGGCGGCTGACCTTCGTGAGGCAGGGCAACGAGACGCGCGGAATCTCCGAAAACGGAGCGAATTTTGTCCGCGCGATTACCGACAATTTCGGGGTGGTCTCGTGGCAGGCTTGGATTGCACCCCAACCGATTGGTCGCTGCGCAAGTCAGCAAGGCGAATGGATCAGTGCGACGACAACCATTGCGCCGGACCACCACACGATCACAGTCTATGTTCCTGTTCGCAACGGGGACACGTGTCAGATCGGCAATACGACAGTCGAGACAGACCTCACTCGGTAATCTTTCTGGTCGAGTGCAGCGAGGCGGGCCCACCAAACTCCGGCCGAGATGCCGAGCTCGAAATGCCAATCATTCGGCCGCGCGCACGCTGGTCGGGTTATCGTTCGCAAGTTCATCGAAAAGTGTTCGGTAGTGGATCATGGCCTGGCGCAGATCCTCCGTCCCCGCTTCGCCTTGTTGCTCGCGAATGGCAATCTCGTGCGCTGCCCGATACTCCTGCACGACGATCGGGTGATCGACCGACAGGTCAGCCGATTGCTGCTCGAAATCGCCGATCGGATAGCCCTTCGCCTGCATCACCTCGCCGAGCAGATCGTCCGCCCTCTTCACGGCGCTCTTCGGGCTGTCGACGAACTCGCCCTGAACCTCGCGCCATCTTTCGCGAAAGCGCGCGCGGGCTTCTGCTGCGAGCGGATGAATGGCGTAGCTGCGGACCCGCTTCTCGCGCCTCTCCAGGCGTGCTTCCGCCTCTCGTGCGTTTTTCGATTCATCGACGGCCCGCAGGTATTCGGGACCGAATTTCGACTTGAGTTCGTGCGTACGACGCCGGCGCATGTAGACGATGAGCCCGGCCGCCGCGACCAGGCCGATCGCCACGATGATCGCAGCAATGATGACGGTGGTGCTGTCCATGGCCGCACTTCCTGTTGTGCCGGTCGCCGTCAGGAGTTTCTGGCGTCGCCGGGCTTCTCATCAAACGGGTCGAAAGGGGGGTCTGTTCCTATTGAGACCAATGTCAGTTCCCGCGGGACACGGGGCGAGAGGAGTTGCTCATCGTTGCGCTCTGGTCCCAGTCGGGATTTGCTGGCACGTGTATTCTTGAAGGAACTCAGCATGGGCGCGACGGCTTATGACGAACATGCCGAGTTCTACGTTGATTTCGTCGATCGTGGTCTTGCTTCCGACGACGGTCACTACGCCTTTCTTCTGTCGAGAATAACCGACTGCGTGGGCAGGCCGCATGCCAAACGCCCGCGTCTGCGCCATGGCAGCTCAAAGGCGCTGCGCAACGAGGCGATTCGTAGTCGCGTCGCGCAGGTGTTGATCGCGCAGGTAGACGTCAGGCCAGAACTGGGCGGTGCCGTCATCGTTTACCGAGACCGTCCAATAGAGGATGTAGACCGGAAGGCGAGCTGACAGTTCCATTCGCCGGGTCTCGCCCGTGTCGATCGCGTCGTTGAGGTCGGAAATTGCGCCATCTGCGGTCCCGGTCAGTGCATATGAGGCCAGCGGAAGGATCTGCTCTACGCGCACGCAGCCATGACTACTATCGCGCGAGTGGCGCTCAAAGGCCGCGCGGACATCCGTATCGTGCAGATAAACGTCGAAGCGGTCGGCCATTTCTATCTTAAGCACACCGAGCGAATTGTCGGGCCCGGGAAGCTGGCTCAAGGTGTGCGAAGCAGCATCCATCACCATGTGATGCGCGCTGAGATACCCTTCGTCCAATCTCGATTTCGGCATGATTTCCTTGCGCGCGATCTTGGCTGGAACATGCCAGGTCGGGTTTACAGTCAGCGCCGTGGCGAGGGCGCGGACGATGGGAGTAGGCGCCGTAGGTCTGCCGACGATCACGCGCGAGGACAGGACGACAGTTCCACCATCGTGTACCTCAAGAGTTGCAGACGGGACGTTGACGGTGACGTAACGCTGCTCGAACGTGCGCGGCATCCAGCGCCAACGCTCCATGTTCGCCTCAATTTGCGCAATCCGGTCCCCGACTGTCACATTCAAGGCTTCCAGCGTGGTTGGTCCGACATGCTTGTCATTGCTAAGGCCGTGATGCTCCTGGAAGCGCGTGATCGCGTCGCGTAGTCCGTCGACGCGGGATGGATCGGCCGAGAAAGTTTCGTCTTCAATCAGGAGGCGATCCCTCTCATGCGAAGACTGAGCGGTGCGCGCCGTCAGGTCGCCCCCGCCGTCTGGAATGTTCAGCCATCCGCCCTTTGCTTCAATACCGCGATATCGCGAGAGCAGTGTACGCAGAGCGCGGTATTCGTCCTGCGCCGGCGGCAGCGCCACGAGATAGGCTGCGATGGAGCCGCCGGATAGCGCCCCCTGCAGATCGCTTACAGCATCGTAATGCTGCACTGGCAGATCCACATCGCTTTCTCCGGCTCCCGCCACAACGCGGCCCAATCGCACGTCGGAGGCATAGTTCAGCAGGGCGTTGCTCAGCAGCAGATCGTATTTCGCAAGTCTCTCGGGGTCGTCATTGTCCGGCGGCAAGATGGCCTCGATAGCGTAATCGCCGGGCGAAAGCCCTTCCCGGTCGGCTTGCCCAAGCGCCACGCGCGCGCGCGCCTCGTCCTGCGGGTTTGACCACGCCCGATGATACGCTCGCGTTAGATAGAGAGACCGAAGGCGAGCCCAGTTCAGCTTGAACGTGCCGGGTTGCCAGTTCGCGTCATCGATCAGCCGTTTAAGCGCCTGCCCAACGGGATCCAACGCTGGCAATACCGCTGCAGGATGCTCCGACTGAATGAACACGGGCGCGGGATCCGCGCTCGCGAGAGGCGCAAGAAGAGCAAGCGCCAGGGCAAGGATCGCGACAAAGGCAGTCCCGCCAAGGCGCTTTCCAGCGGCCCGCGCGCAACGCTCAAATTTCCACATACTGTATCAACCCGGGGAGGCCCCGCACCGAGCCAAACAAAAGCGAGCAGAATTAATGGAATCTGACCGCCCGCGGGCTTTGACACGCCCCTCCTATGCCAACCAAAACAGGGGCCTCCAGCTCGCCAGAAACGACAACAACGATCGCGCAAGCGCAATAGCTTTCCGTTCTTTCGCTGCCTCGCTTCGAATTAAGGCGCAAAGCCACAATGCGACGGACGCCCCGGTCGCGGGTTAGTTCATCGAGGGCCATCCAGCGAGAGACCCGTACCATTCCGCTCAACCACATCGCCGAACCATCTCGTGCGCGAAGCGCGGGGCCGGCAAGGGGATCGACCATGGGAATTACGTGAAAAGCACTTCGATTCTGTCGCCGTCAGGCGTGGCGCCCGTCGTTCCCAACACTGCACTCGAGGACAGCAGGGCACTTCTCATCGGCGCTCACGCCGACCACCGGTCGCAGGATGTTTTCTTTGCCCGTACCCAATCGATCCGCATGAATGCCCTCGAATGGGAGTCGCGACTGAGGCCGCTGCGTAGCTGGGGCGTAATTGCGCTCTGGAGCATCACAATCCTGATGTTCGTCGCGGCATCGGCGAGCCTGGTGCGGGGATGAAGGCGGGGAGAAAGTCCCGCTTTCATACAATTGTGATCACCGCGGCGACGTCAGTAACGGCAGCCTAGGCAGCGATCGCCTCACCTTCGAGTTGGTTGAAGCCGACTGAAGTTCGCCGCGCGCCTCGCAATTCCGAAGATCAATTATGCCTTTGATCGAACGGAATGAGCCAGGCGCGCGCCGCGATTTCGACGATCCTACTGGTCTCTCAAGTCCCGCACCTTGTCTTTGGCGCGGCCCACGACGTCTTCAATCTTGCCTTTGGTCGAGTCGATCTTGCCTTCGACTTCGAGCTTCTTGTCCCCGATGGCCTTGCCTATCGTTTCTTTGACGGCACCTTTCGTCTGATCGATGTCGCCCTTGATCCGGTCTTTGTCCATTTCATTCTCCATCTATCTATCGGCAGCGCCTCTTCCTACGCCGAAGCGTTGCCTGCGACTGTCCCGGATCGAACACTTTCCTGATCGGGTGCGAATCTGGCTGTGCGCGATGTCGCACGGCCTTCTGTGGCCTCCTCGTCTGTGCGGACCCGGGCTGCCAAAGATGCGAATAGCCGTCAGGAAACACGAGTCCAGATAAGCGTGTGACCGAACAGTGGGATGAGAACGTATGCGCGAATGCGCAAGGTGCCATCGGCTGCAATCGACATCGAAGCTTTATAGTTCCCGCCATCGTCGGGATTGTAGATCTTGCCATCTCCCCAGGTGTTCTCGCCGGTTCGGCGAAGGCCGGACAGAACGGTAAGACCGAGTAGAGGTCTTTTGCGCAGGGCTGGATCCGGATTCTTCAGGTCAACCAGCGGTAACCCTTGTTCGTCGTTGGGCCATTTGAACCAGACAAGGGTCGCACACAATCGCTCGCCGCAAGGCGCGATCTCGATCTTGATGCGCTTGTTGTCGTGCAGCCACACGCCGACCGGTGTCGGGGCTTGTGGAATGACCGGTGCCGAGCTCTGCGCGTCCGCAGCCCTGGTGGTCATCAGCGCGACCAGCAGCCAGACTAGGAATCCGAACTTTAGCGGGAACACTACGCTCCCTCACATCCATACTTGGCGACGCGAGCTTGCTCGCGGATGGAACAAGCTTAAACGAAGCGCACCAACGCGGTGAAGGATGGATATGCCCTGGTTCAGACGTAAAGCAAGCCTCGACAGATCTGGTCACGATTCATGGCTGGCTGCATTTTTCGGCGGAAGGATAAAATGCGGACGCCTTTGAACGCTCTCGCGATCGATCCACGTCGGAAAGGCGCTTGGGTAATGAGTGTGCAGATCGAAGCGACAGACTAGACGGACTAGACAGACTAGGAAGTCGCTAGGTCAGGAAAATGGTCTGAAGATTACCCCCCTGCTCGGAGCAGGCCTCTGCCAAAGGCGGCAGGATTCGATTCCGCTGCGCGAAGCCGCGCGATGCAGTGGGGTTTGGTCAGTACGTTTCTCGGGCCATTTCGTACAGATCGCGGCGGTCGAGATCGGTGAGGACCACCCTGCTTTCGGAATCGAATCGTAGATCGGCCAGCTCGATCCAGACGTCGCCCCGATCCGGACCGAGCGCGACGCGCAATGCGTCGACATGACCGGATGAGAGTGCAACTTCCTCAACATGACCGACCGTGCGCCCATCATAGGTCCGTACGCGGGCTCCCAGCAGATCACGCGTATCGACGATAAGGCGGTGTTCGTAGCGCGAGGGCCAGCCGGCTCGATGATAGCGAGCGTCGGCGGCAATGTAGTGACCGCGCTCGGCCTCATAGTGCGCGGCCTTCTCCTCATAGTTCCTCACATGCGTTCGATACTGTTGCAGCTCCTCGTGGTAACGCTGCTGCTCCGCCTGATATTGAGCATTGTTCTGATCGTCTTGTTTGGTGGCGGCCGCGTTGGAATCGGTGATGCCCTGATTGAGCTGCTGGGTTTGCGCCTTCTCCTCCGGGGAGGAGTCTCGCGAGTTCGGGGACTGGGCAACCGCCTCGCTCGACAGGACGAGCGCTAAGCACAGGCACGGGCCGCCCAATAGGGCGCGGACTTTTGCGGACTGCATAGTGTTCCCCTTCGATACTGCAAGATTGATGATTCGGTGCGCTGGTGTTCGCCAACACTCTCACCTAAGTCCGTTCTCGATATACACAGAGAGACCGCAAGGCTGTTCAAAATTGAACACCGCGGCGTCCCGACTGGATAAAGAGCAGCGAAGAGTCGAGCGGATTGTGCCTTGCATTGGAGGCTTGCACTGCGCGCCGCTTATGCCGAGGGCCAGGCTCTTTGCGCTATCGCTTCGCTGCTTGGCGATTCCTTCTCCGCGCTACCGCTTCGCTACTTGAGCGATTCTTTTTTCGCGCTACCGCTTCGCTACCTGAGCGCTGTTGCCTCAATATTCGGTCGGCGGTGTACACACGGCGATGACCCGTGCGAGTGCGTCGATCGTGCTCCGAAGGTAGGCGACGTGAGCGAGTGTCGCTTCATTCGCGCGACCCACGCACTCTCTCGGCCCGATCCACTCCGTCCCATCTTCGAACCGGACGAGCATCGCTTTTAACTTTTCCCGTTCGCCAACTGCCCACCAGGCATGATCCGCCCATTCCTGCCGGAATGGAGGATGGACGGGAGCAAGGGCATCCATCACGCCAATATACGCGCTGCGGCACCCTCAATTCTGGCGCAATTTGAAATTGACTCGATTGAACCTCGCTCAAAGAGCCCTTTTTGGGCGCCGCTTGAATCGGCAATTGGCGAAGATCTTTGCCGCGGCAATGGGATGTGGCCCGGCTACCTGCGGGCAAATGACCTGAGAAACATGCGGGCCGAGATACAGCCAAAGTCTGGCACAAGACATTTGCCTTGTATTGACCGCTGCAAAGGCGCAGCGTGATCCGGTGCGGTGACGCTTGGGGCGTCGTCGCCCCGATTGTCAGCACAATTAGGATGTGAGCGTGGCGAAAGCCCATTCGCGCGAGAACAACATGCGTCACCGCAAGACGGCGGAGGTCCATGTCAACCGGGTACTCAGTCTGCTGTCGCGCAATGACCGCGAGCGGCTGTACGCGCATCTCCAGCGCATTCCGCTCGAGTACAGACAGTCGCTCTATCGCGCCAACAAACCGGGCGAGTTCATCTATTTCATCGAGAGCGGCGTCGGGTCGCTCGTGAACACCATGGCAAACGGCGACGCGGCAGAGGTCGGCACCATCGGCAACGAGGGCATCGTGGGGCTTCCGCTGTTGCTTGGCGACGACCGGGCGCCCACCAGCGTCTACGTCCAGGTCCCCGGCGTGGGCCTCAGGATGAGCGCGGCGCGGTTCCAGAAGGAACTGGCACGAAGTGCATCCATGCGCGGAGTGATGCTTCATTACGTGCACGCCTTCTTTAACCAGGTGGCGCAATCCGCCGCGTGCAATCAGTTTCATTCGCTGGAGCAGAGGTGTTGCCGGTGGATGCTCATGACGCACGACCGCATGGCGTCGGATGACTTTCTCCTGACGCAGGAATTCCTGGCGATGATGCTTGGCGTGCAGCGAACCGGCGTCGTGCAGGCGGCCGGCAACCTGCAGCGGGCCGGACTCATCCGCTACAGCCGCGGCAAGGTCAGGATCCTCGATCGCCGCGGCCTGCAACGCCGCGCCTGCGAATGTTACGGAATCTCAAAGAGGGAGTTCGACCGGCTGCTCGGCAATGGAGCGCCCAAAAAGACGACGCGTCACTGATGGCTTCGCAATCCCTTCGAAGTACCTCCGCGAAAGGGCAAAAAGTTTCGCTCTCGCGGAAAATCGCCCCAACGTCCGATCCGAAGAAATTCCTGGCCAGGATCGTCCACGGACGCGTTATCTCGACGTATCAAAAAGGGGAACACCTCTTCACGCAGGGAGACGCTGCAGATTCGGTGTTCTACATCCAGAAGGGCAGGGTCAAGGTCACGGTTCTCTCGGAGCAGGGCAAGGAAGCGGTCGTCGCAATTCTCGGACAAGATGAATTTGTAGGCGAGACATGCCTCGCCGGACAGAAGTGGCGCACGGCGACCGCGATCGCCATGACCGCGTGCGAGATCATGTGCATCGAGAGGCAGGCGATCATGCGTGCGCTCCACGATGAGCCGTCCTTCGCCGAAATGTTCGTCTCGCATCTTCTGGTGCGCGCAATCCGCGTCGAAGCCGACCTGGTCGATCAATTGTTCAATTCGAGCGAAAAGCGCCTGGCCAGGGCGCTATTGCTGCTTGCCAATTTCGGCAAGGAGGGCAAGCCCGAGACGGTGATTGCAAAGGTGAGCCAGGAAACGCTCGCCGAGATGATCGGCACCACGCGCTCGCGCGTCAGCTTCTTCATGAACAAGTTCCGGAAACTGGGCTTCATCAGCTACAACGGAAAGCTCGAAGTTCACAGCTCGCTGCTGAACGTCGTTTTGAACGATCAACCGCACATCAGAAGAAACACGGACGATTCCGCCAGCGCGCCGAGCTGAATCGCCAACTCAACCGTCTCTCCTGCTGTTTCTACCTCGCATTGCGACTTCACGGAACGCCTTGCAGTGTGCGCAATTGCTCAGACGGTTCTCCAATTTCGTGAGAGCCTGAGATCTTGAGAATTATGTTTCTCATTCTCGGGAGCGAAGGAATTGGAAAATGACGAAGATTAGAAGCACTATTCTGGCGTCCGTACTTGGCAGCACGATCGCGATTGGCGGCGTGCTCGCGTACGCGGATGCGCAGGCTGCGCAGTCCGGCACGGCCGGCGACGTCCGGGTCGCCCAGGCCATCGAAGTGAATATCTTCAGCGGTCGGCAGTATTGCTGGTACGACGACGCCTGGGACGGTCCTGGTTGGTATCGATGCGGCTACGAGTGGCGCAACGGATTGGGTTGGGGCGGCGGCTATGGCTGGAACAGCTGGCGAGGCGGACATTACAGCGGCGGCCGCAACTATGGTGGCGGCGACAACTATGGCGGCGGTCACAACTATTATCGCGGTGGCCACAACTATTATGGCGGTGACCACAACTATCGTTCGGGTAACAGCTACAATGGTGGTTCAGCCCATACTGGTTTGGTCCCCGCCGGTATGCGCCCTGGCGGCAACCGCTCTGGGGGCAGCGGCGGGTTCAATGCCGATAGAAGTTCGGGTGGCAGCGGTCGCTCCGGCGCAAATGATCATGCCGGCGGCAATGGTCGCTCCGGCGAGAGCGGTCACTCCGATAGGGGCGGAAATGGCGATGGGCACGAACCCCACTAACCCGTCGTCCCGGGCTGCGATGATTCCAGACGGCCCGAATTGACGCGGAAGAATGGCGATGAGCGAAGGCCGCCTACCCGGCGGCCTTCTGCTTTCCCAGCGCATCGAACAAGTTACGCCGCGACTTTCTTGTCGACGACTGGTTGCGTCTGCACCAGCTCCTCGAACAATGAGTGGTAGTGGACCATCGCGGTCCTAAGGTCTTCCGTGTTTGTTTCGCTTTTGCCGAGCCGCAACGCAATTGCGTGTGCCGCACGGTAATTTTCCGTCACTTTGGGATGGTCGACCGAAATGTCGGCTGCGCGCTGTTCAAAATCGGACACCGGATAGCCGCGAGTTTGCATGAGAGACGTCACGAGTTCGTCAGCTTGCATGACTGCGGCCGTTGGAGAATCGACAAAGTGCGTTTGCGCGGATTGCCATTGTTCCAGGAAGCGCACCCTTTCGGCAGGTTCAAGATCTCGAATTTTGAGCTTTTCCACCCGCTTCTCGAGGCCCATCAGTTTTGCTTGCCCTGCACGCTCGGAACCTTGTTTTTGCACGGTCCGATCGTACTCTGTTCCAAATCGTTCCTGCAGGTCCGTGGTCCTGGCCAGGCGCCTCTTGGATTGCCACCAAGCCAAAGAGCCGATGATCACCGCCGCCAATGCGACCACAATCAGTGCTACTATTTCCAAAGTCGTCATGTTTAGTTCCTCAAGGTATCCAAGCGTCAAACAACGCGGGCGATCTGTACCTTGCCCGCTCGTCCTCACCAGTAGTCGGGCATTGGGGGCGATGTCTGTATCGTTTTGGCCATCTGAACTGGTGATTGCCAATTCGCTTTTGGCGTTCTGCTTAGCGTGTTCTTCTGTCCGGAATCGGACTTTGAGGTCAGCCGGCGCCCCTGGCGATCGGACTTCCCGCGATAATTGCGGTCACTGCTAACCTACGTGTAGGCGCTGGCCGAGCTGCCCGTGTTCGATCGCCAAAACAGCAACGAGCGGCGCCGGACAAAACACGCACAATTGCCCAGAATCCGAAGACGGAACGTATTTTTCCGCAGGTTCTGTCCGGAATTGCTCAGACGTGAACATCCCAGGCCGAATATTGGTCGCGTCTCGGCGCATCGAAGCGACCCCATCGTCTAGCGCTGCGGAGGCGACAAGAGCGTCAAATGACGCGGAGCTAGATAGATGCTTTCGCACTTTACGGTCGGTGCGGCCGATCTGATGGCAGCCTCTCTCGGCATGTCCGGACTGGCCATGCTGGTCCCCTTGCTGGCAATTGCGCTTTTCGTTGCCAGTATGAACCTGGCAGGCACGTCGCTGGTGATGAGCGCCGGACGCGTTGGGGTCGGCTTCATCCTGAGCAAGATATGGATGGTGTCACTGCTCTCCATGCTGGCGCTCTACAACGCCATTGGCGGCGGAGCGGCGAGCGCAATTGCCGCCGCCGAAATGTCCGGAAACAAGATAAGCGGTGCAACCCAACTCGTCGAAATGTTGATCGTTGCATCGGTCGGCGTCGTGTCGGTGTCGGGTTCGGCGATTGCCTGCATCAGGATCAATGGGCTCATCGGAGAGCCGTCGCGGATCTGGGGCCGGCAGGGCCTGTACCTGATGATGGCGCTCGTTCTGGCTGTTGCCGGCTACGCCGTCATTACAGCAAATGGCGGCGCAGAGGGGTCGATCGCTGTACCCGGACTAACTTATTGGCTTCTCGGATCTGCGTTGCTCATCGGTGCCTTGATAACGCTTCGGTTCCGCCAGGCACAAATGCCGATCCTTCTCTCGCTCTACAATGCATTCACCGGCCTCGCCATCGGACTCGAAGGCCTCATTCTTCGGAATCCAATACTGCTGATTGTCGGCATCATGATCTGCGCCGCCCGCGTATTTGTGACTCTGGTGATGGTGGAGGATTGGCCCGACCAATGGCCGTGGCATGACCTTTGGGTGCGCACATTCTGGCCAAGGGAGCGGATCGGTACTCGATGAACCAATGGAGATTCCAGGCGGGATGCCGCCGAACTCTGATCTCTAGTGCTCTGTCCGGAATTTCAATTGAGCACATGTGCTCTGTTGTGAATTGAAGCTGAGGCGCCTTGACAGAACTGGCCCGAGCAATATCGGCACAGCGCGTTGGCTCGGACCACCGCGGGATAGTTGCTGCTGAGGCCCAAAGCGACCGCGCGAAGGGCCCTGAACGCGCGACAGAACCTACTGCGGGATCGGAATCGAGCCTCGCTCTCAACAATATGCGCGGCGTCGTCATTCTGCTTGTGATGAGTTTCCATTCCGTTTTGGCTTATCTGGCTTTTTTGGGCCCGGCTCCGTTTGCGTTCGATCGCTCGCCTTATGAGTGGCGTGCGTTTCCCATTGTCGACAGTCATCGCTGGCTCGGCTTCGACGTGTTTTGTGCCTCGCAAGACGTCTATGTGATGGCCCTGATGTTTTTTCTGTCGGCGCTGTTTACGTGGCCGAGTCTTTCGCGCAAAGGAATTCGAAAGTTCGTCGTCGATCGATTGCTGCGCCTGGGCGTGCCATTTGTTTTCGCGGTGACCGTCGTCGTGCCGATCGCGCTTTATCCGGTCTATCGCGTGGGCGCCGTCGATCCGAGTCTTGGCGCCTATGTACAACACTATCTGGCCCTGCCGTTCTGGCCCAATGGGCCGATGTGGTTTCTGTGGCAGTTGTTGGCTCTGACCATTCTGGCCGCGGGTCTGCATCGCATCGCGCCAGAAAGCGTCGAATTTCTCGGCCGCTTGTCGGCCTCAGCCAGGATCCACCCAGGCCGGTATCTCGCCGTGCTGACGACAGTTTCGGCTTTGGCGTATGTGCCGCTGGCGCTGGTCTTCACGCCCTTCTCCTGGTCCGATCGCGGCCCCTTCGCGCTGCAACTCAGCCGTCCGCTGCTCGATGCCGTCTTCTATTTCGCCGGCCTGGGCGTTGGTGCATACGGCCTGGAGCGCGGTGTGCTCGCGGCAAAGGGAATGCTGTCACGCCGCTGGCACATCTGGCTTGCACTTGCGCTCGTGTTCCTGGTGCTTTGGATGGGATTGACGTCCTTGGTACTGAACGACGCGGCCTCCGCACCATTCATTCTACGTCTCGTCGTTGACATGTGTTTTGCAGCCGCCTGTGCGACGGGCTGCTTTCTTATGCTTTCGCTCTGCCTGCGGTTTGGCGCGGTTCGATCGCGGATATTCGACCAATTGTCGAAGAATGCCTTCGGTATGTATTTGTTGCACTACATCTTCATCGTCTGGCTGCAATACGCCTTGCTCGGCGTGGCATCGCTCGCCATCACCAAAGCCGCGTTGGTCTTTGGCGGCACGCTGCTCTTCGCCTGGGCCACGACCAATATCCTGCGCTACAGCCGATTTGGCGCTTTGCTCATCGGGGAGCAGTGGTTTGTGCCGGAGCGGCGTCCGTTCGCCCTGCGCGGCACAAATTGGTCCCCGACACGGCCGACGTAAATGTCGCTGAACTTTCGACTTGCATCCCGAAATCTTTTTCAGGATCGCCTTCGCTTCGTCGCCACCATTGTGGGGATCGTCTTTTCGATCGTCCTCGTCATGATCCAGATGGGTCTATTCCTGAGTTTCGAGCGCATGGTCACGACGATGATAGATCACGCGCCCGCCGATCTTTGGGTGGTCCCGCTGGGAACCAAGTGCTTCGAAGACCCGTCATTGTTCGACGGCCGCGAAAGAGCGCGAGCATTGTCGGTCCCGGGGGTGGCGCAAATCATCCCGATTGTCATCGGATTTACGCAGTGGACGGTGCCGAATGGCGGGACCACGCCGGTATTCGTCGTCGGCTCGGACACAAAAGCCGCAGGACTGCGTCCCTGGAACGTCGTCGCCGGTAGCCTGGCAGGTCTCTCGGCTCCGGATGCCGTTGCGGTCGACCGGACGTATTTCGCGCGGCTCGGAGTTACAGGAATAGACGATGTCACCGAAATTCGCGATCAAAAGGCGAGTGTGCGAGCCGTTACCAACGGCATCCGCTCGTTTACCACCACGCCCTACGTCTTTACGTCGCTGGGTCGGGCGCAAAGTTACATGGGGACTTCATCGAACAAGGTATCCTATTTTCTCGTTCATCTATCGCCCAACGCCAACATCGAAATTGTTCGCAGCCAACTACGGGCGCAGCTTTCCAAAGTCGAAGTGCTGACGCCCGAGGAATTCCGCAACCGCAGCCGGAATTTCTGGCTCTCGGGAACGGGCGCCGGTGCAGCGCTCTTCGCCGGCGCACTCCTCGGCGTCATCGTGGGGACGATCATCGTCGCCCAGACGCTGTATTCCAGCACGAAGGACCATCTCGACGAATTCGTTACCTTGCGCGCCATGGGTTCGTCGAGTTTCTACATCCAGAAGGTCATCATCTGGCAGGCTCTGCTGAGCGCCATCATCGGCTTTGGACTGGCGGTTTGCATCAGCCTGATCGTCGTCCACGAGACCGCGGACACGGCATTGCCTATCGTCATGACCCTGAAACTCACGGCAGGACTGTTTCTGCTCACGCTGCTGATGTGCGTGGCGTCGGCCTTTTCCGCCATCGTCAAGGTGATGCGCATCGATCCCGCAAGCGCCTTCACACGATGACCCGTCTCGCCATCGAAGCCGTCGATGTTGTGAAATTCCTGGGCAAAGGTGCGAGCCGCGTACAAGCGCTGAATGGCATAAATCTGTCGCTGGGTTGTGGTGAGCTGACCCTGCTCATGGGACCGTCCGGCAGCGGCAAAACCACTTTGCTGACCGTGGTTGGCTGCATGATGAAGCCGACGGACGGAGAGGTCCGCGTTCTCGGCCAGTCGACGGCTGGCGCGCGTGCTGGACTTTTGGCCAAGATCAGGCGCGATCACGTCGGTTTCGTCTTTCAGTCCTACCATCTGTTTCCGACGCTCACGGCGCTCGACAATGTTCGCCTGGCGCTGGATGTGCGTGGCGAACCGGCGGGGACCGCGATCGCCAAAGCCAATGACACGCTGTCGATCGTCGGGCTGGCGCATAAATCGAATGCATATCCGCGTGAACTCAGCGGCGGCGAGCAACAACGCGTCGCGATCGCGCGGGCGATCGTGGGCGACGCAAACGCAATCCTTGCCGACGAACCGACGGGAGCGTTGGACGGCGAAAACGGCCGCGGCGTGATGACGATTCTGGCTCAGATCGCGGCCGAGCCGTCTCGCGCCGTATTGGTGGTCACGCACGATTCACGCCTGTTGCCCTTCGCGAACCGGATAATTCACATGGAAGACGGGCGTATCACCGGCGAGGAACGCAACAATCCCTCGTCCCCATGATGGCGGTTTGCCAATGGGGGGGCCGGACAGGTGCCATCCGGCCGCACTGCGCTTCGTCATGGCGAGCAATTTTGCACAGCGCCCGGCTCGCGGATCATGAAGAATGCGGACGCTGTCCCTGGGGTTCATGCGTTTGTCGAGCCGCTTGTGTTCGATCGCGAGAGTCAGCGACGGCCGCGGAGAAACAAACTCAAATGCTCAAAGTCCTAATTGCGGAAGACGAACTGATCATTGCCGACATGCTGGAAAGATTCCTCAGCGAGCAGGGCTATGAGGTGTGCGGCATTGCCCGCACCGTCGCCGACGCCGTTGCGCTCGGAGAATTGCACAAGCCTGACGTCGCTATTCTCGACATTCGTCTCGCGCGTGGCGGGCATGGTCCGGAGATCGCAAGACGGCTCAGATGCACCGGCCCCCTGGGCGTGCTGTACGCGACCGGCGAAAGCCGCAAGAGCGGGCTCCAGGCTTCCGACGGAGAGGCGCTGATCACGAAACCCTATCGGTTGGAGGACGTCGGGCGAGCGCTCGAGATCGTGCACGAGATCGCAACGCTGGGCACCGCGGCGCCGCCCTATCCGCCGGGCTTCCAATTGTTGGCGAAGCTCGCGACGCCGCCAGAGGTGCAATCCGCATGAACGAAATCCGCACGATCGAAAAACTCCTTCGCCAGCAAGAGGCGCTCGCGAGCTTCGGAAGCTTTGCCTTCGGCGAAAGCGACCTGCAGAAGATCCTTACCGAAGCTGCAAGGATCTGCGCGCAAAGCCTGGGCGTACCTTACGCGAAGATCTGCCGATATAGAGCGGCCCAGAACGATCTTCTCGTCGAAGCGGGATATGGGTGGCAAGCCGGAGTCGCGGGCTGCGTGGTATCGCGGGCCGACGAGACGTCAACCCAAGGAAGAGCGTTTGTCACCGGAAGGCCCGTCATTCTCGAGGACCTCTCCACCAACAACAGCTATTCGCTTCCCCCGTTCTATGCCGACCACAAGATCGTCGCGACTGCCGATGTTCTCATCAAGGGCAAGGGCGAGCCCTGGGGCGTCCTCGAGATCGATAGCGCGACGGCGCGCGCTTTCGATCGTCATGACATCGACTTTCTGACCGGCTTTGCCAATGTCGTTGCAGAAGCGGTGGCGACCGCGGACCGGACGGCCGCGCTGCGTGCCGCGATCGAACAACTGGAGGTGCTGGTTGTCGAGAAGGACCGATTGCTCGCAGGGCGGCAAGAGCTGCTCGACGAGAAGGAGGTCCTGGCCGAGGAACTTCAGCACCGCGTCCGAAACAATCTTCAGCTCGTGCTGAGCATGTTGAACCAGCAGATCGGCCAGAGTGAAGCGGCAGACAAGGAAGGAATGCGTGCGATTGGCAGGCGGGTGATGAGTCTGGGAAAGCTCTACGACCATCTGCTCGGCAATGGATTGAGCCGCACGATCGATTTCGACCAGTATTTGCGATCGCTTTGCGAAAGTTTGAGCGACTTCCAAAGCCCGCGCGAATTCGAGGTGGTTCTTGCCTGCGAAGGCGAACCCGAGCCCTTGCCCCTCGACCTCGATCTGGTGACCGCGCTTGGCATCGTCATCGCCGAGGTGATCTCCAACGCGTATATCCATGCATTCCCGGAGCGCAAAGGCGCGATTACGGTCGCGCTGGCGCGAGGCTCGACAGGCGCCGTGCTCACGATCGCGGACGATGGAATAGGTTTTAACGAACCGGAATCGAGCAAGCGCCACGGACTGGGTCTGGTGCGACGACTAATGGCGCAGATCGGCGGAGCGGTCAGCGTCGATTCGAGCCGCGGTACGACCTGGACGCTCGCGTTTCCCACGAGCGCCGGGGACGGTATTCGGTCGGCTGTCCATTGACGACTCGGCTCATTCTCCATGCGGTCGAAAAAAAGGAACCGTACCCGATACGAAAGGTTACTTGTACACAGCCATGGCGAGCAAACGCTTAGCTGTCAGCTGGGAAGGAATTGATATGTATATTGGTGGTGGTTTGATTGGTACTGTTCTGGTCGTGCTCGTTGTCCTGTTTTTGGTTGGGCGGCTCTGACGCTGACCGCGTGTCGTTCGCTGTACCCGTCGTCTGCCGTTGCCTCTCCGCATCTTTTTCAGAAGGTCGCAGTTTCAGGAATCTGCGTCGCGTAGCCACTCGGTGGGCGGAAGCTCGAATGCCGATCGAGCATTACTCGCGGCCAGACGAGCCTGACCGCTTCCCCCGTCGCCACATGGCTTCCCGCTCTTGCCTCTCCAATTCCAGCGTTCTCCGCAAGAAAGCGAGCCGGCGCCACTGACTTGCGAGATCGAGGAACAGGCTTTTGCCCGTTTGATCCGGAGCCTTGCGGGCGAGTTCTTCGCATTTCTCCGCGTAGGCCGAAAATAAATCCGGGTCCGACTGCATTAAGAGCGACTTATTCGCGAGACAAGGCCTACAGTGCCTGATCGCTGGCACGGTTTCCACAACCTCGGGCGCCAGCGGCTGAGAGAGATGTGCGCTCCCGCCTGACAAGGGAGCAGCCATGGCCGATCTCGAAACCAGAGCGCGCGAGCACGTCGTCAGGGGACGCGAGATCGTCGCGCGACAGCGCGAACTCATCGCGCAAGTGCGAGCGCGGGGAGCGACGGGCGAGGCAGAAGAATCTCTGCTTACGCTTTTCGAGAAGACCCTGGCGACCTTCGAAGCGGACCTGAAGACGATTCTGGCGAATCCGTTAAGGACCCCGGCCAACGACGGCTCCTGATCCAGCGCGATCGCCGGCTGTTTTGGGGGAGCGGGCGTCATCGAGCGAAGAGGGTCATTTCCCTAGCGCGGACTCAACGCTTGAATGGAGCGGATCGCCCGGGATGACATGTGGGGAACGCGGCGCGTCCTGTCGCTTCAGCTCACAATGTCTTCGCGCACCGTGGCGCGCGCGCGCCAGAAGAGCGCCGCGGCAACGACAATCACGCCAGAGGAAATCAGGAGCGCCCAGCGCACGCCTTCGGCCTGGCCGAAACCGAGCGGCCCTGCGAGCAGGTCGTTGAGTGCGCCGACGGTCATCGGCCCGAATCCAAGTCCGATCATGTTGAGCATGAAGAGCAGAATCGCGGCCGCCGTGGCGCGGCTCTCGCGCGGGACAACGCTCTGTCCGGTTGCGTAAACAGGCCCGTACCACAGCGTTTGCAGGAGCGCCGGGATGATCCCGAGCGCGAGGGCCAGCAACGGATCGTCGACCGTGTAGATGAGAAAGACGACCGGCAGAGAAAGCAGGGAAGCGATGGCGGGCACGCTCATGTAAGCGCGCTTGTCGCGGGCAGCCGCGCGGTCCGCGAGAAAGCCGCCTAGCCATGTGCCCATCAGCCCGCCAACGCCGGTTGTGAGGGCGCCCGCGATCCCGAGAAACCCGATTGGCCCGAGACCGAAGCGCTTTGCCAGCACGGCCACCTGTGCACCGTGCACGCGCAGGAAGAAGGGGGTGCCGAAGGCGCCGTTGCCATAGCCGACAAAGGCCAGCAACCCCGCCGCACCCGCGATCAGCCAGAACGTTCTTTTCGTGCGCAACAGGCGGAGCGTTTCAACGAGGCTCGGCGGCGACACCGCGCGGGCCTGAAGTGCTGCGGCGAGACGCGAGCGCGGCTCGCGGATCGTGAGCGCGATGACGATCGCAAGCACTAGCCCAGGCGCTCCCGCCACGAGAAAAGAGGCGCGCCAGCCGAACGCATCGGCAATCACGCCGCCGAGCACCAGGCCGAGCATCGTGCCGAGCGGAACGCCGAGCGAATAGAAGGCAAGCGCCGAAGCGCGCTTCTCCGGAGGCGTGATGTCGGCGATGAGCGAATGGGCGCACGGATTGCAACCCGCCTCGCCGAAACCGACTCCCAAGCGCGCCACCGCCATCACGGCGAAATTCGCTGCGCGTCCGCTGAGTACGGTGAACCCGCTCCAGAGCGCCATCGACACCGCGATGATGATCGGCCTGCTGCGCCTGTCCGCAAGGCGTGCGATCGGAATGCCGAGAAACGTATAGAAGACAGCGAAGGCGAGCCCGGTCAGCATGCCGAGTTCGAGATTGGAGATCTTCAGATCCTTCTTGATCGACTCGGCCAGGATGGTGATGACCTGGCGATCGAGAAAGCTCAGCGTGTAGGCGCCGAGGAGTAGGAGAAGGATATAGCGATGCCTGGCGCCGCCAATCGGCGCGACCGCTGGCGGCACACCCGCAGTGAGCGGTGCGGTTTCGGCCATTCGTCCCTCCCATATTCTGCCCACCATACCTCAGGACTGCTTGCGAGGGGCGTGCGGGGTACCTCTCTTGGCTGCGAAGGCCTCCAGCGCGCGCTTGCGCGCCCATTCATGATCGACGATCGGACGGGGATAGGTCTTCCCTAGCGCAACGCCGTTTTGGTTCGGAAGACAGATCGACGGCAGATCTCCAACCTTGATGCTATAGTCTCGCAAGTCGCCAACGGGAGATTGTGGTTTGCGATATCGAAAACTGGGTGCCAGCGATCTCGAAGTTTCCGAAATATCGCTCGGGTCGTGGCTTACTTTCGGCGTTGGCGTGGAAAAGGAAGCGGCTCTCGCCTGCGTGAACCGCGCCTTCGATCTCGGCATCAATTTCATCGACACGGCGAACGTCTATGGCCGTGGAGCCGCAGAAAGCTTTCTCGGCGAGGCGCTTTCGGGGCGCAGGAGGGATTCCTATGTCCTGGCGACGAAGCTCTGGGGCGACATGGGTGGCGGCAATCAGGGCCTGTCGCGCGCGCAGGTAGAAAAGCAGCTCGATGACTCGCTGAAGCGCTTGCGCACGAGCTACATCGATCTCTACCAATGTCATCGCTACGATCCGAACACGCCGCTCCAGGAGACGATGGAAGCCCTGACGCGCGCGAAGCAAAGCGGCAAAGTGCGATGGATCGGCTTCTCGGAATGGTCCCCCGGTCAAATCGAGGATTCGATCGCAGCAAAGGGCGTGGAGCACTTCGTGTCGAGTCAGCCGCAATACTCGCTGCTCTATCGGCGGATCGAGCAAAAGGTCATCCCGATCTGCGCCGCCCACGGCATTTCCCAGATCGTCTGGTCGCCGCTCGCGCAGGGGGTGCTTTCGGGCAAGTACCTTCCCGGCGCAAAAATTCCCGCGCAGAGCCGCGCCGGCAGCGAGCGCATGGGCGGCTTCATCAAGTCATGGCTCGAGCCGCGTGTGCTCGAGGCGGTGCAGGAGCTGAAGCCGCTGGCTAAAGAAGCAGGCTGCTCGCTCAGCCAGTTTGCGCTCGCATGGGTTTTGCGTGAGCCGAACGTGGCATCGGCCATCGTGGGCGCCAGCAAGCCTGACCAGCTTGACGAGAATGCTGGCGCGTCTGGCCTGAAGATCGACCCCTCGCTTTTCGCAAAAGCAGAGGATATCGCCGGTCGCGCGGTCGCCGCCGGCTGAAGGGCCGACGCGCTGCCGGTCTGTCATCGACGCGGCCCGGATGCACGTTCGGTCGAGCGGGCGTCCGCAAAAAAAGAAGGCCGGCAGCCTTAAATGCCGCCGGCCTTCGATCGTGACTCTAGACGGCTTTGAGATTGGCCGCTTTCGACCCGCGCGCGTCCGGCTGAATGTCGAACGAGACCTTCTGCCCCTCGCTGAGGGTGCGAAGTCCGGCGGCTTCCACGGCCGAGGCATGGACGAATACGTCCTTGCCGCCGCCTTCCGGGGCGATAAATCCGAAGCCTTTCGAAGTGTTGAAGAATTTTACGGTACCGATGGTCATGAATTTTCCTTGAGACATCGAGTTCCATCCGCGCGACATGCGAGGATGGGGGCGGAAAACGAGAACATCAGTTGGGAGACGTCTTCGGCTGTTCGGCGCGCAACGAGGCGGCGTATCAACTGGAGCGCTTCGCCTGACGGGACGTAAGAACCACCACGAAGGTCCTTATAGGCGTTCGTCGGCGAAAAGCAAAGAAGAGGAAACGCCCGATCCTTAAGACTTACCTGGCGCCGGGCGGCGTGGCGCAGGCAGCAATCCATCGCGCTGCATCTTCTTTCTTTGCGCCTTGCGATGGCGCCGCACCGATTCGGCCTTCTCGCGTGTGCGCTTCTCGCTCGGCTTTTCGTAAGCGCTGCGACGTTTCATTTCCCTAAAGACGCCCTCGCGCTGCATCTTCTTCTTCAGCGCGCGCAGAGCCTGGTCGATATTGTTGTCGCGGACAGTGACCTGCAAATGGACACCTGCATCGAAAGGGGTAGCGCGTGTAACAGACGGCGCATCCATTGTCTATCGGCTGCCGAATGATCGAATTAGGTTCCGATTGCGCCGCTGCTCCGCGCGATGCTGTCGGCGCGCGGAAAAAATCAGTACACGGAATGAAGCTGAGCCGCGGCGGCTCTCGAGGAAGGCAAACGTTCAGCCGCCATCCCGCATGTTTTGGACTTGGTGTTGTCTTGAGCCGCCGGGGTTTGCACGAACGCGGCGGTCGAGCCGGTCGCGATCTGCGAAATGGGGCTCGTGCGGCGAGCTGATGGCGAATTCGATGTCGGTTGCGAGCGTGTGCCAGGCGCGCGCAAGTTCGAGGAAGGTCGAACGCGAAGCTGCGGTCTGCGCGTTTTCAGCCCGCTTAAGGGCTTTCAGGGCCAAGACCCGGTAGTTCAACGCGCGTTCGTTTGGCACAGGGACACACTCAGTCTTCGTTTGGCCCAACGGTCCCCACCGTCTCGCTTGGCAAAACGCGCGTCCATTCCCAAAAGTTGCAAAGCGGTGGCGCCGCAATGGGTGCCGCATGAATCTTCGCGGAAAACGTGATTTTTTTCGCGATCACCGAGAGGACTCTCGGTCTTGCCTATTGATGACTCGATGGGGCCCCACCGCCGCCGATCGCTTTCGCGCGTGCCTCGGCAAGCTCATGCCACTGCCTGGCGATCGCCTGCCATTCGCGGCGCAGATCGGGATCGGATGCGACTCGCGCGAGGTTCGCCGCTTCTTCTGCACTGCGGCGGTATTGTTCGACCAGCTGCATGTCTCTTCGGATTTCCGTAGACACCCGAGTAACGCAAACGACGTCTAAGAGTTTTCTTCGCACCGCTTTCTATTGCGACTTCATCGCGGCGGAATCCGCGCAGCAATTGGGCGGTGTCCGAAATCTCCTGCATGCACGATGAGATAGCGCGCCGTGCCGTCGCGCGAACGCGAAGCCGCGCGATCGGAGCGCGAAACTGGCCTTGATTGCAGGCGGATAAGAGGGTGGCCCAAAACATCGGCTTCGTGCCAAATGACAAGAGCAAAAGCGGGGCAAGGGCAATGACAGCGATGACCCTCCGGAGGGACTCTGCGCCCGCGATCGTGCTCGGCTCAGTCACGCTCGCCCTTCATCTCGCCGTCAACAATGGTTACGCGGCGCTCAGCGACGAACTCTATTTCATGGTGTGCGGCGCACACCCTGCGGCGGGCTATGTCGATCAGCCGCCGCTCGTGCCGCTGATCGCCGGCCTCTCGCATGCGCTGTTTGGCACCGCGCTCATTCCGCTGCGTTTGTTGCCGGCGCTCGCGATGGCGGCGACGGTTGGGCTCACAGCTGCGTTCGCGCGGGCTCTTGGCGGCGGGCGATTTGCGCAATGGCTCGCCGGCCTCAGCGCCCTGTTCGCTGGTGCATTCCTTGTCGACGGATTGCTGCTGACCACCGATTTCATGCAGCCTTTGACGTGGCTCGGCTGCAGCTGGTGCGTCATCAGGCTCGCCGAAACCAAAGACGAGCGCTGGTGGCTCGCCTTTGGGGCCATAGCCGGCGTGAGTCTGCTCAGCAAATATCTGATTGTCTTCTTCATCGTTGGCCTTGCGCTCGGCGTGCTCGCGACTCCGCTTCGGCGTTCGTTGGCGCGCCCGTGGCTCTGGTTCGGCGCCCTGCTTGCGTTCGTGATCTCCTCGCCGAGCTTCTTCTGGCAGGCGGCGCATGGCTGGCCTTTCCTCGAACTCGGTGCAGCTGCGGTGAACGGCAAGAACCTCGCGCTCACGCCGCTCGGCTTTCTCGGTCAGCAGGTGCTTTTCGTCGGCCCGGCCGCGGCGCCGGTCTGGCTGGCAGGCCTCTGGCACTTTTCCACCGATCGCGAGAGACCTGAACTTCGCGCCTTTCCGATCGCGTGGCTCGTCATGGCGGTTCTCTTTCTCGTTCTCCACGGCAAGGCCTACTACATCGTGCCGATCTATCCCTTGCTGCTCGCAGGCGGCGCGGTCGCGATCGAGTCCTGGCTCGTGTGGCCTGCGCTGCGCGGTCTTGCGCTCGTATTCGTTGTCGGCATCGGCGCATTGCTCGCGCCGCTCGCGCTTCCGGTCCTGCCGCCAGAGAAATATGTGAGCTATGCGCGCGTGCTCGGCATTCCTTCAGGTGCAGCAACGACGGAGCGCCATGCCCCGAGCCCATTGCCGACGCATCTCGCCGGCATGTTCGGCTGGCGCGAGATGGCCGCAAAGGTCTCGGCGGTCTACAATGCGCTTCCTCCCGATGAGCGTACGCGCGCCGTCTTCTATGGCCGCGACTATGGCGAAGCCGCCGCACTCGGGATCTACGGGCCTTCTTTTAAGGGCCCGCCCGCAATCGCCGGCCACAACAACTATTATCTCTGGGGCCCGGGAGGGTTCGACGGTTCGGTCGTCATCGTGCTCGGTGACGATGTCTCGCCGTTGATGCGGAATTACGGACACAAGCAGCTTGTCGGCCGCATCGACAGTCCCTATGCGCAGAGCTGGGAAGCACATCTGCCGATCTATGTGCTGCGCGGGCCGAAAGAACCGCTCGCCAAACTCTGGCCGCAGCTGAAGCACTACGAATAGGCCGCAAACCGGCAACTTGAAGGCGTTATGCCCCGCGCGGGCACCAGGCTGTTCCGATTCGCCGCAACGCTTCCTCCACAATTTTGGACCATTTTGCTGGCTCAACCGTGTCTCGCGCGGGGTATGCTCGCGCCGTGAGTGATCGATGCTCGGTTTCGAAGGAATAGGCCAAAGCGCACGCGCTCTGCCGCACGTAGCGCGCGTACACGCGACCTTCGAACGGCTCTTCGTTTCCTTCCAGCGCTGGCTCCGTTCGAGCGAGCCGGTCCAGTATTTCCTTTGCGCCTTGCTCGGCGCAGCCGTCGGTACCTCCGTTGCCGGGCTTCAGCGGCTGATCGACGGACTCCATCGCCTGAGCTTCAAATTGCCGCTCGAGCACACGCTGAGCGCCGGCATCGGCGTCGACCGCACGCGCATCCTGATCGTGCCTGCGATCGGCGGCCTGTTTCTCGGACTCGTTTCGCTCATCGTGCGCCGTTATCGGAAGAGCGAGATCGTCGACCCGATCGAGGCCAATGCCCTCCATGGCGGGCGAATGTCGATGATCGATTCGGTCCGCCTCCTCGTCTCGACGATTGTCTCCAATGCCGCCGGCGCCTCGGTCGGCATGGAAGCCGGCTACAGCCAGTTTGGCTCGGCGGTGTTCGCCTCCATCGGCCGCTATTTCCGCCTTCGCCGCGCTGACCAGCGCATCTTCGTGACCTCGGGCGCAGCCGCCGCCATCGCGGCTGCTTTCAACGCGCCGCTCGCGGGCGCGTTCTATGGCTATGAACTCATCCAGGGCAATTATGCCATCCGCGCACTCGCGCCCGTGGCGCTTGCCTCGTTGACCGCGACGATGACGGAACGTGCGCTCGTGATACCCGAACCGCTCTTCGTCGTCGGGCAGTTCCATTTCAAACAGTCGCTCTATCTTCTGTTCGCGCTCGAAGGCCTGATCGCTGCCGGCTTTTCGATCTTCGCCATGCAGGCGGTGACCTGGACCGAACGTGGCTGGAAGAGCACGAATGTGCCTGCATGGATCCGGCCGATGATCGGCGGCATCATGCTCTCGCTCGTTGCGCTCGTGCTGCCGCAGGTGCTGGGCAGCGGCCATGGCGAAATTCTGTATCAGTCGGTGCACAGCTGGGCACTCGTGCCGGTCGCCGCGCTGCTCATGGCGAAGCTGTTCGCCTCCTCGATTTCGATCGGCTCGGGCTTCCGTGGCGGCATGTTCTCGTCTTCGCTGCTGCTCGGTTGCCTCTTCGGCGCCGTGTTTGCGGACGTCGCGGCGATCATCCTGCCGCGCCTCGCCATCCAGCACGCGGCCTTCATGATGGTGGGCATGGGCTCGGTCGCGGCCGGCGTGATCGGCGGGCCGCTGACGATGACCTTCCTCGTGCTCGAGGGCACCGGCGATTTTCCGATGACCGTCGGCGTGATGGTCGGCGTCATCATCTGCTCGACGATCGTACGGCTCACCTTCGGCTATTCGTTCTCGACGTGGCGCTTCCACCAGAGGGGTATCGGCATCAAGAGCCCGCATGACATCGGCTGGATCTCGGATCTCACCGCCGAAAGCCTGATGCGTTCGGACCCGCATACGGTGAAGGGTGCGCTGACGCTCGCCGACCTGCGCGATCAATATCCCGTCGGCAGCGCCAAGCGGCTGTTCGTCGTCGACGACGAGGATCGCTATGTCGGTCTCATCGAAGTCAGCGCCCTGCACGACATGCGCAAGGACTATGCGCAGACCACGACAGCGGCCGATCTCGCGCGCAACAACGGCCGCTTCCTCGTTCCGCACGACAATGTGCGCACTGCGCTGCATCGTTTCGAGGATTGGCAGGTCGAGACGTTGCCAGTTCTCGCGTCGCGCGGCGAACGCCGCGTAGTCGGTTATCTCACCGAGGCCTACGCGCTCAGGCGCTACAAGCAGGAACTCGAGCGTCGCCGCAGCGCCGAACTCGGCGAACGCGACCTGTTCTCGATCTCCGAACCGCAGGATTGAAACAATGATGTCATGGCCCGGTCCTCGCGTCAGTGGGGATCCGGGCTACTCGGCCAACGCGCGTCCGCGCGCCGATTAAAGCAATTTCCAACACTTGCCAGACGGCCCGCATGCGCGGGCTACGACATGTTTTTTTTGATCCTGCCTCACCTATGCCGCGCGATCTCGGAATTGAGTTCGGCGCCGCTCAGGAGGATCAAGAGCATGATCCAGATCCAGGTGAGAAAACCAACCGCCGCGCCGAGGTCGCCATAGACGCGGTCATAGCTTCCGAAATTCTGCACGTACCAGGCGAAGAGCGTCGTCGCCAGGATCCAGAGCGCTGCGCCGACGCCGCTCCCCCAGCTCAGCCATTCGAATCTCTCATGCCGCCGGTCTGGCCCCAGCCGGTAAATGATGTCGAGGATGAGGACGCAGATGGCGTAGACGACCGGCAGCCGCAATACGCCGAGGATGGCCGATGCTGAGGCGTCGAGATGCATCTTCCGCAGCGCCACCGGAACCACAACAGCGAGCGCGGCGATCCCGGTCGAGAGCATGATGCCTGCAATCGTGAAGAAGACAGCCATGACCGTGAGCTTGAGGAAGCCACGCCGTTCCCTCGTTTCATACGCCACGTTCAGCCCGTCTATCAGCGCCTTGAGCCCACCGCTTGCGCTCCACGAGGCGACGAGGAATCCCGCGACGAACGTGAAATTGAGCTTGCCGATGGGCTGGGCCACGAGGCGGTGAAGCTCCGTCTTGAGAATGGTGACTGCGCCGCCGGGAAGATAAGGCGCGATGTCGCCGATCGCATCGGCGATCGAAGACCGGTCAGCGAACATGCCGTAGAGCGAGACGATCGACGCCATGGCCGGAAAGATGGCCAGCAGGGCGAAGAAGGTGATGCCGGCAGCCACCAAAGGAATGCGGTCGTCCGAAATTTCGTCGAGCGTGTGCTGGGCAACACGATAGATCCGCGTGCCCGTCAGGCGAGTCACCCAGGTGCGGGCGTAGGAAGGCGCGGGCGCTCTTGCATCCATTTCTAGGCCTGGCGTGCTGGCAGACGCGCGCGCGGGGCAGCCCCCAAGACTGATGTGCCACCCTGCGGATCGCCCGAGCGTCGCCTGGGAAGCATTGGTGCGGGCTGGTTTTGATGCGGGAACATGGCTTGCAACGAACCGCTTTCTTGCAAACGCAGGAACGCGCGTATTCGTGCCTTTCGCTGCGTTGCAATGGGACGGGCGGCCATCGAAAGCTTCGACTGTGGGCGGTTTTGCTCCGCCGTGGACTCATGCGGACCTGCTTGCTATAGGCCGCGGCTTCAGTGGGGTGATTAGCTCAGGCGGTAGAGCAGCTGACTCTTAATCAGCGGGTCACAGGTTCGAGTCCTGTATCACCCACCACACAAATCTCTTCGCAGCAGCGAACGCGCGCCGAGGCGATGAACCGGGGCATCATGAGCAAGCTTGCTGCCGCGCCGAGCCGGTCACTCAAGGCCGTGATCGGGATATTCGCTACGATAGTGCTCGGTCTCGGGTTGCCCATCCTGGCGGCCACTCTCGCCGAGTTGGCGAGCGGGCACTTCGGCTTACCTTCGATGAAGGGCCCGACACTCCCCTGGCTCTATTCGCAGCATGCCTTTCAGCTGGTGCTGGCGCTCATCGGGATTGCAATTCTGAAACGGCTTTTGCCGGCCGATTACGGCCTTCATGCACCGCCCGGGAAAACCTATGTCCGGGCCGCGATCCTTTGGGGCCTCTTCTTTGGCGTTCTGATGCTTGTTGTCGACTATGCGCCGCAGATCCTCGCGCACGCGCGCCCGCCGCTCGACTATAAGCCGACTCCCGTCAACGTGACGGGCTGGCTCTTTTTTGAAGGTGTTTATGTGGGGCCGACGGAAGAAATACCCTTCCGCTCCCTTCTCGTGACCTTTCTCGCCATGATGATGCCCGGCAAGGTCCGGCTCGGCCGTTTCGACATGAACGCTGCGGGCGTCGTCGTCGCACTGATCTTCGCGCTCGCGCACGTCACGAATTTCTGGGTTCGCCCCTGGCCACTCGCTCTCGGCCAGCAACTCTATGCTTTTGCGCTTGGTGTGCTTTATGCCTATTGGCTCGAGAAATCGAAAAGCATCGTCGCGCCGATTATCGGACACAATGTCAGCGATGTTTCGGAAACAGCGCTGCAGCTCGCGTGGGCGACATTGGGCTGATCGCCATGCCGGTCCGGTTTTTCAACTTCAAGCCCGCTTGCGCACTTTCCACACCTCCTCGCACGGCCATTTGCGAGCCCAGTCGAGCGTGACGAACGGGTAGCGGGTTTCGGCCTCAGGTCCCGGCTGCACATCGATCAGCGCCTCGATTTCAAAACCGGAGCGGCGCAAGAGCGAAATCCAGTCTGCATGCGAGAGATGGAATTCCACGCCCGGGTCATCCGGCCATTCGATGCGGCCCATCCCGAAACCTGGACGGAGCAACCGATCGCTGGCGGCGACGTCGTTTTCGGGCGGCATGCAGAGCGCCATCAGATAGGAATTGGTGAGGAAGATGAGCTCGCCGCCGGGCCGGAGCAGCCGCGCCGCTTCGGGCACCCAGCGCTCCGGCTCCGCCCACAGGCACGCGCCATATTCCGAGATGGCGAGATCGAAACTCCGATCCGGCTTCGGAACGGTTTCCGCATTGCCATGGATCAGCTCGAAGGCGACGCCGTGCTCCTGTTGCAGCCGCCGCGCCGTCGCGAGCTGCCGGGCAGAATTATCGATGCCGGTGACGCGCGCACCGCGGCGCGCAAGCCAGGACGAGACGTAAGCCGTACCGCAACCGAGTTCGATCGCGTCGCGGCCGCTGAGATTCTCCGGCAGGAGATGGAGGTCGGAATCCAGTACGCCCCAGATTCCCCAGCGCGGCGTGTTTTCGGCCCAGGCGCGTTCGCCGGCGGCCGCGTATTCCGCGGCACGTGCGTCCCACACCTCGCGGTTTTTGCGCACGTGTTCCGGCAGGTCGGTCATGGATTACCTTGCTTCGAAGGCGCGGGCCGCGAGCGGCCCGCGCGCTCCTGCCGGTTATATCGGCTCTTGCCTCGAAGATCGCGGTTGACGATCTCTTAACGGGAGGTCGCGCGTCCCGCCTCCGCAGCCTTAAGCCAAGCTTAAAGCCTCCCGTGAAATCCTTTGGCCGGGCTTCTCGGGTATTCCATCATTGTCTTTCGCCGCGCAGAGTGACGTTCGGCCAGGCGCGAATGGCCTTGCGCGATCGCGCGCGAGCCTGGCCTTCGAAGCGCTCTGGCGCGCATTACCGCGCAAAGGACTGGTCCCCGTGCGTGGCGATTTCAATCCGGCCCTTGCCGGAGAGCGCTTGCGCAATCTCGTGCTCGTCGAGGGCCCGACACCATCGCGGCCCGGCGTCTACATCCGGCTTGCGGGCGACGCATTCAATGCCAATGTCCGGCACGACATGGCTGGCGAGAACTGGCTGGATTTTCTCCCCGCGCAATTTCGCGCCGACGCACTGGCAACCGCCGAACTCATCTGCAGCCATCCTTGCGGCATCTGGCAGTTGACGCCGTCGCATTACGAGCGCGGTTATTCGCAGCTGATAGAAGCGACCATCTTTCCGCTCGGCGAGACCGTGCAAGGCACGCCGCTCATGCTCGGTCACCTCGAATTCCTCGACTGGCCGGAATGGCACAGCTTCTCCGAGGTCAGGGTTCTGAGCGTCGAGACGGCGCTCGATTTCGCCTTTATCGATATCGGCGCAGGACTGCCGGACTGGACGATCGAACGCAACCGGCTCGTGCCCCGCTGGAGCGCCGAACCATGAGCGCCGAAGCCGTCAAGCCGGAATCGTTTCGCGGCCTCCGCAGCTGGCTCCAGTTCGCCCGCGCAGCGCTTGTGCTGCCTGAGAAAGAAAGGGGCGGCGAAACGACGGCCGATCCGCGGACCAGTCTTCCTCTCAAGCGCGCGCTTCAGCTCGACCATCTCGAGATCGCCGCGCGCTATCTCCACGCCAACTATCATCCGCTTCCCGTCCTCATCGTTCTCTTCGCGCTCATCCTCAATGCGTGGCAGCCGGCGTCATCGCTTGCACTCTGGGCGGTG
>Ga0209060_10000844_pt1 | contig 42510 bp, 31 predicted proteins | sample Coa_R1_8_FD_187155 | JGI IMG/M metagenome (GOLD analysis project Ga0209060, IMG submission 187155) | Surface soil microbial communities from Centralia Pennsylvania, which are recovering from an underground coalmine fire - Coalmine... | ecosystem: Environmental > Terrestrial > Soil >...
GTGGTTTGTGCCAACGGTGATTGCGGTGGCGGTGATTACGTTTTTCACGTGGTTGCTCATCGGCCCGGAGCCGCACCTCGCGAATGCTTTGGTGAATGCCGTTGCAGTTCTGATCATCGCTTGTCCATGCGCACTTGGTCTCGCTACACCGATGGCGATTATGGTCGGAACGGGCCGCGGCGCTCATGCCGGAGTTCTGATCAAGAATGCTGAAGCGCTGGAAACGCTCGAAAAGGTCGACACGCTGGTTGTCGACAAAACCGGTACTCTGACGGAGGGCAAACCACGCGTCACGGCCGTATGGTCTCGGGCAAAAGAGCTTGGAGATGACGAACTCCTCCGCCTCACTGCGAGCGTCGAACGCAACAGCGAGCATCCACTTGCGAATGCACTTGTGACGGCAGCGCTAGAGAAGGGAATTGCTTTAACGGAACCGGATGGCTTCGAATCGATACCTGGTAAGGGGGTTCGGGGCATGGTCGACGGCCGAGCCGTTGCCGTGGGCAACGTCGCATTCATGCGCGAACTAGGGGTTACTCCGCCATCAGACAACAATGGCAACATCTTCGTTGCTGTCGATGGGAACTTTGCCGGCAAGATCGATGTGAGCGATCCAGTCAAAGCGTCCTCGCAGAGTTCGATCGAAGAACTGAAGAAGCTAGGATGGCACATCACCATGTTGACGGGTGACAGTCAGCAGACCGCGTTTAAGATCGCCAAACAACTGGGTATCGCAGATGTGGACGCTGAAATTCTTCCAGATCAGAAATCCGAGGTTGTCAAGAAACTGCAGGAGCAGGGACGAATCGTCGCGATGGCGGGCGACGGCATCAACGACGCTCCTGCACTCGCGCAGGCGAATGTCGGCATCGCCATGGGCACCGGCACTGACGTTGCGATGGAAAGCGGCAGCGTCACGCTCGTCAAAGGAGATCTGACCGGAATCCTGCGCGCCCGTCGGCTGAGCCAGGCCACCATGCGCAACATCAGGCAGAATCTTTTCTTTGCGTTCATCTACAACGCTCTCGGAGTTCCCATTGCTGCCGGCGTCCTCTATCCGTTCTTTGGCATTCTTCTAAGCCCTATCTTTGCCGCAGCAGCCATGAGCTTCAGTTCTGTCTCGGTCATTGCAAATGCGCTCCGACTGCGGAACGCCAAGCTTTAATCGACGGTCATTAGATTGAGGAAGGACAAAATCTGAAAGGTTCACTGCGCTGAAATCATCTTCGGGTGCTGCGAGACAGCGCGCAGGACTCGCCTCGCTCTTCCTGAAAAGTTTTTAACACTCCTGTCGTCACAAATTCATCGTCATGTAACCTCATTGAAACATTGCGCGTTCTAGACTCGCGACATCCGTTAGTACACCTACATGACTAGGAGTGTTCCATGAGGACGAAGAACGCCTTACTAGCCGTCACCGCGACCCTTGCGCTAACAGCGTCACTTGGTTTGGACGCGGCGGCGCAGAGCCAGCGGCACAACAATAAGCCCTCTACCCAAATTCAACGCGTCTTACTCGTAAGCATTGATGGCATGCACGCGGTCGACTACCTGAACTGCACACAAGGCGTGGCCGGAGTGAACAACGGCCAGCCCTACTGCCCGAATTTGGCTGCACTGGGACAAACGGGCGTCAACTATCTCGACACCAGCACTTCGAGGCCGTCCGATTCCTTTCCAGGTCTCACCACGATTGTTTCGGGTGCGACCCCGAGAGTTCATGGTGCCTTCTACGATGTTGCTTATGACCGCGTGCTTGCTCCCCCGCTGCGCATCACGGGGAACGGCCTCAAGGGCGGAGTTTGCATTCCCAATCAGCCAAATGGCACCTCAACCGAGTATGAAGAAGGCATCGACCGGAACAAAACGTTTTTGAACGGCATTGATGGAATCAGCTCCAAGAACGGTGACGGCGGCATCAATTCGATTGACCCGGGCAGACTCCCTCGAGATCCCTACAATAACTGCGCTCCCGTCTATCCCTGGAACTTTGTTCGCGCGAACACGATCTTCGGCGTGATCCACGGTGCGGGCGGCTATACCGCATGGTCCGATAAGCATCCTGCCTACTCTTCGGTCTCCGGTCCTGGCGACGGAACCAACCTCGATGACTTCTACGCACCCGAGATCAATTCCAACGTGGTTGCATTGCCGGGAATCAGGACTCCTCTCGGTCTGGCTTGCGATCCTATTCCTGACCCGAACTCGGATCTGACCGCGTGGACCAACAGCTTCCTGAACATCCAGTGCTACGACACGCTGAAGGTGAAAGCGATCCTCAACGAGATCGACGGCTTCAGCCACAACCGCAAGACAAAGACCCAAGTACCGATGATCTTCGGGATGAACTTTCAGGCCGTCAGTGTCGGTCAAAAACTGATCGAGGCAAACGTCGGCAACGGCGGTTATCTGGATGCGACCGGAACCCCGAGCGCTTCACTGCTGCAGGAAGTCCAGTTCGTGGACACGGCCATCGGAGACTGGGTTGCCGAGTTGAAGTCGCAAGGCATCTTCGACTCAACCCTGATCATCTTCACCGCAAAGCACGGGCAGAGTCCCGTAGATTCGCAGCGCTACACTGGCATCACTTCAGGCGGCCCAGTTACAACTTCACCGAGCCAACTGATCGATACCTGCCTGCCTGCGTCGGAGTCGAATGCGGGCGGCCAGATCGGTCCTACGGAAGACGACGTATCACTGCTGTGGCTGAGCCGCTCTTGCACCACTGCTTCACAAGTGGACATCCTCGAAACTCAGTCCCCTGCGTCGGCCAACGTCGCCGGCATCGGGCAGATTTTCTGGGGCGCGTCGCTCAGTCAGCTTTTCAACGCTCCTGGCATTCCGCCGACTGGCGATTCGCGTACACCGGACATCGCGATTACTCCCAACATCGGTGTCACGTACTCCGGAAGCACCAAGAAACTGGCGGAGCACGGTGGATTCTCGCACGACGATACGAACGTGATGATCCTCGTCTCGAATCCCAGCTTCTCACCATCGACCATCACGACACCAGTGCAGACGGCGCAAGTTGCGCCGACCGTGCTGCAATTTCTCGGACTCAATCCTGCAAGCCTGCAAGGCGTTCAGCAACAGGGAACACAGGTTCTGCCGGGGCTCTTTTCAACGAGCAAATAGCAGCGCGTTTAGCAGGGAAAGTGGAGCGGGCATCGCAAGATGCCCGCTTTTGCATGCGCATTCTTGCTACAGGTTGATCTTCCTGGTTGATTTACCACTAGGGGTTGGCTGGGCTGACTGAAGGCTTGGTCGGCGTGGAGCCGAAGCAGTGAAGTACGAGACAAATGAGAAGTCCCGCCCCTCCGCCGCCACCGACTGCGATCCATTTGGGACTAATTCCGGTCCCAGGGCTACTCGGCGGCGGCCGGGTACCACAGATCTCAGATTCGTCGTAGGTCTTTTGCTCACCTTCATGAACGGTAGCACTCTGCGAGGCCTGACCCTCCACAGTCGGCTTGCCTTGGCCTGGCTCCCGCTCAACGTTCACATCCATTTTCTTGGCTGAGACTTGAACGCTCCCATTCAGATCGCTCACCACGTACTGAGTCCATTCGTTCTGCGCGGGCGCGATTCGGATGCAATTCACCCGCACCTTGAAGCTCTTCGATGTCACGACCGAGACGACCCCATGGTCGAGTTCGAATGAGTCGCCTTGAAACTTTCCCACAGTTTCTGGAGCGAGTAACACCGTCGACCCATCCAGTACGAGATTGGCTGATGCGTTAGGTTTGGTTTCTACCAGATCTCCGGGAAAAATGGCCGACGAATCATGCGCCTCGTATCCGTTTACCCAAACCCCACCGTCAGTGTGGAGGATCGCACTTGCAGATTGGTCCGGAGCAGATTGTCCAGCAATCGAAGACGGCAGAAGCACTGCCATTGCCCAGCACAGAAGGCTTCGTAGAATAGAGACTCGTGGTCTGGAGAAACGCATCCTGGGTCAGTTTTTCCCTAAAACTCCCAGTTAAATCGTAGCGACGTGAAGGGGAAGCCGTCTATTGGCTCTCTGGATGCCTCGTGGCGAGCGCTCGGCATTGTCGAGACGGTAGGTTGGTTGTTTGTAATTGTTATTTCGCTTGGGTAAAACTTTGTAAATCATGCACTTGCGGTCCATCGGCACGGTAAACTAGGGAACGGGTATGAGACGAAATTTTGCGGTTTTGGCACTTCTGATGGCTTGGGGCTTATTTGGCGGCGATTCTGCTATCGCACGCTCTGCAGCACAGGCACCGGACGCCGCGCAGCAGTCCATCGCGAAGCGCATCGGGACGGTTAAAGCGGTGAATGGAAGCACGCTCACGCTTGATTCCTCCGGTTCGGAAGTCGAGGTCAGTGTGCAGCCAGGTGCACGGATTCTGCAGTTGGCACCAGGTGCGAAAGATCTCAAGACGGCGACTCCGCTTCAAATGCAAGATCTGAAGGTTGGCGACACAATTCGTGCCCGGGGTGCAGCATCTGCTGACGGGAAGTCACTGGCAGCCCTTGAGGTCATTGTTATTACACGCGCCGCGGTTGCCGCTGTCAGCGACCAACTGCGACAAGACTGGCAAAAGCGTGGCGCTGGTGGGCGGGTCGAGTCTGTCGACCCAACGAGCGGCGATGTAGTCGTTGCGATACCCGCGCTCGCGGGTAAGAAGACGTTGGTGGTGCACACCAACAAGAACACTGTGGTGTACCGCTACGCGCCAGAGTCCGCTAGGCCAGAAGATGCCAAGCTGAGCGGTGTAAAAGACATTCAGTCTGGAGATCAGTTGCGAGCGCGCGGGAATCGCAACGCGGACAACACGGAAATGACGGCGGAGGAGATTTTCGCGGGTGTTTTTCCGCAGTTTGCCGCGACAGTAAAGTCTGTTGACGCAAATGAGGGAGTACTCAGCGTTCTGGATTTAGTCAGCAAGAAGACTGTGCAGGTCAAAATTACAGCTGATTCCCAACTGCACAAGATTCCGCCTGAGATGGCACAGGGCTTTGCGATGCGACTCAAAGGAGCGATCACAGCAGGAGTTCCGGGTACGCCATCGGGCGCTCCGCCACCGAAACCTACCGAGAATCCTCAAGCCACCGGTCCGCCAGGAGGAATGCCGCCGGGTGGTGGCACGGGCGGTGGTGGAATGCGTCCCGGGGGGGCGCCGGACTTGCAGCGGATGCTGAGCCGGCTGCCAGCTTCCACTCTGGCGGAACTCAATCTCCAAAAAGGTGACGCGGTCATTATTCTGGCCACTGAGGGCACAGCCAATGGTCCGCATACGGCGATCACTTTGTTAAGCGGAGTGGAACCCATCCTGCGAGCCGCGCCCAGTGCCGGGCAGGCAATGACGCTATCTCCGTGGAGCTTAGGAGGAGCGCCGGGTGGCGGCGATGCCTCGCAGTAGATTCCACAGTTTCGATTCGGCAATTCATACGTCTTATACGAATGGGAAAGAAGATCATGAAGTTTAAGCAGTGTCTAGGCCCGACATTTGTCGCACTCCTTGTTATTGTACTGACCGCTTTTTCTTTCGCGCAGGAAGGGAAGGGAGCGATGCGAGGACAGGTCACTGATCCTTCCGGCGCCGCGATTTCCTCCGCCAACGTCATCATGACTCCGGCCAACGGCGCTCCCATTGTGATCAAGAGTAACGATCAAGGGATGTATGAGTTCAAGAACCTTCCCGCGGGGAAGTACACGCTGACCGTTGCTGCCAGCGGCTTCACCCTTTACGAAAATGACAACGTGGTGGTTGCAGATCAGCCATTGCGACTGAACGTAACGATGGCCATTGAAGTGGAGACTCAGAAAGTGCAGGTCTCGGACACGGCTCCCACCATCGACGTGAATCCTACCAACAATGCAGGATCGATCACGATCTCAGGCAAGGAACTCGAGGCGCTGCCGGACGATCCGGATGAGCTGCAATCGGACTTGCAAGCGCTGGCCGGGCCTTCGGCGGGACCGAATGGCGGCCAGATGTACATCGACGGATTCACCGCCGGGCAGCTTCCGCCCAAGTCATCGATTCGGGAAATTCGTGTGAATCAGAATCCGTTTTCTTCTGAATACGACAAGCTGGGTTATGGCCGCATCGAAATCTTCACTAAGCCAGGCACCGACAAATTGCACGGCCAGTTTATGGCGGATGGGAATGACTCGGCCTTCAACACGACCAATCCTTTTCTGGGAAATGGTGTGCCGCCATACTACTCCACTCAGTTCAACGGGAATGTCGGTGGGCCGATCAACAAGAAGGCATCTTACTTTTTCAACGTCGACCGTCGTGATGTCAATGAACTCTCTGTGATCAGCGGTGCCGATCCAGCCGGCAATGGCACGACCAAGCTCGCAGAATCGATCCCCAACCCGCGCCAACGGACGAACGTCGGGCCGCGTATCGATTGGGCGATCAGCAAGAACAACACGCTGACCGTGCGCTATCAGTATTACCGCGACACGCAACAGGGCGAGCTAAGCAACTCGCTTAGCCTTCCGACTCAGGCTTATGCGCCGGAGAGTACAGAGAACACGGTTCAGATCAGCGATACGCAGGTGTTTGGCAGCAAGATCGTGAACGAGACGCACTTTCAGTACAACCGCGACCGGAACACCCAAAATCCCGTAGATACAAATCCGGCGGTGAGCGTTCTTGGCGATTTTCTCGGTGGAGGCAACGGCGAAGGGACGCTGAACGATCTGCAGAACAACTACGAAGGGCAGAATTACACGTCAATGATCGAGGGCAATCACACGATCAAGTTTGGCGGTCGCTTCCGCGTTACGCAGGCAACGGATTCTTCGACTTCCGGTTTCAATGGCACCTTTGTTTTTCCAGGATTTTCCGCATATACCAGCGCTGCACCTAGCCAGTTAACGGTCACAACCGGTTCACCGCTCGCCAAGGTTACTTATTTCGATGCCGAACCTTACGTCCAAGACGACTGGCGTGTAAAGCCCAACATCACCCTAAGCCTGGGATTGCGCTTCGAGGCACAAAACGACATTCAAGACCACAATGATTGGGCGCCACGGCTGGGATTTGCCTGGGGTGTCGGTGGACGGAACTCTGCACCCAAGTTCGTGCTTCGAGGTGGCTCGGGTATTTTCTACGATCGCTTCCAGGTAACGCCCTTGCTGCAGGCGCAACACTTGAATGGAATTGCCCAGCAGGAGCAGGTGATTATCAATCCGACATGCTACCCGGACCGTCTTGATGCGCCAATCACTGTTCCGATCTCTAGTTGCGGCACGCCTTCAACTATTACTTCTAGCATTTATCAGATCGATCCCAGACTGCGTGCCCCAGGAACCCTGCAGAGCGCAGTGAGCGTGGAACGCCAGGTTACGAAATCAGCCACGCTTGCGGTCACTTATTTGAATTCCCGTGGTTTCGACCAATTCGTTACCATCAACAGCAATGCTCCGAATCTCGGGCTGCCTTGCTATCCGAACTGTCCAGCTCCGAGCCAGAACCAGAATGTTTATCGCTACGTCTCGGAGGGTAATTTCAAGCAGAACCAGTTGATGGTGAACTCAAACGTAAGAATCGGATCGAAACTCCAACTCTTCGGTTACTACTCGCTCAGTTACGCGAACAGCGATACGGCAGGCGTCTCCAGCTTTGCTTCTAACTCGTACGACATCAGCCAGGATTACGGCCGCGCTTCGTTTGATGTACGTCATCGCCTGTTTCTCGGCGGCAGCATCGGCCTGCCATATTTGTTCCGCTTGAGCCCGTTTATGGTCTTCAGCTCTGGCACTCCATTCAACATCGTTTCGCCGCTCGACTTGAATGGCGATTCGTTGTACAACAATCGCCCGAGTCTGGTTTCAACGGCGACGTGCCCTGGTACTCAGATCTCCGGGACGATCTATTGCACGCAGTTGGGCACGTTTGATGTCTTAGGTGTAACGGGTACGCGCCTGCCGATAAACTACGGAACCGGCCCCAACCATTTCGTAATGAATCTGCGCCTCACCAAGACGATCGGATTCGGGCCAAGCACGAAAGACTCTCGTAATGGTGGGGGTGGTGACGGTGGGCGTGGACCAGGCGGTGGCGGGCGTCGCGGTGGACCACTGTTCGGCGGAGGTGGGCCAATGGCAATGTCTTCCAATTCCGACCGACGTTACAACTTAACGCTCGGCGTCAGCTTCCGCAACGCTTTCAATAACGTGAATCTAAGCAATCCGGGCGGAACTCTGGGTTCTCTTTTCTTTGATCGCGCCAACAGCATTCAAGGATTCCCATTTTCTCCAGGTACCACAGCGAACCGCCGCATCGACTTGGTCGCGACTTTCAGCTTCTGATCGGGGAATCTGAAACGCACATATCTTCACTTCACGCGCTCGGAGTATCCTGAAGTGGGCACGCGATAGCCGAACCAGCTTTATAGTTACTGCAGAACGTTGTCTTTCCTCCCGCTCAATAGGCGAAAGTTTCTTAAGCTCACAGCCATCGGTGGTGTGTCGGCCCTCGGTGTGAATTCCTTTCTGCTTGAACCGAATCGTCCGGTCGTCTTTGATCACCAGATCAAGCTCCGGCGGTGGCCATCGCGACTTGATGGCTTCACGATCGCGCTCTTGAGTGACTTCCACTATGACTCGTTCTTTTCCGTTCATCCCATAAGACAGTCGATTGATCTAGTGAACCATCTCCGGCCGGACATGGTTGTCTTGACGGGGGACTTCGTGACCGTGCCTATTTCAGGGGACGCCGCCAAAGCGGCTGCGGCTGCAGAGCCTTGTGCGGAACTCCTGGGACAATTGCGAGCGCCGTTTGGACTTTGGGCAGTCCTGGGGAATCACGATATTTTCTCTGATCCAGGTCGAATCGCGAACGCGCTTGCTGCGAAAGGCATCCAGCTACTTGTGAATCGTGCTGTGCCAATCGAAAAGGATGATGCCCGATTCTGGCTCTGCGGAGTGGACGATGTAATGGGAGGATTCCCCGATCTTGTTGGTACGTTGAAAAATATCCCGAGCGGAGAAGCGTCCGTCTTGCTGGCACACGAGCCGGACTATGCCGACTACGTGAGCCGCTACCCTGTCGATCTGCAGCTCTCAGGACATTCCCACGGAGGGCAGGTACGGCTGCCACTGGTTACTCCACTATTCCTGCCTGAACTGGCGAGGAAATATGTCTGGGGTCTGTTCAAAGTCGGTGCACTCACTCTCTACACGACTGCCGGCATTGGCACTGTCCGGATGCCCGTGCGGTTGAACTGTCCCGCAGAGATCACGTTGATACGACTCTCCCGAGAATCTTAGCGGTACTTGGAACCCATAAACTCGATGACGGCTCGATTTGATGGTGCGTTTGTGCAAAGCATTTCATAGAGATGAAGTTAGTTGTGATGGGTAGTCCGTAAGCTGTTGATTCTAGATGTGATGGCGCAGCAACAATTGGCCGGGAATTTGCGGCCATTTCGAAGCTATACTACTGCTCCGGAAATTTGGTGAGATCTGATGCGTCGCATTTTCTGGCCGATGATTCTGCTATCAGCTGCGAGTGTAGCCGCTTTCACTCGGACAACCGCTACGCCGGTACCTGCTTCGTCTGCCATCGATTATCGGGAGCAGCACGTCTCGATGACCCTGAAGCGTGCGGCGCAGTACGTCGATGTACCTCATATCAGTTCCCGTCCTGCGTGCGCGGATGTCACGCCACCGCAAGCCCTGACCACTCCAAATCCGCTCCTCACATCCTCCGCGTCATTCGGAAAGATCAAAGTGAGCTTCATCATCGGTACTGACGGTCGGGTGCACAGCCCGTTGATTCTGGAGAGTGCGGGAGTGGCGGGAGATCGACGAGTGCTTCAGACCGTGAGGACCTGGAGATATCGTCCCGCGACCTGCAACGGTGTTCCTACCGAAACCGAGGGGAAGATCGAGTTTTCCAGTCGATAGCATCCTGCGGAGCGCTGGGCTAGAATCCTCATCAGGTGATTCCATCCGTGGATAAAAAGGACAAAAAATCTGCTTCGTTCCAGCCCCCGGCCGATGCATCTGGCGGCAATCCCGAACTGGACGAGTTTTTCCGCAGTCTGAAAGCTGGCACCGGGCGCCCCAAGTCTGGAACTGATGGAGTCGCTGCAGCTGTTGATGCTGCGCAACGTTTCGCCACAGAGCAAGATGTGGAAGACGCAGCGGTTGATGTCGGTCGGGATTTATCTGGTGATCCGGGTGGCGTTGCGTGCAGCGCTTGCGGATACCGTAATCGCGAAGGCAATAAATTCTGTGGGATGTGTGGGGCGTTAGTGGGTGCCGCCGAGAAGAGCCCGTCTGCAGCTCTCATACCGAGCGAGGCTCGTCCCTCACCACCGATCGTTACATCACCCAATGCCTTTCCCGAACACATGATGAGGGAGGCTACAACTCGGCCAACCGGGAACGAAACTCATCATTACCATCACCATTATCACCATCACTACTTCCCCGGCGCACAGGACGGCGTTTACCCGCGTGGCGGAGATCCAGCCCGGGAGGTTGCACGAGATGACAAGCTCCGTTCGTCCACAATGGCACTACGGGGCGATTTGAGCCGAGCAGAGGCTGCGGTTCGGGCGATTGCGCATGAGTGGGTTCTGGCCTGCAATACCAAACATCTGGATGACTTACTGGAACTTTACATTGCTGATGCTCTGGTATTGCGATCGAATTGTCCTCCCATACGAGGAGCCGCGGCGGTGCGCGAATTCTTCTTTGGTGCCTTGGACGCCGGTCTCGGAGAAGTGGAAATGGAGCCTCTGCGGATTGAAGTCGTTGGCGATTTCGCTTACGAAGCCGGACGCTGCAAAGCTTTAATTCCAGGTTCTACCGGGAAACGCCGTGAGGAGCGCGGCAAGTACTTGTGGGTTTGCGCCCGTCAGACCAACGGGGAATGGAAACTGACAGCCGACTGCTGGTCAAGCGATCTGACCCTCGGCAATCTGGAATCAGATACTCCGTCTGGTATTGGAGTGAAGACAAGCTCCCCGCGGAAAACTTCGTGACAAGAGCAAGATTGCAGAGTTTTAAGGTTTCAGTTTCAAGGTTTCAGAAGTGCGATTGCGATGATTCGCCGCTGAGGTCTTTGAAACCTACAAACTTGGTTCTAGCTGATTCCTAGCTTTCCTAAATTACCTTGCAGTTCTTCCAGTGAAACCATCTCAATCGTTTGCATTCCCAGTTGGGCGGCGCATTCGAGGTTGAGGGCGCGATCGTCGATAAAGCAGCATTCATCCGCAGGAATCTGCGTGGTCTCAAGTGCTAATCGGTAAATATCGCGTTCCGGCTTACGCAGGCCAACGAAACAAGAACTGAAGAATAGCCGAAAAATCTTACGTAGACCGAATCGCTCCATCCGGTAGTAATTAAGTTCCCGGGATTCGTTGTTGATCGTGGCCATCAGATACTTGCCAGAGTCGCTAAGAGATCGCGCGAACTCCAGCATGCCCGGAAGAGGCTGGGACAGAGAAAACATGTAATCGCGGAATGCCTCGCGCGAAAAAGTTCTCGGCCGATAGAAAACCGTCCGGTCGAGATACTCATCCAGCGTGATTTTGCCGCGCTCAAACGATGACACGACCATTTCGTGGCGATCATGGAATTCCCGCTCATCAAGTTGGAATCGCTGGAGAGCATCCGAGCGCTGCGTGTGATCCCATGCATTGGTCAGCAGCACGCCGCCCACATCCCAGAAGAGCGCACGAATCGATGGCATGAAGTACTCCTGAGAGGAGTGTAAAGCATCTGCAGATGCATAATGCGAGGCCCAAAATCCAGGATGTTTTGCCAACCTCGCTAAGGTTCTTGCTAGCGTTTGTAGATGGTCGTATCCGGATGGTAGTTGCGCCAGTCGAACCAATAATCTTTTAATGCGGGAACACGTTCAAGGCATTTGCCTTGCGACGCCCCTGAGATTGCACAGCCTTGAAAATTCCATTCGCTGGCAGTTGTTGAGTCGAGCAGAAGCCATGGCTTCGCAGAGGGCGCTGGTTTTGTCTCAGGCTGGCCCGGCTTTTTCGGATCGGCGTTGGCGGATGTTGGCGTAACCTTGGGATCGGAAGAAGCGGCCGCGGGCGATGCCTCCTCGTCCCCCTTCAGAAAAAACTCCGCATCTTTGCCGTCGATCTGGCTGACAAAAACGCGAAACGATTTTCCATCGGGCGCGACCGCGACCAGCAGCGGACGTCCATTCACGTGGTCGATCACCGGCGATTGCTTGACCAGCGAATCCCACGGATAAGCGCGGCTCGCGCTGCCTAGTTGCAGTCCTACGACTACATCTCGCGATTTCAGTTCGGTTCCCGGAAAACTGATCACGACGGGCAGCTTGGCTATTTCCGGTTCCCAATTGCTGTCGTACTCCTTCACATATTTCGGAACAGGAGCCAACACTCTTCCGTCGGACACCTCAGACTTCCATTCGCCAAACGTGAGTTCATCGTAGGGCACCAGGTCCAGCGCGGCGCCTTTCAGAGGTCCATATACAGCCTTGCCGGTGATCTGCTGCCACCAGGTGCCGGTTTCCTTATCGCGCATCAGGAAATTCTGGTTGTTGATGCCGGCGAGATAGAAATGCAGCGCTCTGCCGTTCACCGTGCGGGTCCACACGAGACCCGTATGACAGAGTGTTCAATAGGTGACGGCGATCGGCACTCCACCGACGACATCATTCAGGATGTGGTGATATGCCATCTGGCTGATCGGATAGGCGCGTGCGTCATCGCCATAGCGAACAGCGAGGATCATTTCCTTCGCGTCGAGCTTGCTCGAAGATTCGGCCTCAAACTTCGCGGCGTCCACTGGATGGAACATCCACTCGAAATAATTCAGGCGGGACATCACCGCCGCGGCCGTTACGAGCAACATCACCGCGGACAAAACTCCCTTGCGCCACTTGTCACTCGTTTCCCAGAGCAGAGCCACAAATAGCAAACAGGCGACCGCGCACACCAGAGAGATGATGGGAGCCCGTTGCCGAATCGCCATCGCCCAATACAATCCGCGGGGACTTTGGTAAGTAAACGGCCGGATGATGAACGCCGGAAAGAAGAACGATCCGAAGCCGACAAGAGCGAATGCCGATAGCAGTGCCCACAGAGCTCCGGATCGAGAGTTGGAGGTTGTCATGAGAGAGAAGCCCGTCGAATCCCCACAACTCGACGAACGCAAGGAATTCTACAGAATTATGCGCTGCCCAGTCATAGCAGGAACATACTACCCGGCTGTGGAAAAGAGAAAATGCCCCGGTCTTTTTCTCCCCTGTGAGGAAGAACAAGACCGGGGCAGCTTTACCTCAACTCGTTTTACTGCGGAGTGAAGCTTTCGTGATAGCTCAAGCTGACCACGTCCTGGAACATCGGCGTGCCCGGAGGCAGGTTGGCGGGATCCAGGAACAAGGTGTCGAAGAAGTAGTTACGTTTTGGAGCGCCGTAGACGAATGCGCAACACTTGAAAATACCGGTGTTGTATTGCGAGTAGTACATGCTGATCATCGAGCCCGCGTAGTTGACGTAGGTACTGTTAACGCCACGGTTTTCCAGATAGCGCAGGAAGTTGTGCATACCGCCGTCGGTGCCCATATCCGCCGAGGTGTTCCACGCCGGTATGGGGAACGGAATGCTCTTACCCGCGGCAATCGCCATGCGGTAATAGCTATCGTTCCCCGGGCGATTATTCACCGTACTCGCTGTCGCAGGGGCGACACAGGAACCATTGGCACAGCCCGGAAACTTCAAGCTCAAGAAATCCGACCAGCCGACATTTTGAACCGCTGATCCGCCGTTGTTCTGTGTTGTGTTGTTGGCTGGCGGATTGGAGAGCAGGGTGACGGAATCCGCGATGATGGCCGCTGCCGAGTGCGGCGTCGTCAACGTGTTTTCGCTGGGCCAGAAAGGATCGGACGGTCCAGTGTTGTAGTCTCCCCAAACATAAACAGGTTCCTCAGAGGCGACGGTGAACCCGTTTCCATTGTTGGCCGTGCTTCCGCCGGTGGGCGGAAGGTAGCTGCTTTTGTAGGTTGGACTGCCAGAGGTGTTATCCATTCCCCCGTCAACCAAGCGCAGCGCATGTCGTGGTCCCGTGACCATGTTCCACTCGGCTGTGGCAACGGTATACGATGGGGTACCAATTGAGGTAACCGAGCCCAGATTACCTGTAGAGGTCGAGATCGAGGTACCAGTGTACGCAAGGCACTGAACCGCGTTGCTTGTGGTTCCCTGAATGTAATATGGCTGGGCCATGAAGGTGGTGGAAATGCCGAATCCGGCGCCCAGGTTGGCTTGCCCCCAGTTATCGACCCGGCCGTTGCCTTTGATGGCTACATCTTCCGGAGAGTAGGCTACGGGCGAAGCTGTCGCATAGTAACTCATCGGCTCCAAAGCGCCGTCCGGTACGCCTGTGGCGGAGGCGCTGTTGATCACATCGGCCAATCCCGACATCCCCGAATTGCCTGGGGCATAGAAAGGTGTTAGCGGACGAGGGTCCGGAATCATGCCGCGATGGTCGGCAAAATAGAGAATGTAGCCGTTATTCTTCGTCGCGTTCACGAGATTGCCGTGGCCACCTGAATAAGGAGCAGCAGTGTGCTTCAGCCAGAGCCACAGATTGCCCACGTCAAGTTCTACGACATTCATGATCCCGTTGGGACTGCAGTTTACGCCGGTATCACCCGAGGGACGAACGTCACGCGGCTCGCCTTCTCGTGCGTCGTAGAAATTAAGGGGCAGCCATGCATACTGCGATGCACTGCTACCCATTCCGTTGGTTACGGTTTTGGTTGGTTGAAGCTGTTGGAGAATCAAAATCGCCGGACTGATTCCGTTCTGACATTGCGCGGCAGGATAGCTCGGGAAGTTCGCGCACAGCGGAGCTCCTCCTGCGGAGAGCGAGAGAGACGAATTGTAAGGATGCGTGGGCGGCTGATTATAGTACCGGCCAAATCCATAGCTCAGCCACTCCGTGGTAATGCCAACCCATGAGGTGGGGCTACCGCCGCAACCCGCAGCTAAGGGACAATACTCCACGCGCAGCCAAACCCCCGTGCACTTGGTTGTTTGCGTGACCTGACCAAACAACGGCCAGTTGTTTGCAGCCGGGCAGGGGGTCGGCGCAGCTACGGTCCAATTGTTGCTGCCGTAGCTTTGTTTTTGCGCAGTCGCGAAATACATAGTTCCTGCGGTCACGCCAGGGGCCGCGGACGCGACGGTGATGTATGTGTTGCCCCCGTTGTTAGTAAAGGGCGTCCCGATCTGAATATCCTGGCTCGAACTATCCGAACGCGTTTCTCCGGGATAGAGGTCGCCTTGTGAATCCGCCAGCAGAACTCGAATTGTTGCTTCGTTATAGAGTCGCGAGTTGCTCAGCTGCGCGCTGTCGCCCGGCGTAGGCTTTCGAATAATATCAATCGCGCCGACGGTAGGACCGCTGCCCGAATTATTTTGCACGAAGGGAAGCTGCAATTTCTTAGCGCCAGTCGCTCCGTTGATGATGAATCCGTTGAAGGTCTGGGTGGAAATCGTCCTCCATCCGTTATTGGCTGTCCCAGTAGGAGGAAAACCTCCAGTCCAGCTTCCGGCTGGCAGGTTGGCGCAGTTCGTGGCAGGGCCGGCAGCGGGTGCGTTCGGACAAGCGCCGGCGGCGCTAGGCACGTAAATGTTGCCATTGTAGCTGCCAGAGCCAGATCCCGCAGGTGTGCCGTTTTCGAGCTGCGAGAGGACCACCTGGTTAACGGCAGAGATTTTGTCCGTGAATGTCAGAGGACCGGTGTTCGAGGCCAGGAAGAGGCTGCCGTTGGTGTGAACACGGCCACCAAAGTTGAACGGAGGGCCGGCGAAGTAGTCGCAATCGCCGTCGCAGAAGATGCCAAACTCAAATGCAGGCAGTAGAGCCACCTCGACGGTGCGACTCATCGTAATCGAGGAGCCGCTCGCAGCAGCCGTGGAATTCTCAGCAACCTGTCCCACGCCGGCAAGCCGGGTGGCCGTGACCGTTATGTTGAATGGGATCAGGCTGGCGGGCATGCCCGCGTCTTGTCCCGCTCCCACGATGTCATGCGTGGGCGAAGGGTCGGCTGTGTTCTGGCAAGCTACAGTCGATCCGCCGACAATCCCCGGCCAGCACATCGTCTCACTGTAAGCAATATTCGTGATATTCGAGCCCGAGACATTGTTGGGGAAGTTCGTGGAGTTGGTCAGCGCCTGCAGCGCTGCCGCATTCGGATTCTGTGACGTCTGGTACGCCTGCGACAACAGCGAGGTCAGGTTTTCCATACCAGCCTCGGCGGCGTAGTACGACATTTTGCCCTCGAGGTCATTACCGCCCATACGAGCCTCGTTGCTGACCATGAAGAGCAATCCGACAGCAACGCCGGACAGAAGGATGGTCAAAAGCAGAGCCGCAATCAGAGTGAAGCCGCGTGAACGATGTTGGTTCTTGGCCATGGTTCTTTCCCTCGAATCAATCCTGGTATTAGTCATTGGCGCATGCCGTACTTTGATAGCTGTAGCTGTTGCAGAAACTCATGTCGCGCGCCGCAACCGAAGTGATCAAATACATGCTTTGCGATTTCTTCCCGCCTGAGGTCAAACTCTCGCCCATAAGCCAGATATTGACTTTCTGAATCGTGGTGGGGGACTGTCCGCTGGCAATCGGGTTGTTGAGATTGGCGCTCAAATAGCCTGTGAATGCGTCGATGACGTCGTAGCTGAATTGCATGTTGATGATATTGTCGGCCACTGGAATCGCCTGTTGGCCATTCACCTGGCGCATCAGGCGTGGATTTTGTACCGTTCCGCCTGCCGCTGGAACCTCAAGGAAGTAGGAAACCACGTTGAGGCGGTAAACCTTCAGGGTTGAGGCCGCCTGTGTGGCCGCGTTGAAGGCGCTGGTGAGATTGTCTGCTCCGCCGGTTTGGTTCATGTTCAGCGGATCGCCCACATTGAAAGTCAAAACCCAAGGGCCCGTGCCAGAGATACCAGTAAGCTCGGCGGCGATGGCAGCGGTCTGCACCTGGGTGTTGCCACCGTTCAGGTTGCCGTTGGAGGTTCCTGTCTGAGTTACATAAAAGAAAATAACGTCGCCGACATTCAGCCCACCCGGCGCGAGAATATTGTTCGGTTCGTTGGCGACGGGGCACGCGCTTGGGCAGGTGTTCAATGCCGCTGTGACTTGCGTGCCGCTATTCAGGGCAAAATTAAAGTTATCGAGCGGAAAAGCATAGTCCTGGTAGATAGCGGTAATGCTATCGTTGCGCGCTCCTGAAGCATTGGGAATTGCAACGCCGTTTTCCACACCGTTGCCGAATCCGGGAAGAATGCCGTACATATAGTTGGCAACGCCGGTTCCCACGTTATTGGGATAAGCATGCGCGGGCAGATAGCAAGTCGTCTGGTAGCAGCCGTAATTGGAAACCCCGGCTGTAGCTAACTGCAAGCCACCCGTGGGCAGTCCCGCACCAGCGTGGCCAATGTCCTGCGTCATCATTTCGATCGCGGCACGCATGTTCTGCTGCACCTCAGCGCGCTGCGTCACAGTAAAGGTGGCATCCATGCCTGTCTTGAACAGACTCGTCATCGTCAAAATGACGATGAGTCCGATGGAAGAGGCCACCAGCAATTCAATCAGGGTGAAGCCGCGCTGTGAGTTCTTTTCCGCTTTCTTCATGTGCATTCCCGCCTAGTTGTAACTGGAGATCAGACCATTCACCGTGTACGTGCGTGGGGGCAGTCCGTCCTTCGTGTAGCTGACAGAAATGCTAACCGCCATCATGTTGTTGTTGATTCCGCCGCTGCTCAGAAAGACCTGATTAAAGGTGATGGTGCGTTTGAAGTTGGAGAGGCTGTAAGTGACGTCGTCGGCGTTACCCAGTATCCCGTCTGGCCCAGGGAGTACCCAGCACTCTGCTCCACCGTTCGGACACGTCACGCCGCCGGACGTCGTGCACGGCACGTCATCGGCTGTACCCACGAGTCCATCGGGACCTGCGCAGAGAAGCGGCTGAGCTCCGGCAAGAAAAATCCCAGGAGGGCTGGCAGTGGTGTTATTAATGGCTGCGAATCCCACCTGCTGGCTGTTGCGTGCGGTGTAAATGCTCTCGAGAGCGTCCATGGCCTTTTGCCGGGCGATGAGGTCTTCCTGCGCCGACTGTGTGGCCTGCATGGCCGTAGCAATGGAAGCGACCACAGTGAGCAGGCCGATGCTCATCACGGCAATAGCAATCATCACTTCGACCAAAGTGAAGCCGCTCTGCTTCGCTACTTGCGTTTCGCGTGTGCTCTTCTTAAGTCTCATTGTTGTACCCATCTGTTTGCAGCAGAGACCACATTCAAGCGCCAGCCCCGAACCCGCCCGGTTGTACCCATGACCGAGACTGCCCGAGAATCGGTGACGACTCCATTCGGCCGGGTCATATACACAACGCCGCTGCTGTAGTTGCCGCCGTTGCTGGGACTGGTTCCGTCGCGCGCGGACCCGTCCGGCATGAAGACAATCGTCGACGAACCGCCCGCTCCACCGACCGGCGTGTAGCCGAAATCGATTGCGACCGGGCTGCCTTCAAGTCCGTCCGGCGTGTTGCTCACTCCCGTGGGGAAGCCGGACTGTGTTGCGAAGCTGGTGTCGGTCGGAATCGCGTAGGTGGCAACCAATACCGGCACGGGGTAAGTTGTGCTGCCCACCGGAGGCGGTCCCTGGTACTGGACCTCGATCGTCCCTGCCGGATAGGGTGAGCCCGGATTAAATGTGACGATGTATTCGTGTCCCTGCGTGATCGCCAGGTGACGCGTATTGCGCAAGACCCCCAGCGTTGTGTCGTATGCAGAATCGATGTGGCCCCTGTTGAGTATCGGCATCATGGTGATGAATGTCATCCCGCCGATGATCAACCCAATCGACACCACAGTCAGCATTTCGAGTAGCGAGAATCCGCGCTGTTTCATGAAGGTCATATGATCTTTCCGGGAAGGATGTGCCGGATTCCCCAAAATCCCTCTCCCGTTCAAGAGCGCCAACTGGGGATGGGCGCGAACCGCTCGCAAAAAGAAAGCAGCACGCGTCCTTCATCGCGTCACTGTTCATCCTAGGAATGGGTTTCGCGCCCGTCAAAGCACGAGCGGTCAATAGACAAGCACTGACCTTTTGGCGTTGCGGCTGGTTACTGCTGTCACTGATTGAATTTTCATCGGTTTATCGATGATCTACAAACGGCAGAGCTCCAACAGATATGACCCCGGTAACTTGTTCGGGGAACTGGTGGATCCTAGGATGAGGGCACGTATGACTCTCTCAGCTCTACTCGTGTGTGCGGACGAAGCCGCTGCGGGCGTCCTGGGCCGAGTGTTGAACGAACTGAACATTCGAGTGGAATCTTGTCCGGACACTGTGCGCGCTGGGATCCGATCGGCCCAGCAACGTTTTGACGTAATCATCGTTGACGGAGAGTCGACATCGGACGTGCTCTCGCTCTTGCGCGAGACCCGGCTATCGAGGGTGAACGATTCCACGCTCGCCGTTGCCATCGTGCCTTCGCAAGAGAGCATTCGCGAGATCTTTTCACTGGGCGTGAATTTCGTACTGTACAAGCCGGTTGCCTATGACAGAGCTCTGAGCAGCTTGAAAGCCGCGCGAGCGGTAATGCGTAAAGAGAAACGCAAAAGCGCGCGCGCCACGGTGCATACCCACGCCACTGTGGATTACGCCAATGTCGAGCAAGAGAAGGCCACCTTGATCGATTTGGCTGAAGATGGGATGGCTGTACTGTTCGGCAAGAAGCTCCCGCCTACAAGCAAGGTTTATTTCCAGTTCAAGCTGCCGGGACAAACGAGCAGCGTTCGCCTTTCAGGCCAGCTTGTCTGGCAGGATTGGAATGGACGGGGAGGAGTGCAGTTCATTGATGTGCCCCGCTCCTCACGCCGGTTGATGGATGAATTCCTGGGAGCCAATCTCCCGAAACATGGCAAACAGGAGTTGTCCGACGTGACGGTTGAAATGGAAGACTCACTGCAGTTGGCAGGCGTGGCTGTGGCCGAACAAACGCATAGCACTTACCCGACGGGGACGAGCGTCGCTCCAGCCCAATCGATCGCCGTAGAACCCAATACCACCGCGGGGACGGATTCCACCAACCGACGGGCGCAAAATCGTTACAACTGCCGGGTTGGGGCGGAAGTCTACCGCGCAGGAATCTCGGTTCCGAACCATTGCTGCCTCACGGATTTGAGTTCTGGCGGTTGTTACCTTGAAGTTTCTCTGCCGTTCCCCACGGGCTGCCAGGTTGAAATCCTGGTGCGCACCTATGAACTGAAGCTCAGGCTCAGAGGAACAGTGCAAGCTTCTCATCCGGGCTATGGGATGGGGATAGCATTCGAACTGAAGGCGAAGGAAGAACAGATGAGCGTTAAGAGGCTAATTGACTTCGTCGCAGCCACCCAACCGAACAGCAATTAACGAACAGCGGTTTCTTCAGCGACCGCCTTCTTGAAGTATTCCAGTGACAGACGAAGTCCCGATTCAAGATCGATCTTAGGTTCCCATCCCAGCAATCGTCTCGCCTTCGTGATATCGGGCTGGCGTTGCTTCGGATCGTCCTGCGGCAGTTCTTTGTAGCAGACGCGGCTCTTGGATCCGGCAACTTTAGTGACGATCTGCGCGCAATCCAGAATTGTGAATTCATTCGGATTGCCAATGTTTACAGGTAGATGTTCGTCAGCCTTTGCCAGACGCAAGAACCCATCGATTTCGTCGCTCACATAGCAGAAGCTTCGCGTTTGCCGGCCATCTCCGTAGACAGTCAGATCCTCACCGCGCAGGGCCTGCTTCATAAAATTCGGGACGACGCGGCCATCGTTCAACTGCATTCGTGGGCCGTAGGTATTAAAGATACGCACGATGCGGGTATCCACTTTGTGATACCGGCGGTACGCCATGGTCACGGCCTCTGTGAACCGCTTGGCTTCGTCATAGACCGATCGCGGCCCGATCGGATTTACGTGTCCCCAGTATGTCTCTTTCTGCGGATGCTCTAAAGGGTCTCCATAGCATTCCGAAGTAGACGAAACGAGGAACTTCGCTGCGTATTTGTGAGCAATGTCTAAGGCGTGGAAAGTGCCCAGCGATCCGACCTGCAGCGTTTCAATACCGTGCGCGTGATAATCCTCTGGACTCGCTGGACTGGCGAAATGAAATACGAAGTCGACCTTGCCAACATCGAATGACTTGCAGATGTCCTGTTCCACAAATTCGAAGCGTGGTTCGTTAGAGAGATGGGCAAGATTGGCTCTTCGGCCAGTGAGTAGGTTATCGACGGCGACGACGCTCCAGCCTTCAGCAAGCAGCGCATCGCAGAGGTGCGATCCCAAAAAACCCGCGCCCCCTGTAACCAAGGCTCGTCCCGGATTCATGCTTTCTTGCCGTTTCGCAGGACGGCGGCGGGCACTCCGTCGGGATGTGCGGCGGGACGCCCTACACTGAAGTAAGTGAATCCTTGAGCGGCCATAATCTCAGGATCATACAGATTCCGTCCGTCAATCACGATCGGGTAGCGCAGTTCCTGGCGCAGGCGGCTAAAGTCGAGGTTTGCGAATTCCTCCCACTCGGTGAGGATGAGAAGTGCGTCGGCGTTGTGGCATGCCTCGTAAGGTGAGCCCGCGTAGCTGACCGTCTCGCGCAAGACCTCACGCGCTCGTCCCATCGCCGCTGGATCGTATGTCGTGATGCAGCTACCTTCCTGCAACAACGACTGGACGATGGAAAGGGCAGGGGATTCGCGAATGTCATCTGTGCCACCCTTAAAGGCGAGGCCTAAGACCGCAAGACGTTTGCCGCGTACCGTCCATAGGGCACTGCGGACTTTGCGGAGGAACCGGTGGCGCTGCTCCTCATTAATATGCACCACGGCATCGAGCAGGCTAAAGTCATAACCGTGCTCTCGCGCGACTGCTCGGAAGGCCATTACATCCTTCGGAAAACAAGAGCCTCCGTAGCCAATTCCCGGATTCAAGAAACGCGGGCCAATACGACTGTCCGCTCCTACGCCATAGACCACTTGATTCACGTCGGCTCCAACTGACTCGCAGACCGAGGCGACCGCATTAATGAATGAAATCTTCATTGCCAGAAAAGCATTCGAGGCATGCTTGATTAATTCCGCGCTCTTAGTGCTCGTTGCGATGAGAGGAGGAGGAATCACCGCACCGTCAGGTTGTGGAATGGCCTCACTCCGGGGGTAATAGCTTGCGTCAGTGAGTGGCGCGTAGACCTCGCGAAGAACGTCTGCCGAGCGCTGCGTATCGCAACCGATAACAATACGATCGGGAAACAGGAAATCACATACGGCGGTCCCTTCACGCAAAAACTCAGGGTTGGAAGCCACGTCGAAGAGTTCGGGGTCGGCCCCGTTCCGCAGAATAATCTTCCGGATCCAGTCGCTGGTATAAACCGGGACGGTGCTTTTCTCCACGATGACTTTGTAATCGTCAATAGCCCCCGATATTTCGCGAGCGACCGATTCAACGAACGACAAATCGGCTTCGCCACTCTCGGTCGGAGGCGTTCCGACGGCAACAAAGATGACTGAGCTGCGACGTGTCGCATCCTTCAAGTCGTCAGAAAACCGTAGGCGCCCGCTTCTGTGCCGTCCCAGAAGTTCGGGAAGGAACTTCTCATGAATGGGAACTTCCCCTCGGCGCAATAGGTCCAATTTCATCTGGTCGTTGTCGACCAGGATGACCTCATGTCCGAGATCCGCAAAACAGGCCCCCGCAACCAATCCTACGTATCCTGAACCTACAATGGCTATCTGCATTTGCTTGATTCCTTGTCCAAAACTCGCAGCACGATGATGCGTGAGCCGTGAAGATAATCCGAACTTAGAGAATTCTATTGTGCTCTCTTCTTTCGTGCCAGCAAAACCTGTTCGTCTCGTGCAACGAACACCCGAAATGGGAATCAACTTATACATTTTTGCCTCCATTTTCGAAATGCTGCCGGCGTTTGTTTTCCTATTGACATCCTCTCGAATTAGCGCAAGACTCCGCTGGAATCAGGGCTGGACTCCCAGCAGCCCTGGAACGAGTTCAACCTCGTAGACTGCAGTGGATCAAGCTCGCATCGGTTCGGGTCAGATGCCCGTTAATATCGGACTGAAAGCAAACATGGCACAGGGTGAGGCAGGGGCGAGGAGCTCAGGATCTGCTTTATCCTCGGCGCCTGATTCCTCCCAAGACATCACGGATATCGCGCGAAAACTCGCTGCTCATGGAGGAGGGGCAGCGTCGCTAGACTTGGCCTTCGACCTTGTCCTTCATGGAATTGTCGAGCAGGCTCGCACCGCTTCAGGCGCAACTGGCGCGGCAATCGCGCTGAACCGAGACGGCAAGATGGTCTGCCGGGCAACAACAGGTGAGAACGCACCCGATCTCGGGGTTAGTGTAGATGCCGCGTCCGGCCTTACCGGGATCTGCCTCAAGACCGGGACCGTTCAGCACTGTATGGACATTGAATCAGATCCCGGAATAGACGCCGAGACATGCCGCCGGTTGGGCGTACGGTCAATGCTTCTCATTCCGCTTATCGATGCGAACCTAGCTTTCGGAGTGTTGCAGCTATTCTCTTCGTCGGCCAACGCCTTTGGTGGACATGACATGGAGACACTGTTGCGTTTGGCAGATCGCGTTGCCGAAAACCGAAGGGTAATGTTGCAAAGCGAAAAATTCGCGGGGACACCCGATTGCGTACAGACTTCACTGACTGACCAACTGAGGCCAACGAGGAGCGATTGCGAGGCCACAGTCAACAAGGATGTCTTTCAAGCCGACTCACGAGTCGGCAAGACCAACGAGCCGTTGACCGCCGTTCTGTTTTTCCTGGTGATCATCGCGGCTGTATCTTTGGGGATGGTTGTCGGTTGGAGTCATGGTAGAAGAGCGGCAACCACGCCGAGAGTTTCCGCGCAATTAAATCCTATATCTGCGGAAAGAGATCGGCTGGGGATGAAGCCTTCTCCTCAGGATCAGACGTCAGGCTCGACCGGGAGCCTCAATCTTCCTTCAAGTTTCCACAATGGAGCGAAATCCGCAGATTCTCCTGTTGGCGGTCTCGTGGTGACCGATAACGGCAAGGTCATCTATCGTTCTGCTGAGGATCCAGCCAAACCGAGTCCGAAACAGTTCGTGTCGCAACGGAGCACGAGGGAACTCATTCACCGAGTGGAACCAGAGTATCCGCAAGAGGCGCGAGCGCAGCACATCGCAGGAATGGTCGTATTAGACCTCGATATTGCGGAAGACGGCAGTATTGCGAATGCGGCGATAGTCTCCGGGGATCCGCTATTAGCCTCTGCGGCTGTTCAAGCTGCAAGGCAATGGCAGTACCAGCCCGAACCAGGCGGCTCATCGCGCGCAAGAGTCACTCTGCGATTCACACTGCCAGTCAACTAGACCGGAACCAACGTTCGCTGTATTTCCAGAGACGAGTCCGGCTAGGTGGCGATCGGCTGAACCTTCACACGACTCTGAGATGAAGGACGAGCGGAAATCGAAAGCGGCTGAGAACGGCGCCGCGCAGGAGCGGGTGCAGAACGCTGTTGATTTGCGTTGCGGACGGCGTAGAGCAGCACTTCAACGCGGCTTGAAACCCCGAGTTTGTCGAAAATTCTGGAAAGGTAGTTCTTAACCGTATGCTCCGTGAGTTTGAGTCGCTGCGCGATCTCGCGGTTTGTCAGTCCTTCAGCGACGCATCGGACTACATCGGTTTCTCGCGCCGAGAGCAGGCCAGTTCCTAGTGTCAATGAGCTGGGCAACGCGGGCTGCGCAAGGGCTTCAAGTACAGCCTGCAGTTCACTGCGGCTGGCCCAGACCTCACCTCTGGCCACACATTGAATGCACTTTGCCAACAGATGAAAGGGCTCTGTTCGACAGAAGACGCCCTGAGCTCCAGCGCGGAAGGCGGAGATGATCGCGCTTGGCTCAGAAAAGTCGAGCAACAAGATCAACCGCGTCTCAGGTGCCTCGGCCCGAATGTTGCGGATTACCTCCGAGATCGGCGCCTTTGGATCCTCGAGTTGCGCACTGATCACTGCAACCGACGGCTTTTCCTTTTTTATTAGCGGGAGCAGTGCACGCGTGTCTGATGGACATTCGATCATCTCGAATTTTCCACTTCTCCCAAGGGCGTCGACCAGCAGTTGGGTAGACATCGCTGTGCTGTCTGCAGCTAAGACACGAAGAGCTTGATTAGGAATGGCTGATGGCTGGTTCATAGACTCGATTCGAGCGAAGCAGGAATTTACGGATCCGCAACCGGGATGCCGCGACCCCAGTCCGACTAGACTAGGGGAATTAGGGCTCTACGTAAATAGCACGATCGTGTGGTAATAAATCTAGCGTCTAGAGTAACAACCCGGCCCTCATTAGGGTCTTTTGTCTCTATCCATTGCAAGACTTTCTACCACTTGCACGGTTTTGCGACGTCCTGTAGTTTCATTCCAAGATTTACGCCCGTTGTGGGCGCTCAAATTGCTCAGCCAAATCCCCCCAATTTTGAGATAACTGCTGGTTTCGCCAAGAATTTCAGAGTTCTACGAGAGCTTGAATGCTCGCGTTGGAACGGGGTGTTCTTAGTGTGATTACAGTCACGAATGTGACTGAGAGGGCGGAGCTGTGAGTACTATTATTCAAATGGTGGATGCCGTGAGCGTGCCGGTTACGTCTGTAACAGTGTCGGATGCCAAGTGGTATGCAATCCGCACTCGTTCCCGCCACGAAAAAGTGGCCGCGCGTGAGCTCGACGCGCAGGGCATTCCCGCGTTCCTGCCGCTCGTCACCTCCATTCGCCAATGGAGTGATCGACGCACCAAAGTCGAGATGCCCTTGTTTCCTGGATACGCTTTTGTTCGTGTCGACTATTTTTCTGGCGACCGCGTGCGTGTACTGCGAACGACCGGCGTCGTGGATTTTGTTGGGCAGAAAATGGAAGGTTCGTCAATTCCCGACGAGCAGATCGAATCCATCCGCACGATTCTGATCCGCAATGTTCCTGTTAAGGAGTACCCATTTCTCAATGTGGGTCAGCGCATTCGGGTGCGCAATGGAGCTCTAAGCGGCGTGGAAGGGATCCTCGTCGCGGTAAAAGGAGCACGACAGCTGGTTATCTCCGTCGAGCCTATTCAGCGCTCACTCTGTATCAACCTTGACGACTACCAGATCGAAAACGTTTCGGTCGCAGGATCAAAAGGTTCTGGGCCAAACGAGAATTCGGCGAATCCCCGGTAAATCGGTTTCTGAACTCAGATCTCAGGTTTCACACAATGTCTAACATTCTTAGTGCCAATACGGTGCGCATCGCAGGCGAGGTGGAAGAGGCTCCACAAACGGTTTCAGGGATCTCGGAGATTGGCCTCACCTACGTGCCCACCAGTGAAAAATCAACATTGCGCGGAATCCTCGATGAGGCGGAGAGCCAAGTCATTCTGTGCGCTCTCCAATACACCGGGTGGAATCGCAAACGCGCGGCAGCGTTGTTGAAGATCAGCTACCGCGGGCTGCTCTACAAGATTCGTCGGCACAGTATCACTCCGCCGCTGGCGGGGAGCTAAGCCGGTTGAGGCTACGCTGTTACACGCTCGAAAACTGCAGAGAAGGTGGCAACCGTTTATGAAGATTATGAAAACAACACGAACGCTGGCTGTGCTGCTCATGGGGTTGATCCTCGGAGCAAGCTTTGCCGTCGCCCAGGACCACATCCTGGCGGAAGCTGCTAAGACAACCGAGGAAGCCAATGCTTCGACCACGGGGGGAGCGGGTGCCGCCGACAAGGATTTTCACGACCGTTACCCGCGATACAAGTTGGAAGCTGGCGACGCCTTTGAGGTTTCTTTCGATCTCAACCCGGAGTTCAATCAGACGGTGTCGGTGCAGCCCGACGGATACATCAGCCTGCGCAGTGTGGGCGACGTCATGGTAAAAGGGCAGACGGCGCCCGAAGTCAGCGAGACGATTCGCAAAGCCTACGGCAACATTCTCAGCAATCCAATCGTCAGCGTGGTGCTCAAGGACTTCGAAAAGCCTTACTTCATCGCCGATGGGCAAGTTGGTCATCCCGGGAAATACGACCTTCGTGGCGATGTGACTCTGACTGAGGCGATCGCGATGTCCGGCGGTTTCCTCGATTCAGCCAAGCACTCGCAGGTGTTGCTCTTCAGGAGAGCGTCGAAAGGTTGGTACTCGGCTGAGACTTTCGATGTGAAGAAAATGGAGAAGAAGGGAAACTTGAAGGAAGATCCCGAGTTGCACGCTGGCGACATGCTTTTCGTTCCAAAGAACAAGTTCTCGAAGCTCAAAATGTTCATACCGGGATCCAGTATGGGCGCGTTCGTTCCGTTGTCGGTACCGTAAACGAGGCAAGGAGAGCGAGGAAAACCATCATGACAACACAAAATCTAGCAAGAGACGCACAAGGCGCATATTCGTTCTCCACGCGAGATCTGATCGCCATTGGCTTTCGTCAGAAGCGAGCGATCGTCATCACCTTCTGGAGCCTGTTGGTCGGCGCGATCCTGGCCACCATTCTCGTGCCGGCTGACTACCAGGCCTCGACCTCGTTCCTGATTGAGCGCTCCCGTATGGATCCCATCGTGAGCCCGGGTCACGAGTCCGAAACGGTTCGCGCGGAATTGACGGAAGAGGAACTGAACTCAGAGGTTGAGCTACTCAAGAGTGATGACGTCCTCCGCCAGGTTGTGGTGGCGGCTGGCCTCAACCGTCAGAAGTCGGGGTTCAGCCTCGACAGCCTTCTCAGCCTCGTCGGCGTTAAGCGGACCGATGAGGAGAGGATCGCGAGATCGGCGCTTCACCTCGGTCAGGACCTGCAAATTCAGCTCGTCAAGAAGAGCGACCTGATCACGGTCACGTACTCATCTTCTGATCCAAAGAAGGCCGCCAAGGTATTGCAGGCGCTCGATGACGCGTACCTGCAGAAGAATCTTGCCGTGCATCACCCGCAGGGTGAATACCAATTCTTCGATCAGGAAGCACAGGCTTATCAAAAGAGCCTGAGCGATGCTGAAGGGCAGTTGAAGGCGTTTTCGGAACAGCAGGGTGGTGTTTCTCCACAGCTCGCTCGCGACATTACCCTGCAGAAGCTCAGTGACTTCGCCGCCAACCTGCAGCAGACCTATTCTGACATCGCATCGACCGAGGAACGCATCGACGCTCTCGAAAAGCAAGCGGGTACCACTCCTCAACGCCTGACGACGCAGTCGAGCGCCAGCGACGATGCCCAGGTGCTGCAGGGTATGAAGAACACCCTGATGTCTCTTGAGCTCAAGCGGACAGAGTTGTTGACCAAGTATCAGCCTACCTATCCGCTGGTGCAGGAAATCGACAAAGAGATTACAGACACAAAAACGTCGATCGCAACAGAAGAGAGCAAGCCGCTGCGCGCCGAAACCACCGATCGTAACCCTACCTACGCCTGGATTTCGGAAGAACTGGCAAAGGCGAAAGCGGACGACAGCGCTTTGAAGGCGAAAGCAGCTTCGATCCGCGCAATCGTCGCCAAGTACGAAACCGATGCTCGCAATCTGGAGCAAAAGGGTATTCAGCAGGGCGATCTCCTCCGCAAAGTGAAGACTGAGGAAGAGAACTATCTCCTCTACCAACACAAGCGCGAAGAAGCCCGTATGACAGACGCCCTTGACCAGAAGCGCATTCTTAACGTCGCCATCGCGCAACCGCCGATCATTCCAACGCTGCCGACCAATACTCGCTGGCTGGTACTCCTCGCTGGCGTGCTCTTGGCTATTGGTGTACCGGTCGGATTGGCGTTTATTCTGGAGTATACGAATTCGTCATTCCGGACTCCGTCGGAGGTGTTCTCCGAGTTGAACATTCCGGTTCTCGCAGCCGTGCCGCATCACGCGTATGCGTATGCGAGCAATGGCAACGGTCACGGAAGTCTGAACGGTAACGGAAATGGTAACGGAAACGGAGTGCATGCCACCCCGGTGTTCGTGAGCAGCGACGCTACAGAGTAAGCAGGCCCTAGGAAAGACAAACTATGTATCTTGAATTCTACGGTCTACGGGAACAGCCATTCGGGGTAACGCCGGATCCTCGTTTCCTCTACTTAAGTCCAACGCATCGCGAAGCATTGGCGTCCATGTATTACGGTATCGACGCAGAGCGCGGATTCATTGCTCTAATCGCCAAGCCGGGCATGGGCAAGACGAACCTCCTATTCCAGCTACTGCAGCAGTTCCGCTCGAGGGCTCGCACCGCATTTGTGTTTCAGACGCAGTGCACCTCGCGGGAGTTCATGCGGTTTCTGCTGTTGGAACTGGGTTGCGAAGTCAGCGCCGACATGGATCTCGTATCCATGCATGAGCTCTTTAATCGCTGCCTTCTGCAGGAAGCGCACGCCGGCCGCCGCTTCATCGTGGTGGTGGACGAAGCACAGAACCTTGAGCCTTCGGTTCTTGAAACGATTCGCTTGCTTTCGGATTTCGAGACGCCGCAGGCGAAACTGCTGCAGATCATTCTTTCAGGTCAACCCCAGCTCGCCGACAAGCTCTCCCGTCCATCGCTGCGACAACTGCGTCAACGGGTTTCGCTTCTGAGCACCTTGAAACCTTTTGCAGCGGACGAAGTCGGCAAGTATATCGAGCACCGTCTGCGCGCTGCCGGATGCCAGGACAGCGCAATCTTCTCCGCTGCTGCCATCAGACTGATTGCAGAGATGAGCGAAGGCATTCCACGCAACATCAACAACATTTGCTTCAACGCTTTGTCCCTTGGATGTGCGTTGCGGCAAAGCACGATCGACGTTGACATTCTGCGCCAGGTCGCCGCCGATTTCGATCTCGGGACCATGGTCTCGGATCCGGGGACCACCGGGTTCGATTCTTTACCCGGCGCCGCTTCGGAAGTACAGTCGTTGCTTGCCAGAACAAATCCCCAGCGAAACCACGGCAACGATCAGCTTTTGAATTCCGAGGATGCCCTGGCCTATATCCAAGAGTTCATTCGTCGGTTCAAAAAGGATCAGCATTTGGCGAATTAGCCTGCTCACCGAGTAGCAGGAAAGATCAAGAAAGCAGTGCCTGGAGGACGCTTTGAGCAGAAACTTTGAACTACTATCTGAGGCAGGACGATTGCACGAACTGGTGCAGTCTCAGGTTGAATCATCCCAAGTACCGCCGCGCGCTATGGAAGAGGGCTTCCCGGCTCCTCAAGGCATGGGGACTGAGTTCTCGCCCGCCCAACCGGTGGATCAAAACTATCCTGAGGCTTCTCCTCTGGAAACGAACGACGCGGTCAAGCAGGAGATTGTGAAGCTCGTCCAGAGGCTGTTTCTTGCGCAGCAAGGGCTCCGTCGCGTAGTGTTTGCCGGGACGGAAGCCGGTTGCGGCTGCAGTTGGATGTGCGCCCGCGTCGCGGAAGAATTGGCCTCTCAGGGTCGCGGAACGGTCTGCATTGTCGACTGCAATCTTCGCTCGCCCGGTTTGCACGGCCAGTTCGGCATCGAAAATCACCACGGCCTCTCGGATGCTTTGGTCGGCCCTGGCTCGATTCGGGATTACGTTCATCGCTATTCTCGCAATCTGTGGCTCGTCAGCTGCGGCGGTTCTCCTGAGACCGGACTCACGATGCTCGGATCGGAGAGAATGCGTGCCCGTATGTCCGAACTGCGCGCGACCTTCGATTACGTTCTCATCGATGCTGCACCGTTGAGCTCCTGCAACGATGCGATCGTTCTGGGTGGCCTCAGTGACGGCGTGGTGCTGACACTGAAAGCAAACTCCTCCCGCCGTGAGACGGCGCGCAACGTTCTGCATGAATTACAAACTGCGAATGTTCGTGTCCTGGGTGCAGTTCTCAACCAGCGCACGTTCCCAATTCCAGAATCGCTGTACAAAAAGCTTTAGTCGTCTTACTCCCCTGCAATCCCAGTATTTCTGAGGGGCTAGCGAAAAGTCGCTGGCCCCATCGACCAGGCCGCTAACGAGTCGTTTAAGTTTCGGCAGAAATAACCTTTCCCTCCCACCTCCCTACTTCCGGCTGAAGGGGTTCTCAGATGAGCAAGTTTCGGCGTGAAGTCTTCGTTTATTCCTTCCAATTAGTCGACCTCGTATTACTGGTTCTGTCATTTTCTGCAGCCACTCTTCCCGTTTTATTCACGGAAGGTTTGCAATCCTTTGCTGCTTTTCTGGCCCTGAAGATCAAGCTGCAGAACTTCGTCGCTTTTGTGATTCTGGTTTGGCTGTGGAGACTTGTCTTCGCAATGCTCAACCTGTACGGGTCCAAGCGGCATGCCAGCCGGAGAGCAGAAGCAACCGACGTCTTGAAGGCGACTTCGATCTGCACGATCATCCTCATTTCTTTCTCGCTGATTTTGCGCTTCAGAATGGTGGACTTGCAGTTCATCGAAATCTTCTGGGTCAGCAGCACATTTCTGATCGCCGGTACTCGCATTACAGTTCGCACCTGGCTACGCCACATTCGGGCCAAGGGGCAGAACTACCGCAATATGCTCATCGTCGGCAGCAACTCGCGGGCGATTGAGTTTGCGAAAACTGTTCCGCACCGTCCAGAGTGGGGATGTCATGTTGTTGGTTTCGCCGATGACGATTGGCACGGGGTTGATGAACTGGACGCAGCCGGTTTCGTACGAGTCTGCGACTTTGCCACCTTGCCCACCTATCTTCGTCGCAGCGTAATCGACGAAGTAGTAATCACCTTGCCAGTACGTTCGTTCCATGAGCACTCCAGCAAGATTGTGGAAATGTGCGAAGAGCAGGGGATCATTGTTCGCGTTCTATCTGACGTTTTCGACCTTAAGAATCGCCAGCCCGAGCATTTTGACGAAGCTCCGGTCATCACCCACTATGCCGGACCGCTGCAAGGATGGCCGGTGCTGATCAAGCGGCTCCTCGACATCGTCATCTCCGCGACGATGTTGCTGATTCTCGCCCCTGCAATGATTTTGACCGCGATCGTGATCAAGCTGACATCGCGCGGTCCGATTCTCTTTGTACAGAAGCGAGTTGGACTCAACAAGCGCATCTTCAATATCTATAAGTTCCGGACGATGGTGATTGATGCTGAAAAGAGATTGGCCCAGATCGAGCACCTCAATGAAGTCAGCGGACCGGTCTTCAAGATCAAGAGTGATCCGCGCATTACCGTGGTAGGAAGTTTCCTTCGCAAGACCAGCATCGACGAGTTACCTCAGTTGCTCAATGTGCTGAAGGGCGACATGAGCCTGGTTGGACCGCGGCCACTGCAGATGCGCGATTATGAACTCTTCACCGAGGGCGGGCCGGATTGGCAGCGCTGTCGATTCAGCGTGCGGCCCGGCATCACTTGTCTCTGGCAGGTCAATGGCAGAAGCGCGATTCCATTCGAGCAGTGGATGGAACTGGATCAACAGTACGTCCGCAAATGGTCACTGTGGCTCGACATGCAGATTCTGGTGAAGACTATTCCGGCAGTGCTGAAGGGATCCGGCGCAGCGTAAACCTTCGTCTCAGATCATTCATTCATGAGTCAAAACGAAAACATCGTGAGCGAGGACAGCTTCGTGACGGTTCCCAGTGTCGACCTTGGAACGGTGACTCCATCCAACGGTCTCGGTTATTGGGAGACCATGCTGGCTGACGTACCCAGCTTGGAACTTCCGACTGACCGGCAACGTCCCGCGGTTCTGGGCCAGAGCATGCGGCAGGAATCGGTCAGCCTTCCAGCGGTCTTGATTTCTGGATTGCACCGGCTGTCCACGGAAACCGGCGTCGAACTACCGACGATTGTTCTGGCGACGTTTTCGGTGATGCTTTATCGCTACACGGCGCAGGAGAAGTTCGCGATAGGAGTGGCATCTGGCAATCAGATGCAGCCGGTGGTAGCAGATTTTTCAGACCGCCCAACCTTCTACGCTCTTGTACAGCGGCTGGATGCGGCTACCAGCACTGCGGCTAATGTCGGACCTGTTCCCGTGAATCTTGCGGGAAAACTCGGACTCGATACCGATCCCAGCCGCCACTCGATATACCAAGTTGCATTCTCGGAAAGAAACGAGTTCGCATCTGCTGCGACGCACTCTGCCCACCTCGATCTGAGCCTCAATCTCTTCATTGGCGCAAGCCCCAGCCTCGGTCTTCATTACAACCAGGACCTGTTCGAGCAGGGAACTGCTTTGCGCATGCTCGGTCATATCCAACAGTTGTTGGCAGGAGTCGTTGAAAACAGCCATCGCACTTCCGCAGAGCTGCGGATGCTCACCGATGGTGAGTTGCATGAATTGCTGGTTGAGCGGAACAAAATAGCGCGCAAGTTCCCAACTCGCTGCCTCCACGAGCACGTCGAGACGATCGCTGCTAACACGCCGAATGAGATCGCGGTCATCCATGGTCAAAATCAGCTCAGCTATAGCGGGCTGAACGCTCGCGCTAATCAGTTGGCGCATTACCTGCGAAAGCGCGGTGTTAGCCGAAATTCACGCGTTGGCATTTGCCTGGAAAGATCGGTGGACTTCGCAATTGCGCTGATCGGCGTTCTCAAGGCCGGCGGTACTTGTGTTCCGCTCGATCCTAAGTACCCGGACGATCGGCTCGCTTACATGTTGGAGGACGTTGCAGCCTCCATCGTGCTAACTGAAGCGAGCCTGTTAAAGGCGGCGATCCCGCAGGGAACTCAAGTTGTGCTCCTCTCAGAAGAACGCGAGCAGATTTCGGCGAATGTTCGCAGCAACCCGACCGTTGGTTCAGTTCCCAGCGACATCGCTTACGTAATTTACACATCGGGTTCAACCGGTAGACCGCGCGGCGTTCTTCTATCCCATGCTGGCCTGGTGAACTACACGCTCGGAGCGGTCGAGCAATTTGCGATTCGACCGGGCGACCGGATGCTGCAGTTCTGTTCGATCAGCTTCGACGCGGCGCTGGAAGAGATCTATTCCACGTGGGCCGCGGGCGCAACGCTGGTCTTCCGCAACGACAACGTTTCGCTGGAGCCGAGCGAGTTCCTGCAGTGGGCGGCTCAGCAGCGCGTTACGATCGTGGACCTTCCCACCGCTTATTGGCACGAGTGGGTGTATGCGCTTCCGGAACTCACGCAGAAGGCTCCTCCGACCCTGCGCCTTGTGATCGTTGGCGGCGAAAAGGCTTCTCCAGAAGCGTATGCGACCTGGCACAAGTCTGTCGGAAACAAGGTGCGGTGGATCAATACCTACGGCCCGGCAGAAGCCAGCGTTGTCGCGACCACCTTCGAGCCGAAGCTCCAGGCCGGCGAAGTTGCGCCTGATGTGCTCCCGATCGGGCGTCCGGTCGCCAACGCTCGCGTCTATCTGCTGGATTCTGATCAGAATCCGGTACCGGTAGGCGTCCCCGGCGAATTGCACATCGGCGGCTCCGGGGTCGCGGCGGGGTATTTGAACCTTCCCGAGTTAACGCGGCAGAAGTTCATTCGAGACATCTTCAGCCATGATCCGTCCGCTCGCATGTATAAGACGGGCGACCTTGCCAAGTATCTGCCCAACGGCGAGATCGAGTTCGTCGGCCGACGCGACAATCAAGTCAAGATTCGCGGCTTCCGCATTGAGCCCGGGGAAATTGAGTCAGTCCTCTCGAAGCATCCCGGTGTCGATGACAACGCCATCGTCGTTCGCCAGGACTCGACTGGAAACAAGCGGCTCATCGCTTACGTCGTACGTAATAACGAATCCGTTGTAGAGAGTGAGCTCCGGAGTCACGTACAAGCGCAGTTGCCGGAATACATGGTTCCGTCAGAGTTTGTATTCCTGAACTCGATGCCACTCACGCCAAATGGCAAGATCGATCGCCGCGCTTTGGCCGCGTTGAAAGTGGAATCTGCAGCTGTAACAGCGACGTCACTGCCAGCTGATCCCATTCAGCAGCAGCTTGTCGGAATGTGGGAAGAACTATTGGGGCGCAAGCCGATTGGCATTGGCGAGAATTTCTTTGATCTTGGTGGCCACTCATTACTCGCCGCTCGCCTGATGCACCGCATCAAGCAAGTCCACGGCAAGTCCCTGCCGCTCGCTGTTCTGCTTCAAGCCCCAACCATTGAGAAGCTCGCATCGGTGCTCCGTGGAGATGTTTCTGAACACTGGTCTTCGCTTGTAGCGATCCAGCCGCAAGGTTCGAAGCCTCCGTTTTTCTGTGTCCACGGCGTTGGTGGAAATGTGGTCGGCTTCCACGAATTAGCTAAGCGAATGAAGCCCGACTTTCCGTTCTACGGCTTCCAATCGCAAGGACTCGATGGAAAGAGCGCACTCTATACCACGATTCAGGAGATGGCAGCACACTACCTGGAACAGATTCGCACCATTCAGCCGAGGGGGCCCTACCATGTCGGCGGATTCTCGATGGGGGGCCTTGTCGCGTACGAGATGGCGCAGCAGCTTGTTGCCTCTGGAGAAGAAGTTGGGCTGGTCGTTCTGTTCGACACCTACGCGACGAACCCAAAGTCGGTGAATGAGTCACTGAAGGATCTACTCCTGAATCCGACATGGACCCATATCAAGATGCTTCCTTCGGAGGTGCGCAAAAAGATCCGCCGTACATGGATCGGCGTTCGCCTGCCCGACTATTTGAAGAAAGTTATGCGAAACAACGCTCACGCGGCTGAGCAGTACGTTTTGCGTCCATATAGCGGCAAGGTCATCCTGTTGCGGGCCGGCGACAGCTGGCGCGTAGCAGACGATCCCTACGCGGCTTGGACGCAGTTTGTCACTGAGCTAGAAACCATTCAGATTCGCGGCACGCACATGGAGATCTTGCGTGAGCCGAACGTAAGCACGCTGGCCGAGCGTTTGAAAAGCTGCATTCATGGCGCGACAGAATCACTCGACGAGCAAGAGCTTCTCGCGTCGAATGCTTAACTTTGTGGGCCGATCAGAAAAAGCAGATAGGTGATGGATGAGTGAAGTTATTACAAAGCAGGAAGCTATAGATTCAGGATCTTTCATGACCCGCGTGATTCGCTGGGTCAGCAAGGGCGGCTTGGCAATCCTGGATCAGGGCCTCATTTCAGGCTCGAATTTTCTGGTCAGCATCCTGCTGGCGCGATGGCTCACGCCTGACCAATACGGCGCTTATGCGATTGCGTTTGGCATCTACATGATGCTTACGCTGGTCTATCAGTCTCTGGTGCTGGAGCCGATGGCGGTTTTCGGAGGATCTGTTTTCCGGAGCAACCTTCGCGGCTATGTTCGGACATTGGTTTCCATTCACATCGTCCTCTCGGTCGCAATTTTCGCGGCTCTGCTCGGTTCCTGGACGATTTCGCATCAAGTAAGTTCTGGAAGTGCGGTGACGGGTGCGCTTGCGGGCATTGCCTTTGCCTCGCCATGTCTGATGATGTTTGCTCTTGCACGCCGCTGCTTCTATGTTGAGCTTTCGCCGGCCCCTGCTGCAGCAGGTGCGTTCATCTACTCAGCTGTAGTCTTGGCTGGGCTCTATCTCGTCTACCAACGCGCATTGCTTTCGCCATTTGTGGCATTTTTGCTGCTGGGCTCCGGAGCTTTGATCACCGGTACGGTGTTAATGTTCGGTGTTCGGTCAAAGCTGAGCGGAAGTGGTCCTGCCCCAGGACTCGGAGAGGCATGGGGTCGCCACTGGCGCTACGGCCGCTGGGCGTTTGCGGGATGTATCGCGGGCTGGCTCCCTTCGTACATCTATTTCCCACTGCTGAGCAGCTTTACGGGAATGGCCGAGTCCGGGCAACTCAAGGCGCTGATGAACCTGACGCTGCCGTTCGAGCAGATGAAGGGCGCGCTGGTCATGCTGGTGTTACCGTACGCAGCAAGCATTGCAGAACGGAACGGAACCGCGGGCGCGCGAGTCCTCGGAACCAGACTCACCCTGGCCTCGATTGTCGGCGCTGTCATGTACTGGGCTGTGATCATCCCGCTACATAAGCCGATCTTTCACATCATGTACTCGGGCCGCTATCTGGATGTCGCCTACCTGTTGCCAGCGTTAGCCCTGGGCCAGGTTTTCTGGAGTGCCACTTTCGGACCGTCGCTCGCGCTGCGCGCTATGGAGTCGCCTGCATTTGTGTTCGCTGCGTTGGGCGTCGCGACCCTCGCGTCCCTGGTGGTTGGAGTCCCTGCGACTTGGGCTTTTGGTCTGAAGGGCGCGATCTGGGGAAGTAACGCTGCTGATGTTTTTTCTTTCGTCGCGCTATGGTGGGTATTGCAGCGGAAACTCGCTCAAGGCTCTACCATAAAAATTCCAGCGAGATGGTCTGGAGCGAAAACTAAAGTCCGGCCGCCCATGCCGGTTGAAGTCTCGGAAGAAGTATAGCGACCCGTTTTAAGAACGACCATTTATCGGAGCATCAACAAGAAGCAGTAGCTACTACGAGTCGGGATAAGAGGAGAAGTAATGAGCGAACTAGGGAATGGCAATGGGAACGACAGCAAGAATAACGGTGCCAAACAGAAGAAGCCCACTTCTGTGTATCGCAAGATTCGTCGTAAGTTTGCCCAAACCTCGTTGCGCGCACCTCTAGTCTGGTGGCGTCACCGTGGCCTGGATCCCACGGACATGTTCTTTGCCGCGTATCCCAAGTCTGGAACGACTTGGGCGCGATTCGTTTTATTCGAAATGCTCTCCGGCAAGCCTTCTGGATTCAAGGCAACGAACCAGCAGATGCCAGGAGTCGGTCTGCACTTCAACGCGCTGCGTCTGCTGCCCAACGGCGGGCGCTTAGTCGCCACGCACGAGTACTACCGCAAGGACTACAGCCGCGCTATCTACATGGTGCGCGATGCTCGCGACGTCTTGCTATCTGAATTCGCCTTCTTGAGCGCGCTCGAGTACTACACGAAAGACCTCGACAATTTCGTGAAGACCTTCTTGTTTACCTGCGTTAGCGCCTACGGCCCGTGGCACAAGAATGTCGCGTCGTGGCTCGATTCACCAATCGCCAAGAGCGGAAATATGCTTGTTGTTCGGTACGAAGATCTGAGAAAGGATCCTGTGCCGTTGTTCGGTCAGATGGCCGATTTTCTCGGGGCGAAGGTATCCGAGGAAAAAATCAGGGAAGCTGTGGCCAACAACTCAATTCAGAACATGCGTGCGAAAGAAGACAAGGAACCCGTCAGGGCTTCAATTAAAGGCCGGTTCGTGCGCGACGGCAGAGTCCGTGGATGGGTTTCGAAACTCACTCCCGAGCAGGTGCGATTGATCGACGAGCATGCCGGGAGCGTACTACTCCGCCTGGGATATCCGCTGTCCTCTGAACTGGCAATGGAGGAGCCCTCAGTTAGCGATGTAGGCAACACAACCGTCCACGCCTGATCCGGCGCTGGTAACCTTGCAGAGGCGATGTGGGTAGGCGAGTATTTCCTGACGGTTTAAACACTTATGGCAGATAAAGGAACAACCTGGTGGAACGGAACTGGCGTAATCACGCGGCCGGGTTCCGTCTCTGCCCCGCCCTCGCCGAGGGCTGAACTTGTCCGGACATTGCTCATTGCGGGAGCAATCACAGCTTGCTCCACACTCTTCCTCCACCTGGTGCCGGATGAGTGGATGTGGGAATGCCTCCGAATTGGGGCGGTAGGACTGGTTGTTCTGGCCTCCTACTATCTGCCCATCGGCAATGCCAAACCGGCGTTCATGATCTGGTTCATCATGCTGATCGCGGAATGCATCTTCTTCCGTGAAGGTGATTTGAACTCCAGTGCGGCCGCCTATGCCGGCCAATTCCCAACTGCAGCCTACGGCGAGGCACTAGCGTGGATCATGTGTTTCGTCGCTGCATTTGTCTGTGCCACTCGAGTCCCCGGCTTCGCAAAGCTCTTGTTCGAGGGAGACTTCAAGTGGGTCACGTTCTTCACGCTTATCTCCGTGCTGTCTTGCGCTTACACACCGCGCATCAGCCTCGGTGGTGTATGGGGCTTTAAACTCGCGCTCGTTACCCTTTTGCTGTTGGCGTGCTCGTTCCGCATTCGCGACTTCAAGGACACGATATCGTTCCTGCAGTACACCATTTGGGCATACGCGATCATCGTGTTGCAGCCTGTAATCGTCGCAGCGATGCGCGGCGAGATGTTCGACGAAGAAGGCCGCATGAGCACGATCGTTTCGCCGAATGCTCTCTCGCCAAACGCCGCCATTGTTCTGCTTCTGACGCTGACGTTGTTCTCGAATCGGAAGGGCCAAGGGCTGCATAAATCCGCGGTTTTACTTGGAATCGTCGGATTGCTGGTCATGATCCTGGCTGGCAGCAAGACTGGAATTCTGGCCTGTGTAGTTGCCGGAGCAATCTTCTACATCATTCGCGGCCGGTTGGGCACCGCCTTTACCTACATGGCTGGCACGGGCGTCCTGGTTACCGTACTAGTGCTGACAACTCCACTGGGAGATTACTTCCACCTTTACCAGGATCGCGAGGGTGCCGAATCCTTTTCAGGTCGAACAATTCTCTGGAAAGCGGTCATGCCCGAGATTGAACACAAGCCGATCATCGGGCACGGCTACATGGCTACCGAGTTCTTGATGTTCCAGGTCAACGCCGTGGGATGGGCCGCTCCGCACTTGCATAACGGTTTTCTGGAAGCTGCCTACAATACCGGCATCATTGGGCTCTTCTTCATGCTAATGATTCTGATCGTTGTCCCGAGGAATCTCCTTCGAGTTCTTCGCAAAGTTCCGAAGGATGATCCGCTGTATCGAGTTGCCGCCGGTTGTTTTGCACTTTTCACGTTTCTGGTCATCAACGGATTCTTCAACTCGAGTTTCGGGGGCAAGTGCACCTCGCCATTTATGGTTCTGCTCGGTCTGGTGGTCGTGAGCCAGAAACTGATTGAGATCGCAGATTCGCAATCAGGGGCAACTGGAGGACTCGCACGGCCGTAGTCCGACTCGCCCAGGCGAGGGACCATAGCAGCCATCAGTATGCGAATCCTTTCCGTACATAACCAGTTTCGGCAATACGCTGGATCCGACGTGGTGGCTTCTTCCGACGAAAAGTTGCTGGCCGAAAAGGGAGAAGTTTCCAGCTATAGGCGACACAGCAATGAGGCCGCGTCTGTATCCGGCTTGCAGAAGGCGCTTTGGGGACTGGACACGATTTATTCTCGTCGCACCGAGCGCGAGGTCACGAGCCTGGTCGAGCAATTCCGGCCGGATATAGCCTATGTGCATAATGTCTTTCCACTGATTTCGCCATCGTTGTTTCATACGCTTCACCGGATGCGAGTCCCGTCCGTGCACATGATTCATGATTTTCGCCTCTGGTGTCCGAACTCACGGTTCTACGTGAACAACCAACCCTGCCAGCGTTGCCTCCAGCAGGGAAACTATTGGCCGGCTTTAGAGAATCGTTGCATTCAAGGCAACCTTGGGTATAGCGCCGTATACGCTGCTTCGCTTTCCATTAACCGAAAGCTCGGATTCACCGAAAAAATTGGCGGGTATATCTGTCTCACCGAGTTCGCCAGGAAGATGTTGATTCAGTGCCAGGTTCCCGAAGAAAAAATCTTCATTTGCCCCAATCATATCGATACATCCGTGTTTACACCGCAGTACGGCAAGGGGAACTACGTTCTGTACTTGGGCGGCTTGTATCAGGACAAGGGAGTAATGACGGTCGTCAAGGCTTTCGCAAAGCTCCCGCACATTCCGGTCAAGTTCGTTGGTGCTGGCGATGCCGAGCAGGAGATGCGTGACTACATCCGTCAACATCGATTATCGAATATCGAACTCGTCGGATTTAAGGGTGGGGAAGAGAAGCGCGAATACCTTCGCAACAGTCTATTCACAATTTGCGCAACCCATTGTTACGAGACGTTCGGTCTCGTGGTTTTAGAGGCGTATGCCAGTGGTAAACCTTGCATCGCCTCAGCCATCGGGGCGTTGCCATACATCGTCGAACCTCAGAAAACGGGCCTCCTGTTCGAGCCGCAAAACAGCGACGATCTGGCAGAAAAAGTTCGGTGGCTTTATGAAAGGCCGGCAGAAATTGACAGCATGGGCCGGCAGGCAAGGGTAATTGTAGAAAGCAAGTATGACACCCGGCTCCGTTATGCAGCGCTCAATTCGATCTTCGAGCAGGTAATCGAAAGATCGCAAATGACCTAGCGCGAGATGAACTACCGGCTGTGTTACAACAGCCGTGCTTCTGATAGCAATTGGTAAGGCGCGCTGCTCCGAGCATTTTCGTCGGAGACTACTCGAATGGATGACGAGCAGAACATGGTAAGCGTACAGGAAACACCGCAGGAAACCTCTCAGGAGAACAAGCGGTCAACTGTCGATCAACAGGGCGGTCATGTGCCGCCTGTGTTCGTGGTCGGCGTTTGGCGCTCCGGTACCACGTTGCTGTATTCGCTCTTGAATCAGCATCCGGATCTGCGCTTGTTCTACGAATCGGATTTGCCGGTATTGTGGCCGATGTTCCATTTCTCCGGTGGGCGCCACGCATGGCGGGAGAAATGGGAGTATTGGAATGCTGGCTTGAGCCGTCATGATCTCGATCCCGAACGGCTTCAGGGAGATGTGCATTCTCTTGCCGAAGCCATGGAGAAGGCTGGCCGGGAATACGCCGCCCAGAAGGGCAAGAAACACTGGGGATGCAAATCGCCCTCCTACTATGACCGTCTGGATTTTCTGTATCGCGAATTTCCAGATGCGCGCTTTGTCATCATCTGGCGCGACCCCGAAGAAGTATGCCTCAGCGTGATCAAGGCGCGGGCTACCGCTCTATGGTTCACGCGGCCCGGCATGACCCACAAGGCGCTCCTCGCATCACGGATTCTGAAGAAGCAAGTCGAAAAAATAATTTCCATGGGAGCGCGGGTTCACCAGCTACACTTCCGCGATCTCATCGAAAAAACCGATCCAACGATGCGTGGGATCTGCCAATTTCTGCAGTTGCCTTTCGATCCTGCAATGACAGTGTTGAGCAAGGCCGACCGCACGGCGGTTTTCGAAGGCGGCCATCATAAACTCGCGATGGGCGACAAGATCATCGCCAAAAAGGAGAAGAAGGAATCGGTACCGCCCGAACTCGGGGCAAAAATCTCCAGATACAAGACACTCTGGAAATCCCAGTTTGGTGACAGTTGGATGTTGTCTGCACGTTTTGCGCAGGTTGATGCCGCTAAGCCGACGCCGTCCGAACGCATCAAAGATCAGTTCGTGATGCTGGCGCTGCGTACGTGGGACGTCGCTCCTCGGATTTGTTTCTCTGTCCTGCCACTTTCCGCGTGGCAGACCTATCGAAAACTGAAATACAAAGACCCCGAGTGGATTCAGCGTCACATCACGACCAAGGAGTCGAAGTTTCCTATCAAGTCCCAGGCGAAAAGCTCGCAATCAGGTGAGCCATGCGCGGTTCGCTTCGGCAAGATCCTGTTGCAGTCGATGGACACCGAAGATCTATTGTCGAGCGATAATGACAGACTCAAACATGTCGTCACGGTCCACGCAGAAATCTTCTCTTACGCACATGAGAATCCGGAATTCGAGTCCATTCTAAAGCACACGGTGAACACAATTGATGGACGAGTGA
>Ga0209060_10000847_pt1 | contig 42382 bp, 36 predicted proteins | sample Coa_R1_8_FD_187155 | JGI IMG/M metagenome (GOLD analysis project Ga0209060, IMG submission 187155) | Surface soil microbial communities from Centralia Pennsylvania, which are recovering from an underground coalmine fire - Coalmine... | ecosystem: Environmental > Terrestrial > Soil >...
CTCCTGATGGCCGCCTACGACCCGGGCCAGGACCGGTTCGAGTCGTTCTGCAAGGTCGGGAGCGGCTTCGACGACGCCACCCTGGCCAAGCTCCCGGACCTCCTCAAGCCGTTCGAGGTCGCCGAGCGCCCGGCGGGCGTCGTGACGGGGCTCGTCCCGGACCAGTGGTTCACGCCAGGGATCGTCCTGGAGGTCCGGGGCGCCGAGCTGTCGCTGAGCCCCATCCACCACGCGGGGATGGGGCGGATCCGGGCGGGGGTCGGCTTTGCCCTCCGGTTCCCCCGGTTCACCGGCCGCTTCCGCGCCGACAAGAAGCCCACGGACGCCACCACCGTCGACGAGCTCCGGGAGCTGTACCGGGCCCAGGTGAAGCAGGCGGCGCCGGAGTCCCCCGACGAGGCCCCGGCGCCGTAGGACCCCCGCCAGTCGGACCAAAGGAATATGAGGGGGTCGGCCCGTTCCCGACGACGGAAGCGCATCCCATGCTGGTCGAGATGACGGAACTCCTGGAGCGCCAGATCTACACGCCCGACGGACGCCTTCTGGGAGAGGTCGACAACGTCGTCGTCGACGTGGACGGGGCCAAGATCGATGGCCTCTATGTTGCCGAGTCGAGCCCGCTGTTAGTGGAGGAGAGCAAGCCGGTCAACGTTCCGTACCGGTGGGTGACGGCGGTCAACGACGTCGTGCTCCTGAAGTACTTCCCGAAGCGGGTCTCCGTCAAGCGCGCCCCGAGCCGCCCCGCTCCCAAGGAAGAGGCGCCGGCGGCCCCCGCCCGCTGACGGCGCGGGGATAGCCAAGCCCGGAAACGGCGCAGGACTTAAACCGACCCCGGCGGAGCGCCGGGACGGAGGAGATCCTGCCGCGCAGGCGTTCGCCGGTTCAAATCCGGCTCCCCGCATCGACCCGGAACCCCCCATGAGGCGGAGCGAGCTGCTCCGGACGCTGGCCGCCCTCGAGAGCTTCGACCAACCCCGGGCCGCCCGGGAGCAGGTCGCCACACCGCCCGAGGCCGCGGCCTCCCTCCTCGAGGCGGCGCTGGCCCGCGACGACCTCGTCGGCCGAACGGTCCTCGACCTGGGCTGCGGCCCGGGGCTCCTCGCCATCGGGGCGGCGCTCCTGGGGGCGGGACAGGTCCTCGGCGTCGACGACGACCCCGCGGCGCTGGCCGTCGCCCGCCGGAACTCCGAACGGGCCCGCGTCCGGATCGAATGGGTCCGGGCGGACGTGGCCGACGTCCGGACCCCCGCCGATACGGTGATCATGAACCCGCCGTTCGGGGCCCAGACCCGGCACGCCGACCGGCCGTTCTGGGAGGCCGCCCTCTCCCTGGCGGGCCGTCGCGTCTACGCCTTCTCGCTGGCGTCGTCCCGAACCTTTATAGAGGAACGCGCGGTCGCACGCGGCGCACGCGTCGAGGCGACCGAGCCGGTCCCCTGGGCGCTCCCCCGGACGTTTCCGCACCATCGGAAGCGATCGGTGGAGCTTCCCGTGGACCTCTGGGTCCTCGCGCCCGCGACCCCCCCATGAACGCGAACGCTGAGATCGTCCTTCCCGGCGACCTCCTCGGAACGGCCGAGGAGTTCGTCCCGGGCCGGGGCACGTACGAGGACCACGGACGCATCTACGCCGCCCTCCTGGGCCGGCGGCACATCGACCCCCGGGACAAGGCGATCCGGGTCGAGGCGATCCACCCGATCCCCCACATCTCCGAGGAGGACGTCGTGTTCGCCCGGGTGGACGAGGTGAAGAGCGCCATGGCGATCTGCACGATCCTCTCCCTGGCCTCGAGCCGCCGGGCGGTGCCCGGCGCTCCGGAGGGGACCGTCCACATCTCCAAGGCGAAGGACGGCTACACCGAGAGCCTCGGCGACGAGTTCCAGTCGGGGGACATCCTGCTCGCCCGGGTCCTCCAGAGCCAGCCGACGATCAAGCTCACCACTGCGCCGTCGACCCTCGGGGTCGTCTCGGCCCGGTGCACCGCCTGCCACGGCCTCCTCCAGCTCGGCGGCAAGGAGCCCGTCTGCCCCCGGTGCGGCAACCGCGAGCGCCGCAAGGTCGCCCAGGGGTTCGAGGGGCTCGCCCCTCCGGCGATCGATGCCGCCGGCGCCCACTGACGAGGAGGCCCGCCTCGCCCGGCTCGTCCGGGCCCACGACCGCTGGCGCGGGCGCGAGGTGTTCAACCTCCTGCCCAGCGAGAACGCGGTCTCCCCCACCGCCCGGCGATATCTCTCCAGCGACCTCGCCGGTCGTTACACCCTCCCCCTGAACGCCGACTTCCACGGGGAGACCCTCGACAACTCCTACGCAGGGACCCGGTACACCGACCAGATCGAGGCCCTCGCCGACGCCAGCGCCCGGCGACTGTTCCACGGCCGCTGCGCCACCGTCCGCCCCCTCTCCGGCCACATCGCCGCCATGAGCGCGTTGGTGCCGCTGGTGCCGAAGGGCGGAAAGATCCTCGCCATCGCCCCCGACCAGGGCGGGTACGACGGGTACGCTCCGGGCTTCCTCCCGGCCCTGTTCGGCTACACGGTCCGCCCTCTCCCGGCCGACCGCCCGGGGTTCCGGGTGGACGCCGAGACGGCGGTGGAGGAGATCCGGCGGGAGCGACCCCACGCGGTGGTCCTCGGCCAGAGCTTCTTCCTCTTCCCGTACCCCCTGAAGGAGATCGCCGAGGCGGCCCATTCGCAGGACGCCCTCGTCCTCTACGACGCGTCCCACGTGCTCGGGCTCATCGCCGGCGGCCAGTTCCAGGACCCGATCCGGGAGGGGGCGGACGTCCTCTACGGGAGCACCCACAAGTCGTTCCCCGGACCCCAGGGAGGGCTGCTCGTGACGGACCGGGAGGACCTGTTCCGCCAGCTCGAGCCGGCGCTGGTCTGGCGGGTGTTCGATAACGCCCACTGGCACCGGATCGCCGCCCTCGGGCAGACCCTGCTGGAGCTCGAGCGGGTCGGGGAGGAGTACGCGAGGACCGTCGTCGCCAACGCGCAAGGTCTGGCCGCCGGTCTGTCGGCCGCGGGGATCCCCTTCCTCGCCGGGTCGGACGGGTACACCCGGTCCCACCAAGCGATCATGGACGTGGACGCCCTTCGGAAGCGCCACGGGATCGGCTCGGCGGCCCTCGCGAGGCGGTGGGAGTCCCAGCGGCTGATCACGGACCTGATGGGGCGTCTCGGCACCGCCGAGATCGCCCGGCTCGGGCTGCGGCCCGAGGAGATGCCGAGGCTGTCGGACCTCCTCGTGCGCGCCGGTCTCCGAAAGGAGCGGGTCGGAGCCGAGGTCCTGGCCTGGCGGCGCCAGTACCCGCGGCTCCGATTCCAGTAGGCCGTTCCACGCCTCGAAAAGGATCGGACCGACGGGGCGGATCACCGCCCCGTCGGGGGGAGAAAGGGTTCGGCGAGCTCGGGACCGTGTCGCCCTAGCTCATGCCGTGGGCGCTCTTCGCGTGGTCCTTCAGCTCCTGCTCCGTCGCGAACGACTGGTGGCAGACGCTGCACTCGTTGGTGCCCTTGGCCTGCTGCCACGGCTGCGCGGGGGTCGCGGACTTCGGGGCGCCGCCCCACATCATCATGCCGAGCATGAACGCCACGATCATGCCGACGATGAGGCCGACGACCAGAAGGACCGTCCCGCCCACCTGGGTGCTGAGGCCGAAGATCTTCCCGCCGCCACCGCCCGTGGTGTTCTGGTACTGCGTGGCGTTCACGTAGACCGTCCCACCCCCGGCGCTGATGACGGTGAGAGAGCTGCTGAAGAACGTCGTCGAGTACGGCGTGGTGATGTTGATCACCGCGAGGTAGGCGCCCGGAGAGGCGACCGCCCACGGCGCCGCGGCGACCACCGTCTGGGTGCCCGCGCCCGGCGCGAACAGGCTCTGGGTGTAGACCGGCGCGCCCGTGCTCGTGGCGCCCTGGTAGATGGCGATGGAGGCGCCCGAGACGTAGCTGCCCGCGTACTGGATCGCGACCGAGACGTTGCCCGTCGAGATCGAGTTCCCGGACGTGGGGGCCAGGAGCGTCGCGGTGGGGTTCGAGGTGATCAGGTAGCCCGTCGCCTCGGCGGTGCCCGTGACGTTGGCCACGGTGTTGTTGACCGTCGCGAAGACGTAGATCTGGTACTGGTCGTTCGGGAACGTCGTCGCGTACGAGCACGGCGCGCCCGACCCGAAGATCTGGGGGCAGTTGGGGTGGAACTGGGGCGTGGACAGCACGGCGGTGCTGATGGTGGTGTTGTAGGTGCTGACCCCCGAGGCCACCGAGCTGTTCATCGGGATGTTGACGACGCCGGGGCACTGGATGAACAGACCGAGGATCCCCTGGCAGATGGGGGCGACGTCACGGACCTGGACCACGAGCCAGGAGCTGCCGGGCGTCCACGTGCCGTTGCTCACGCTGATGCTCCAGGTGAGGTCGTACGGGAGCTGGATGTAGTTCGGGAAGGCACTGGTGAGGGTGATCGAGACGCTGAGGTTGCTCAGGTTGCCGACGGCCGGATGGGCCACCCAGGGGGTCGCGTGCGACGCCTTCAGGGGAGCCGCCAGGGAGTGGCTGGAGGTGACGCCTCCCGCTCCGAGCGCACCGGCAAACGCGGCCAACGCCGCGAACACCAATACGGCGGCCAACGCAATCGTCCCGGACCTCATACCCGAAGTTCGGCGCATGGTCCCCGGCACGACTTGCATTACTTAAATGTCTCGCGAACACCAATTGAACGAACCCTCGTCGGTCGAGCTTATCCGCCGGAGGGAGCCGCTGGCTCCCTTCGGCGATCGGAAACGGTTGAACGACCGGGCGTCCGGGCCTACTCTTCCATCCCGTGGCTGATCTTCTCGTGCTGCTTGAGCGCGAACTCGGTCTCGAACGACTCGTGGCAGACCGGACAGGTCGGCTTCCCGGAGGAGCTGCCGGGCTTGGCGTGGTCCTCCTGCCAGGGGGCCATGGGGGTCGAGGTCGCCGGACGGGCCCCTTTCGGGGTCCCCCGGAGCGCGGGCGCGGCCACGAGGCCGAGCAGTAGGCCGATGATCGCCGCCACCAGCGCGAGGACGGTGGCGGTGGTCGCCGCGGAGGCCCCGGCCAGGACGCCGTTCGGATGGGTCTGGTTGATGTACGTCGTACCGGTCGTCAGGGCCACGGTGACGTTCGCCGTCGCGTTGTAGTGCCCGTACGGGGCCCCGATGGCGAGCACCACCTCGTACTGTCCCGGCGTGACCGCCGTCCAGGTGGCCGCGCCGCCCCGCAGGCTCGACCCGATGCCGGGCACGAACGCGCCCGCCGAGAACACCGCGGAGGTGGAGCCGATCGGGAAGACGAACAGGCTTGCGTTCTGGATGTACTCCCCGGAGTAGGCGTACGACAGGGTGACGTTCCCGACCGGGACCGTCGCGTTGTTCGAGGGCCCGTTGATCGAGGCCTGGAGCGGGTTGAACACGAAGTACGTGGAGACCGACGTCGCGAGGCTCCCGGAGTGGTTCGCGTTCAACCAGACCGTGACCGCGTACTGCCCGGGCGGCAGCTCGGCGGCCCCCGAGTAGAAGTGCTGCAGGTTCAGCAGCGTCAGGTTGAGGTTCTGCCCGTAGTTCGTGACCCCGTCCTTGATCCGGAGGGTCAGGTTGACCGCCACGGGGCACGGGTCCAGCTTGGTGCCGCACCCGGGGGCCTCGTACTGGATCTCGAGGGACTGGCTGAACGTGTGGTTGTCCACTTGGTCGGACGGGATGGAGTAGGTCCAGTTCAGGTCGTACGGCAGCACCGTGTACGTGTCGGACAGGTTGAGGTCCGTGAGGGTGATGCTTCCGATGATGAACGTGTGGGTCCGGGTGAAGATGTGGCCCTCGGAGTCCTTCACGATCACCTCGAGGGTGTGGACGCCGGAGGAGAACGACTGGGAGAGGTTGTCCTTCACCGTGAAGTTCTGCCACGACGGCTGCGGCGGCGGGGTCAGGTTCGCCACCGGCAGGTTGTCGACGTACGCCTCCGCGGTGACCACGTGCTCCGTCGACGGGTCCCAGTTGGTCCCGATGCCGTTCAGGAACGGGTCGTTGTCCGGGAGCTGGACGTTCAGGCTGAGGGCGATCTGAGAGCCCGCGCCGAAGAAGCTCCGGGCCGTGCCGGCGGTGGTCTGGGTCGTGACGTTCACCGGGTCCGCCAGGATGATGATCGGCGTGGCGGAGTAGTTCCGCTGCTCCGAGTCATTGTACTGGCAGACCGCCACGGGCCGCACCGGGTTCGGGTAGGTGTTGAAGCAGCTCTCGGAGTAGCCGAACGTCCGGTTGTACTGCCCCGGGTACGAGGCCGCCACGGCCGAGATGCCGAAGCTCGGTCCGCCCGGGATCACGAACCAGTTCGAATCGGACTGGTTGTCCGGGATGAAGATCGAGGCGTTCCCCGTCACCGGGTCGGTGTTGTTGGCCGTCCCGGAGGTGTTGGTGACGCCGACGATCCCGCCGGAGCTCTCGTAGGTGTAGAACTTGTTCTGGCCGCCGGAGTCGTAGTAGCCGAGCCAGACGTGGATCCCGCCCGCCACGGTGCCGTTGTAGTAGTTGGTGCTGACGGGCAGGATCTCTCCCTGCCACCCGTAGAGGAGGTTGTAGTAGCCGGACTGGTTGAGCGAGTTCGGGGCCCAGAGCGCCTGGTTCGCGGGGTTCACCGACTGGTGCAGCCCCTGCAGGATGTACGTGATGGTGTTGAACTGGGAGTACTTGCCGCCCGAGTTGTCGGTGGTCTTCACGTTGATGCCGGGCGTGGTGTCGAACGTCGTCGACGCCTGAGAGCTCCCCAGGGAGGCGACGACCGTGTAGGTCGTGGCCTGGACCAGGTTCCACGTGTAGACCACCGCGAAGCCGGTCTGGTTCGTGTAGCTCCAGGAGAGCGTGGTGGGGGCGTTCTCGTGGGGGTTCCCGTAGGAGTTGGTGGCGTCGTACGCGCGGGAGGCCTGCCACGCCAACACCGCGGTGCTCGGGACCGAGGCGGTCACCAGCGCGTTGTAGACGCCCTGGCCGTCCAGGGTGACGCGCACGGTGAACGTGTTCGGGACGTTCGTGCAGCAGCTCGGGTTCGTCGAGACCGGCGCGAAGTACCCGCCGGGCCAGATGTTGAACTCCGGATACCCACTGATGATGGCGCTGGAGGTGGGCTCCACGACGCTGACGTTCAGCGTCCCGGTCGGGATGGGGTAGGAGATCCAGTCGTACGCGAAGCCGAGCGACGCGTTGGAGGCGTCACCGAACTCGAAGACCACGAACCCGGGGGTCGTGAACGGGAGGGTGCCCGTGTTGAGAGAGAACCGCTCTCCAAGAGCTGGACTGGCGACCAATGTCAACGGCTCCTGAATTGCGGACGGAGTCCCCGACTCGGGGTGGAATACAACTGTCACAACGGGGCTGTTCGCTGCGATTGGGGCCGTTGTGTTCACGTCGATCGTGTACGTGTGGTTGAGGACCATGTAGTCCCAGGCGCCGGCGTCGTACGCGGTGCCGGCGGCATTGACCGTCATGAACGTGCCGGGGAGGGTCTCCAGCTGCAGGAGGTCCTCAGCGAACCGGTCCACCAGGATCGTGCCGAACCCCGTCGGGAGGTTCCAGCCGGGGGTGGTGTTGCCGTAGGTCGTCTGGGTGGGGTCCGAGGGGTTCGTGGGGAACTTCTGGCCGGGCGGGAACTCATAGCCGTGCTCGACCCCGTAGTTGCCCCAGAAGCTCGTCCCGTTGGTGACCTGGTAGAACGGATCGTACGTCAGGTTCCCGTTCGAGTAGGCGTTCCAGACGTCGTAGACCACCGCGTTCCCGTCGCCGAGGTACGCGGACTTCCCGTGGGCCAGCAGGTAGTCCTCGATGACCGCCAGGAGGCCGGCGGTGGCGGGGCACGCGAAGCTCGTGCCGCCCCAGAAGAACTGCATGGACCCGTCGAAGAAGATCGACGTGTTGAAGTCGGCCGTGGCCGCCACGCCGCTCCCCAGCGACCGGCCAAGGTCGGGGATGTTGTACCCGTGCTCGTACCAGCTCTGGTTGAACCAGTAGCTGGTGTCGAACCCGCCCGACGCCACGGGGGGCGCGTTCGTCAGCGTGGTGTTGGTGTACGGGACGTACCAGTACGACTGGGTCGCGAGCTGGGCCGCGCGGTCGGCGTGGACCGGGGCGTTGATCAGGTTGGAGAGGGGGGCCTGGGGGTTCTCGCCGATGGAGATGTTCACGAGACCGTAGGCGGTGGTGTGGTCGAACGACTGCCCGGTGGCGTCCGCGGCGACGGTCCGAAGGCCGTTCACCGACAGGACGTACGGGTCCGTGGCCGGGAAGCTCCCTGAGAGGATCCCCGTGTTCGTGTCGAACCCGCCGCCGTCCCCGCTGGACGCGAGGATCGTGGAGCCCCGGGCGTTCAGGGCGATGAAGTAGTCGTGCATGGTGAGGGCGTTGTCGTACGACGGGCCGTAGAGGTCGGGCCAGGTGTCCTCGGAGCCGCCCCAGGAGTTGGAGATGATGTTCGGGGCCTTCGCCATGCTCTCCAGCGACGCGTAGTCGTCGTCGAGCACGTTGGTGCACAGGCACGGCCCATACGTCGGGAGCAGGTGCGCCGCCGGGGCGAGGGTGGAGGAGAACTCGAGGTCGAGGGCCATCTCGCTGGAGGCGCCGTCCTGGTAGTACTCGGTCCCGTTGGTGGTGAAGGAACCGTCGATCGGGTTCGCGGTGAGCCGGTTCATGATCTGGTTCGGGTTGTTCCAGACCAGCGAGGCGTAGTCCTGCAGGTCGCCGGGGTTGATCCCGCCGGCCATGATGATCGCGATGGTGATGGCGCTCCCGGTCGAGTCACCGTTGTAGCCGGCGTTCAGGAGCTGGGTGTCATTGTACATCACCGCGAGCGCGCCCGGGGTGATCATCTGGTCGAGGACGGTCCGCTTCTGGCTCAGCGAGAAGTGCTCGAACCAGAAGAAGCCGGCCTGGCTGAAGTTGAACACCGTCGACAGGTTCCCCTGGACCACATCGTACGGGACGGCCACGGGGGAGAGGGGCAGGACGCCGTTCGCCATCCGCTGGGGCTGGCCGAAGTCGAGGAGCGCGGCGGGGTCGACGTATGACGTCGGCTTCGCGTTGCCGGCCGGGTCGAGGCCGTTGATGGAGACCGTCCCCTGGGCGATCGGGGCGGGGAGGGAGAGGGGCTGGGCGTTGACGACCCCGGTCGCGCCGGTCCCGAAGGTGACGTTGTCGAGGCCGGTGTGGAACGCGGCCTCGGTCTGGCCGACGGTCCCGGAGAACGAGACCGAGAGAAGGCCCTTCGTCTCGACGTGAAGCCCGAGGGAGGTGAAGTAATTGATCGTGTCCTGGTAGACGACGGGGTCGGGGCCGTACTGGGCCCGCTCCTGGTCGAGGGTGAGCCAGTGGTGGTAGAGCGGCGAGCCGGGGGAGGACTGGGCCTGGACCAGCTGCTCGAGCTGCTGCTCGTTGCGCATCTGGAAGCCCACGGTGAAGGAGAACGGATCGGTGGGGGGCGCGACGTGGTTCACGGTGACGTTGGAGAGGGTCTGGAGCGGGGTGCCGGGCTGGACATGGACCGGCGCCTTCTGGAGCGCGGGGCCCGAGAGGATCCCGGTCGGGGCGTTCGAGGGCGCCAGCGGCGCCGCCAACCCCACGGGCGCGAGGGTCGCCGCGGCGGTCCCCGAGCTGAGCCCGGCGATCAGGACCCCGGAGGTGGCGAGGACGGCGACGATGAGGAACGCCCCCAGGCTCCGGCGGTAGTTCCGGTCGGCGCGCGGCGGTGCGGTACGGGGGGCGGCTGAGCTTCCAAGCATGGTCACGTGCGGCTCCAAGGCGGGTGCCCCTCGGCGGGGCGGCGAACCATACTGGGGGGTCTTTAAACACCTTTGCCCCCTTCTCCTCGCGCCGTCGACGGAGAACCGCGATCCCGCGGCGCGTCCGGCGGCGGACGAGGAACGCGCGCGTTGGTGCATCGGGTTGCGATCACCGGCACCCCCGGTACGGGAAAGAGCACCGTCGCCCGAGGCCTTCCGGCCGGATGGTCGGCGGTGGAGGTCGGGGACCTGGCCGTCGCCCTGGGCGCGGGGCGCCGTCGTCATCACGATGTCCTCGTGGACGTCCCCGCCCTCGCCCGGGCGCTCCGGACGGCGCGCCGGCGGGAGCGGCTGGTCCTGGTCGGTCACCTCGCCCACCTTCTCCCGGTCCGGGACGTGGTCGTCCTTCGGTGCGACCCGCGCGAACTGGGGCACCGGCTCGCGGCCGCCGGACGGGGAACCCCGGCCGATCGCCGGGAGAACGTGGTCGCCGAGGCCACCGACGTCGTGCTCCTCGAGGCGATCCGTCCCGGCCGACGGATCTGGGAGGTCGACACGACGGGCCGGCGACCCGCCGAGGTGACCCGGGAGGTCGACCGCCTCCTCCGACGCCGGCCCCGGAGCCGCTACGGGACGGTGGACTGGCTCGGTGAGCCGGGGGTCACCGACTATCTTTTGGGTCCGGCCCCGTAGGCGCCGCGATGGTCGCGGAGGGGTACCGGGCCCGGATCCAGCCGTACCTCGACCGGATCTCGCGTCCGTTCCTCGGCTGGTCCCCCAACGCCCTGAGCGCCCTTGCCTTCGGGCTTTGCGCCGCGGCGGCCGCGGTGGAGGCGATCGTCCGGTACTCCACGCCCCTGCTGTTCCTGGCCGTCACGGGGCTCGTGTTCCTCGGGGGGGTCTTCGACGTGGTGGACGGCGACGTGGCCCGGAAGACCCACCGGACCTCGGCCCGGGGCGATCTCGTGGACCACGTCCTGGACCGCTACGCCGACGTCCTTCTTCTGCTGGGCCTCGCGGTGTCGACCTACGCGGACCCGTACCTGGCCCTCGCCGCCCTCGTGAGCCTGCTGCTGGCGAGCTACATGGGGACCCAGGCGCAGGCCGTGGGCGCGGGCCGGATCTACGGCGGGCTCCTGTCGAGGGCCGACCGGCTCTTGCTCCTGGCGGCCGCGGCGTTCCTGGAGTTCGACCTCTCCCTGCCCTGGCCGTGGGCCCCCTCCGCGCCGTGGTCGAGGTTCCACGCCGGCGGGGCCGTGTTCACGGTCCTCGACGTCCTATTGGTCTACTTCGTGGTCGCCGGGCAGATCACGGCGATCGCCCGGGCTCGGCAGGCGTACCGGGCCCTTCCTCCGACGCCCTCTCCCTGACCCGTCCGCCGCGGGTCCGGTAGTACTGCACCGGGTGCCTCAGCCAGGGTTCGAAGCAGAGCTCGTCGCGGGACCGGTCGAGCGGTTTCGCGGCGGAAGGGTCCCCTTCCCGGACGCAGAGGCCGTGGGACCGGATCGTCGCGCACTCCGGCGGCTCGTAGCCCCGGCCCCCGTCGCGCTGGGTGATGTGCTCGACCTGGTACCGCGTGATGGACTCGTCGAAGTCCGGGGCGCCCCGGAACGCGTCGACGATGGTGTCGAACGGAGCGCCGGCCCGGTGGAGGAAGGCGGCCAGGGCGAACCGTCCGGCATGGGAGAGGTTCTCACCGGCCTCCAGGGTCCGCTGCATCTTGCGGACGCACGGCGGGAACACCTCGGGCCGCAGCGGGCCGGTGGGCCCGGAGGAGAGCGGGCTCGGGACCGGGACCCGGGCGGCGACCTCCCGCAGGAACTCGCCTTCCGTCCCCTCCAGGGCGGTGCGAAGTCCCGGGTCGAGGGCGACCGGGGTCGTGAGGGTGACGCGCACGCCTTCCTGCACGAGGCGGGCGGCCCGCTTCGGGGTCACGAGGACCTCCCCCCCGCGCACCGCCTGTCGGACGAGGTGGAAGTCGGCCTCGCGGATGGGCGTCGCCAGGTGAAGGTAGTCCGGGAGACGGATCCGCACCATCGCTCCCTCCGGCTCCAGCCCGTACGACATGCGCCGGGCCACCTCGCAGAGCTCCTCCGAGGGGGCCGTGTCGAGGCGCCGCCAGGCGCGCTTCGCCTCCGCCACGGCCCAGCGCCGCACCGCCGCCGGGGATGGGGCGGCCGAGACGAGGAGACGGGCGTAGACGAACGAGAGGAACCGCTCCGGGGGCGACGCCTGGTCGAGGTCCCCCACCTCCACGGCCCCGGTCGGGTCCTGGAGCGCCGCCTCCACCCGCATCCGGCCGAGGGCCCGCGGCCTCTCGAGGACCCGATCCTCCAGGAGGTCCCGGAGCGACGGCGAGAGCTCCTCGACCAGGGCCTCGGCCCCCGGCAGGAACGGGTACTGGCCCAGGAGCTCGTGCTCCGCTAGAGATGGGGCGCGATGAACTGCCATAGGATCAGGAGCACGATCACCAGGGAGGCCGCGATCGTGGCCCGGCCGCTGAACCGGTCGAGCCGGGCCGCGTCCCACCCCGACCGGAGGCGGACGGCGACGCTGGCCGAGAAGTCCCGGAAGAGGAGCCCCCCGTCAAGAGGGATCAGCGGGAGCGAGTTGGAGAGCCCCAGCAGGAAGTTCATCCAGGCGAGCCAGTAGAGCAGGTTCGCGTAGATCCAGAACCCGCCCGTCCCGAGACCGGCCAGCGGTCCGCTGAGATGGTAGAACGAGGTGAGGCTCCCTTGGACGGGCTCGATCCCCGCGAGGGGCAGGACGACCCAGAACGTGCCTCCGACCAGGGGGCCCTGGGAGTCCCCGTAGGGGGCCACCAGGATCCCCTTGAGCTGGGTGGGGGTGAGGAACAGGAGCGAAATCCCGAGGAACCCCTTCGTCCGGTCCGACGAGACGTTGGTGTACGACGCGAGGGACGTGAGCGTGATCGAGCGCGTCTCCATGGCCCCGGTCCCGGGGTCGTAGTACGTGAGGGAGATCGCCTGGCCGGGCGTCCCGTTGCTCAGGAGGGAGATCACCTGGGAGTTGGTGGTCACCGTGGTCGTGTTGATCGCCGTGATGATGTCCCCCGCCGAGAGGCTCGCGTTGGCCGCCGGCGTATTAGGGACCACGTAGGCGATCCCGACGCCGTTCGCGTTGGGCTGGACGGTCGACGAGACCGAGGCGGAGAGGAGGAGGAAGAAGACGATGGTCAGCCCGAAGTTCGCCAGGACCCCGGCCGCCGCGACCCGGTCCCGGCTCCTCCGGGGGGCGGCGTTCATCTCGACGTCGTCCTGCTCGACGAACGCCCCCACGGGGATGACGCACCAGAGGATCCCGAGGGTCTTCACCCCGATCTTCTGGGACCGGGCGACGACCCCGTGGCTGAGCTCATGGAGCACGACCCCGACGATCAGCGCCACGAGGCCGTAGCCGACCGGGATGATCGGGTTGATGCCGGGGATCCCGAGGGCCTCGGTGACCGGCGGGGCGGAGCTCGCCGGGATCCGCAGGGCGATGATCGCATCCAGGCAGAGGACCACCACGACGGCGACCATCGCGAAGGCGGCGAGGAGGATGCCCAGGTCGCCGGCGGCGGTCCAGAACCGCCGGAACCGGCCCACCCGGTCGAGCCACCCTCGACCCTTCTTCGTCTTGATCATCAACGCGGGCCCGAGAAGGCTCAGGGCCCGGTCGGGGCCCACGTAGCCCGCCCGGTAGAGGAGGTAGACGATCGCGCCGTACGCGATGACCAGGACGAGCGCGATCGTCCAGCCGTTGAGGTAGTCCAAGGCTCTGGCGGAGGGAACCCGGGCGGGATATAGGCGTTGACGGCGCGCCCGGGGCGAGAACGGTGGGCGGCGACGGGAGATGTAAAAGCCGGCGGCCCCTAGGAGGCCGAGGATGCGCGCCGCCCGGCCCCCCCGGTGGATCTTCGCGGCGGCGTTCGCCGTCGCGCTGCTGGCGATGGGGCCGACCGGGCCCTTCGGAACCCCCGGGGGGGGCGGGACGCCCGGCGGCGGGGCCGCCCGGCTCCCGGCGGGCCCGGTGACCGTCGCCCCCGCCTTCGTGCCCGGGGCGGGCGTCCGGGCGCTGGGCCCCGTGGACGGGAACGCCACGCTGGACGTGGCGGTCTCTCTCGGGGCCTCCGACCCGGCGGGCCTCCAGGCCCAGCTGGCCCTCGAGTACGCGATCGGGAGCCCGGAGCGGGACCGGTTCCTGTCGGCCTCCCAGGTGGCCGGCCGTTACGCTCCGTCCCCTACCACGTACGCCGCGGCGGTCCGGTACTTCCAGGACGCCGGGGCGAGCGTGACGGTGAGCCCCGACCGTTGGATGCTCCTGGTCCAGGGGCCGGCCCGGACGATCGCGGCGGCGTTCCACACCCAGTTCGAGCTCTACTCGGCGGGAGGCCGTACGTTCTTTAGCCACCCGACCCCATCGGTCCTGCCGCCGATCGCCCCGTGGGCCGGCGTGCTCGGCCTCGGCAACGAGACCCCCGTCGTCCCGTTCGCTGCCCCGCGGGCCGGGGCCGGCCCGGCCGCCGGGTGCTCCGGGGCCCAGCCGTTCGCTCCGTGCGCTCTCGACTACGGGTACAACGTGACCGGCTTCCTCCTGGCCGGGACCAATGGGACCGGGGTGAGGGTCGGGATCGTGGACCCGTACGACGACCAGGAGAAGGAGCCGACCCTGAGGAGCGACCTCGCGAGCTTCACCTCGATGTTCGGTCTCCCCAAGGGGACCGTCAACTACCTCTATCCCGTCCCCACGAGCCGCGACCTCAACGCGACCTCCACCGGCTGGGCCACCGAGGAGGCCCTCGACCTCGAGTGGTCCCGGGCGAGCGCCCCGGGGGCGACGCTGGACATGACGTTCGCCCCGGACGCCTCCGCGGGGCTGTACTTCTCCGTCGACTGGCTGGTGGCGAACCAGGTCGTGAACGTCATCTCGCTGAGCTGGGGCGAGCCGGATACGGGCGCGTTCAACCCCTATTCGAGCCCGTGCTCGTCGGCGTGCAACGCGACCTCCGACGGCTCGTACGACATCCTCCACCCGGTGCTCGAGGCGGCCGCCCTCGAAGGGATCGGCGTCTTCGCCGCGTCGGGCGACTGCGGGGCCGCCATGGGGACGGCCGGGGTCTCCACGAGCTATCCCGCCTCGGACCCGGATGCCACCGGCGTCGGGGCCACCGACCTCTCGCTCAACGGGCTGCAATGGGCCGGTGAGACCGCCTGGAGCGGCAACTCCACGGGCGCGAGCTATCCCGGGTGCCAGAACCAGGGGGGTTCGGGGGGCGGGTACTCGCCCTTCCCCCGTCCGTTCTGGCAGGCCGGGCCGGGCCTGCCCACCTCCCCGGCCGTCCGGGGGGTGCCGGACGTCTCCATCGACGGGGGGTACCCCGTCACTATCGTCCAGTCAGGGTTCACCACGGCGGTCGTGGGGACCAGCGTGGCGACCCCGATCTGGGCCGGGCTCGCCGCGATCGCGGACCAGCTCCACGGCGCCCCGCTCGGGTTCCTCGACCCCTCGCTCTATGCGCTCGCGCGGGGAGGGTCCGCCGCATCGTACATCCACGACGTGACCTCGGGGTACAACGGGTACGCCGCAGGGCCGGGCTGGGACCCCGTCACGGGCCTCGGCAGCCCGAACGCCTCCGGGCTGCTGGCGGCGCTCGCAGCCGGGACGGGGCTCGGACCGGCGATCGCGCCCGGCCTCACCGCGTCGGGGCGGATCGGGGCGGCCCCGCTCAATGTCCGGTTCGCCGCCTCGGTCCCGGCCGGCGCCCCGGCGGTGGCCGGTTACGACATCGACTTTGGGGACGGCAACGCGACCTGGTCGTCGAACGGTTCGGTCTCCCACCTCTACGCGTCGCCCGGAACCTACCGCGCCCAGGCGGAGGTGTTCTACGATGGCGGGAACTCCTCCGCCTCGCCCCCGGTGCTGGTCCTCGCGGGGACCGGCGCGGCCTTGTCGGTCTCCCTGCACGTCAACTCGACGGCCCCCGCCGTCGGCGCCCCCGTGGGATTCGCTGTCACCGTGACCGGCGGCGTCGCCCCGTACCTCTACGACTACGACTTCGGCGACGGCTCCTACTACGCCAACGCGACCGGGGCGAACTGGAGCCACTCGTACGAGGTCCCGGGCGGGTTCTGTGCGGCCGTCACCGTGACGGACGCGGCCTCGCCCGCGGACGGAGGAGCCTCCCTCGAGGTCCCCGTCGGCGTCGGGGGCGCCTCCCCGCCGTCCTGCCCGGAGGAGACGCCGCTCTCGGTGACCTTGCCGCCCGAGCCCGCGGCCCTGGACCTCCCGGCGAACGTGAACCTCTCCGCCACCGTCGTGGGCGGGGCCGGCCCGGTAGAGTTCTCCGCGGTCAGCGACGACCCGTACGTGACCGAGTGCCAGTGCGGGATCTTCCGTATCCCCGGCCCCCACACGGTTCGCCTCTTCGCCAACGACAGCATGAGCCAGGAGACCTCCACCTGGCTCAATCTCACCACCTACCCCGCGTTGGCCGAGTCGTTCTACGCCCGGGCCGGGCTCGCCGGGGGGGTCCTGGGGGGCCCACCCGTGGGAGCGATCCCACTCACGGTCGCCTTCGGGGGGAACGTCTCGGGCGGCGGCCCCGGTGCGTCCGCCAACACGACCGTCTGGACGTTCGGGGACGGTACCGCGCCGGTGACCGGCGCGACGGCGCGCCACACCTACGACACGCCGGGGTACTACCTCGCCACGGGCGTGGTCCACGATGCCTTCAACGGGACCGCGGCCCGGGTGTTCCTCATCGACGCGCTGGCGGACGCGACGCCGGTCCCGGTGGGGGTGTCGGTCGTCGTCGCGCTCGGTCCCGGGGCCGCCGCCGGGAACGTCGTCGACTTCGGGGCCTCCACCAACTTCGCCACCGGCGGGGTCCAGTTCGACTGGCAGCTGGGGGACCAGGACTCGGCGTTCGGCTACGGTCCCACGCAGTCGTACACGACGGGCTGCCTCGCGGCGGACCGGTGCCCGCTCTCGGTGACCCTGAACGCCACCGACTCCGTCGGGACGATCGCCAACGTGTCGTTCACCCTCCCGTTCCCGTTCTTCGGGCGGTCCAGCGCCCTCGCGCTCTCCGACCACGTCCTCGGAGGGGGCGGCCCGACCCCGTACCGGCTGAACGCCACGGCCGCGACCACGCCGATGCCCGGCGCAGAGGTCACGTGGGAGTTCGGGGACGGGAACGGGACCACGGGCACGAACGTCTCGCACACGTACTTCGCCCCGGGCAACTACACGGTGGTGGAGACGGCCCAGGACACGATCGGGGACGTGGAGGTCCGGTCCCACACCGAGGTCGTGCAGGGTCCGCCGATCCCCCCGCTCGTCTTCACCGGTGGCCCGGAGGCCCTCACCGGTGTAGTCCCGTTCCCGGTCACGTTCCATGCGAACGCCTCCGGCGGGTACGGCGGACCGTACACGTACGCCTGGGAGTTCGGGGACGGGACCGATGCCGCGGGCCCGTGGGCGAACCACACCTACGGGGTCCGGGGGAACTACTCGGCGAACCTGACGGTCACCGACTACCGGGGCACGACGAACGTCACCCAGTGGCGGGTCCAGGTGTTCAACGTCACGACGGTCCTCCTGCTCATCTCCCTCGCCCCGGCGGTCGTCGCGCCCGGCGCGGAGTTCTCACTGAACGTGACGGCGGACCCCCTCTGCACGCCCGCCAGCGTCACCGGGTGCTCGGCGGCCAACGTCACCCTGTCGGGCGCGCCGTTCTCGGTCCCCGCCGGGCCGGGCCCGGGTTCCTTCGCCACGGGGTCCTCCGAGTCGGCGCCCGGGAACCCCGGCCTCTTCCCGATCTGGGTCAACGCCACCGGGTTCTACCGGGGGTCGGCCGAGGCCCTGCTGCAGGTGGCGGCGCCCGGCGCGGGGAGCCTCTCGCCGTTCCAGGAGGTCCTCCTCGGAGGAGCGGTGGGCGGCGCCGCCGCCGCGGTGGCCGTGGCGTTCGGCATCCTCCGGCGACGGCGGCCGCCGCCGGTCAGCCCTTGACGACCCCGAGGGGCACGAGACGGGCCACCCGGCGGGTGAGGCCGGCGCCCTCGGCGACGCGCACGACCTCCTCCACGTCCTTGTAGGCCCCGGGGGCCTCCTCGGTGACCCCTTCGCGGGAGGCGGCCCGGACCGTGATCCCCTGGCCGGCGAGCGCCCGGGTCACCTCGTCGTACCGGAACGCCCGGACGGCGGCGTGGCGGGAGAGACGGCGCCCGGCACCGTGGCACGAGGAGCCGAACGATCGGGCGAGGGAGCCGGGCAGGCCCGCCAGCACGTAGCTCGCGGTCCCCATGTCCCCCGGGATCAGGACCGGCTGCCCGAAGGGGCGGTACGGGGCCGGGACCTCGTCGCGGCCGGCCGGGAGGGCGCGGGTGGCGCCCTTGCGGTGGACCAGGAGGGGGCGGGGCCCCCGATCGGTGGCGTGGGTCTCCACCTTTGCGATGTTGTGGGCGATGTCGTAGATCACCGAGAGGTCGAGCTCGGTGTCGGGACGGTGGAACACCTCGCGGAACGACCGTCGCACGCCGTCGGTGATCAGCTGGCGGTTCGCCCAGGCGAAGTTCGCCCCGGCCGCCATCGCCGCGAGGTACTGCTGGCCGTCCTCGGACCCGACCGGCGCGCAGGAGAGCTGGCGGTCGACGAGGGTCGTCCCCTCCCGGAGCAGCCGCTCGTCCATCCGCCGGATGTAGTCCGTCGCCACCTGGTGGCCCAGGCCCCGGGAGCCCGTGTGCAGCATCACGACCACCCGGCCGGGGACGAGCCCGAGGGCGTGGGCGAACGGCTCGTCGAACACCCGGTCGACGGCCTGGACCTCGAGGAAATGGTTCCCCGATCCGAGGGTGCCGAGCTGCCGGAGCCCCCGCTTCCGCGCGTCCGGCCCGACCCGGGCGGGATCCGCGTTCGCGAGCCGGCCCTCCTCCTCCTGGAACGTGAGGTCCTCCGAGCGGCCGAACCCCCGGTCCACGGCCCACCGGGCGCCCCCGGCGAGGACCTCGTCGATCTCCGTCCCCGAGAGGGTGACGCCGCCCTTGGAGCCCACCCCGCTGGGGACGTTCCGGTAGAGCGCATCGAGGAGCGCGGCCTGCACCGGTCGGACCTCCCCGACCGTGAGGGAGGTCCGGATCAGCCGGACCCCGCAGTTGATGTCGTAGCCGATCCCGCCGGGGGACACCACGCCGTCGGCGAGGTCGAACGCCGCGACCCCCCCGACCGGGAAGCCGTAGCCGAAATGGATGTCGGGCATGGCGAGGGCCTCGCGCTCGATGCCCGGCAACGTCGCCACGTTGGCGAGCTGCTGGAGCGAGGGGTCCCCCTCCACGGCCCCGAGGAGCGCCCGGTCGCTGAACAGGGTCCCGGGGACGCGCATCCCCTCCACCTCCCCCTTCGGGATCTGGTAGGTGAACTCGTCCAACGCGACGAGCCGCGGCACCTTCCCCGTCGACGGCACGCGCGGCGCCAGACGGGTCGCGTATAAGAAAGGACACGACGGCGCCGGCGTCGAGGGGCCCGACCCGCAACGACAAGTAGCGCCGCCGCGGTCGCCGGGGCGCCCGGACCGAACGGCCGTGATCCTCCGAACCCTGGTGATCCAGCTCTACATCGTCGCGTGCGTCGCGGCGATCGCCGTCGACTACTACCTCCCCACGCTGTACTTCTGGCTCCTCGGGGCGCTCCTGGTCTGGTTCGCGCTCGGGCTGTTCGTCTACCGGCTCCCGATCATGAACCGTCCTGTCTTCGGGGCCGCTCCGGCGGCTGCGCCGGCCCCGCCCCCGTTCGGCGACCCCACGCCAACGCAGGCTCCGCTCGCGTTCTGCGCGTACTGCGCCACCCCGCTGGAGCCCGGCACGCCGATCTGCCCGGCGTGCGGCCATACGGTGCTCCATCTGTAGGGGATCGATGGGCGCGTTCCTCCGGCTCTCCCTCCCGACCGCGACGGGCCTCCTCGCCGTGGCGACGATCGCGGGGATCGCCGCCCTCTACGAGCTCCACCTCCGGGTCTACTCGCTGCTCGCGATGGTCCCGGTCATCGTGGTCGCCGCGATCTACCTTCGGGCGTACGCCGAGCGCCCCCTCGCGGTCCCGCCGCCCCGCCGACCGCCCGCCCCCGCATCGGCCCCGCCGGCCGGGGCCCCGGCCCCGGGGGCGCCGGCCCCGGTCGAGCCCGCGGCATCGCCGGCGATCGAGGAGCCGATCGACGACAGCGAGCCGTTCGATGACCCGGTCGAGGAAGCCGACCGGCTCGGACCGGCCCCGCCGGACCCCGGCGCCCCGGCGGGCTGAGAGCTCACCCCGGGACGACCCGGAGCATCGGCTCCCGGGCCCGGACGTTGGCGCCCGCGGTCACGGAGAGCTCCGCGATCGTCCCATCCGACGGGCTGAGGACCTCGTTGCGCATCTTCATCGCCTCGAGGACGAGGAGGACCTGCCCCCGGGTGACCCGGTCGCCGTTGGCGACCCGGAGCTCCACCACGCGGCCCGGCATCGGCGGGGCGACCGGGACCCCATGGCCCCCCGACGGCGCCGCGGCGGGGGCGGCCGGGGCCGGGGGTGCGGGGCGGGCGGGGAGCGGGGCCGCGGCGCGCGCCTCCGTGACGCGGGACTCGACCCGGTAGCGCTCGCCGTTGAGGTTCACGGGCTCCGACGGGGAGGGGACGGTCACGAGCCACCCCTCCACCACCACCTTCTCGCCGGCGACCTCGAGCTCGATTCGCGACGGCCCCTGCGCGACGACCTTCACGGGGAACGTGCGGCCCCCGGCGGTGGCCCGGCCGGCCGCCAGGTCGACGTCGACCTCCCAGGGCTCACCGTCGACTACGAGCGCGACTCTCATCGATCCACCTCCGGTTCGATTGCAGGTGGGCGCGGCCTTGGTGGGCCCACGGGCTGACCCCCGGCGCCGGCCCTCCGGTCCCGGGCGCGGGCCCCATCGGAGAGGCGGCCGCGGAGGGCGGGGTCGCCCGGAGGGCGCCGACGACGCCGAGGGCCACCGCGTCCAAGACCTCGGGGGTGAGGCCGGCGCTCCGGTCGGCCAGGAACCGCTTGTAGACCGGGGGGAACATGGCGTAGGCAAGGAGCTCCGCGTCGTCGGCCGCCGGCACCAGGGCCCGGAGCTCGGCGAGCGCGGGGCCGAGCTCGGGGGCGAGGAGGTCCGCCGGGCGGCCCGCGATGGGCCGCTCGTCGCCCAGGACCTTCCGGGCGAGCTCGGGATCGATGGGGCCGGGGGGCTTCCCGTAGAGGCCCTTCACGTAGTCCCGGACCTCCCGGGTGATCTGGCCGTACCGGGTCCCCACCAGGACGTTGAAGACCGCCTGGATCCCGACGATCTGGCTCGTGGGGGTCACCAGCGGGGGATACCCGAGGTCGGCCCGGACCCGGGGGATCTCGGAGAGGACCTCGGGGAGCCTCGCGAGGGCGTCCTGCTCCTGGAGCTGGGAGAGGAGGTTCGATAGCATCCCGCCGGGGACCTGGTGGACGAGGATCCCCGGGTCGGTCTGGAGCGAGCGAAGGCTGAGGAGGGGCCGGTAGTGGTCGAGGACGGTCTGGAAGTACTCGGCGAGCTCGGCGAGGGCGCCCAGGTCGAGGTGGGGGTCCTGGGCGGTCCCTTCCAGGGCCCCCACGATCGTCTCGGTGGGCGGCTGGGAGGTGCCCCCAGCGAACGGTGAGAGCGCCGAGTCCACGGCCGCGGCGCCGGCCTCCGCCGCCGCGAGGCAGCTGAGCGTCGACATCCCCGAGGAGGAGTGGGTGTGGACGACGACCGGGAGCCCCACCTCCTTCCGAAGGGCCCGGACCAGTTGGGAGGCCTCGGAGGGCGGCAGGAACCCCGCCATGTCCTTGATGCACAGCTCGTCGGCGCCCATCTCGGCGAGGGTCCGTCCGAGGGCGACGAACGACCCCAGGGTGTGGACCGGCGAGCGGGTGTAGCAGATCGTCCCCTGGGCCCGGGCGCCGGCCTTCTTGACGGCGGCGAGGGCGACGCGCATGTTGGCCGGGTCGTTGAGGGCGTCGAAGACCCGGAAGATGTCGATCCCCTGCCGGGCCGCCTCCCCGACGAACCGCTCCACCACGTCGTCGGCGTAGTGCCGGTAGCCCACCAGGTTCTGGCCCCGAAGGAGCATCTGGAGCGGGGTCCTCGGCATCCGCCGCTTCAGGAGCCGGAGCCGCTCCCACGGGTCCTCCTTGAGGAACCGTAGGCAGACGTCGAACGTGGCGCCGCCCCAGACCTCGAGGGACCGGTACCCGATCTGGTCGAGCCGCTCGGCGGCCGGCAGCATGTGCTTCGTGCGCATGCGGGTGGCGATGAGGGACTGGTGGCCGTCCCGCAGCACCGTCTCGGTGATCCCGACCACGGGGCCCCCTAGAGCGGCTCGTTGCCGTGCTTCTTCGCCGGTCGGTCCTCGCGCTTCGGGCCGAGGAGCGAAAGGCCCGCCGAGAGCTTCGCCCGGGTCTCGGCGGGATCGATCACGTCGTCGATGTACCCGCGCTCGGCGGCCAGGTACGGGTTCAGGAACTCCTCCTGGTACTGCCGGACGAGCCGGGCCCGGAGCGGGTCGCGCTCCCCCACGGGCGCCTTCTCGATCTCCCGTCGGAACAGGATGTTCACGGCCCCCTCGGCGCCCATGACCGCGATCTCGGCGGTGGGCCAGGCGAAGTTGAGGTCGCCGCCCAGGTGCTTCGAGCACATGACGTCGTACGCGCCCCCGTAGGCCTTCCGGAGGATCACCGTGAGCTTCGGCACCGTGGCCTCGGCGTACGCGTAGAGGAGCTTCGCGCCGTGCCGGATGATCCCGCCGTACTCCTGGGCGGTCCCCGGGAGGAAGCCGGGGACGTCCACGAACGTCACCAGCGGGAGGTTGAACGCGTCGCAGAACCGGACGAACCGGGCCGCCTTCTCGGAGGCGACGATGTCGAGACAGCCCGCCAGGACCGCCGGCTGGTTCGCCACCACCCCCACCGGGTGGCCGTCGAGCCGGGCGAACCCCACCACGATGTTGGGGCCCCACTCGGGCTGGACCTCCAGGAGGTCGCCGGGATCCAGCACCCGCCGGATCACCTCGTGGACGTCGTACGGCGCGTCGGCGCTCTCCGGGACGATCCCCGCAAGCTCGCCGGACGCCGACGCCGGGGGCGCCGCCGCCGGGGCGACCGGGGGCTCCTCGAGGTTGTTGAGGGGCAGGTACGCGAGGAGCCGGCGGGCCAGCGCGAGGGCGTCGACGTCGCTGGCGGCGGTGAAGTGGGAGACGCCGGAGTGCGTCGCGTGGGCGTCGGCGCCGCCCAGCGCTTCCGCGGTGACCTCCTCCTGGGTCACGGCGCGGATCACGTCGGGGCCCGTGATGAACATCTGCCCCTGGCCCCGGGCCATGATGACGAAGTCCGTGAGGGCGGGGGAGTAGACGGCGCCGCCGGCGCACGGGCCGAGGACGAGGGAGATCTGGGGGACCACCCCGGAGAGGGTGACGTTCCGCAGGAACACCTCGCCGTACCCGCCGAGGCTCATGACGCCCTCCTGGATCCGGGCCCCGCCGGAGTCGTTGAGGCCGACGATGGGGACCCCCGCCTTCCGGGCCGTCTCCATGATCTTGACCATCTTGCCCGCATGGGCCTCCCCGAGGGCCCCGCCGAAGACGGTGGCGTCGTGGGCGAAGGCGCAGACGGGCCGGCCGTCCACCTCCCCCCAGCCCGTGACGACCCCGTCGCCGGGGATCCGACGCTCGTCGAGGCCGAAGGTGCTGACGCGATGGGTGACGAACGGATCGATCTCGACGAACGTGCCGGGATCGAAGAACCGCTCGAGCCGGTCCCGGGCCGTGAGCTTCCCGGAGGCGGTGTGCTTCGCGACGCGCTCGGCGCCGCCGCCCTCCCGGGCCTTCTTCTTCAGGACGCGCCAGCGCTCGTACGGGTCTGTCATGCCCCCTCCACCACCGTGACGTCCCCGGCCCGGACCGGCACGGGCGAGGTCTCGTCGCCCACCCAGAGGGTGCCGTCGTCCCCCAGCGCCTGGAGGGTGCCGGCCGGCTGGCCGTCGACGAGGACCTTGCGGCCGACCCCGTAGAGGGCGCGGCGGCACCGGTCCAGGGCCCGTTCGGCCCCCTCCGCGGTCCGAAGGAGCGAGGCGGCCCGGTCCACGGAGGCCGCGGCCACCGTCTCGACGTCGTCGAGGGGGGGCGTCGGTCGGACGAGCTCCGAGAGGATCGCGATCCGATCCGCCAGCTCGGGCGGGTACGACCCGCGGGGGGCCGCGACGTTGACGCCGATCCCCACCACGAGGTGCCCGGCGTGGACCGGGTCCTCGACCCGGTCCACCAGGATGCCGGCGAGCTTGGCCGGCGGGCCGCCGGCCCGGGGGACCAACAGGTCGTTGGGCCACTTGAGGAACGTCCGAAGGCCGTAGAGCGCCTCGAGGCCGAGGGCGAGCTCGGCGCCGACCGCCAGGGGGAACAGCGCGAGGGCGCGCGCCGGCTCCGGGACCACCACCGACAGGTGGAGGTTCCCCTCCGGGGACTCCCAGGGGTGGTCGAGCCGGCCCCGGCCCTCGGTCTGACGGCGGGCGACGAACCGGGTCATGGCGGGGACCCCGAGGCGGGCCCGGTCGATCGCCACCGACTGGGTGGAGGCGACCGAATCGAACAGGTAGCGAGGACCCACAGCGCCCCTCGGGCGTCGGGGAGGGTCGGAGTCGCTTAAGACCTTCCGCCGGCGGGAACGCCGCCGGACTCGAACCCTGTCCCTAAGAGGGCGGCCGGTCTCCGCCGGGCGTGAGCTGCCTTTTGGGCCTCCTCGACGCCGTGGCACCCGACCTCGAGAACCAGTTGAAGCCCCAGCTGAAAGGGGTCTTCGGGGGGCTGGTCCGGGGGTACCTGCCCCAGACGTGGGTGTTCGTCACCGAGGAGGAGACCGCCACCCTCCACGTGGGGCCGGACGGGAGCGCCCGGGCCTCGAAGGGCGCCGCCGACCACCCCGACGTGGTGATCGAGACGACCCACGCCCGCCTCGCCGCCGCACTGAGGACCCGGGACCGGTCGAAGGTCCCGCCAGGGGCCACCAAGGTGACCCCCCGGACCGAGAAGGGCCGGATGGCGTTCCAGTTCGTCCGCAGTCGCCTGGGCCTCTAGGCCTTCAGCTCCCGGACGCGCCGGGCCATCTTCACGACGGCCCGGACGGCGTTGGCCGCGTTCTCGATCCGGTCCTGGGCCTGGAGGCGCGTCTCGCCCGGGCCCGAGATGCCGAGCCCGAGGGGCTTCTCGAACTCCACCGAGAGGTCGGTGAGCTTCCGGGCGGCCTGGTTCATGACCACCTGGTCGTGATCGGTCTCCCCCTCGATGACGGCGCCGAGGGTCACCACAGCGTCGACGTCCGACCGGGTGAAGAGGAGCTTGACGGCGAGGGGCATGTCGTAGACCCCGGGCGTCTTGACGACGGGGCCGACCCGGGCCCCGAGGAACTCGATCTCCTCCCGGGCCCGCTCCAGCATCATCATCGTCACATCGTAGTTGAACTCGCTCGCCACCAGCGCCACCGAGATCCCGCGTCCTTCGTCGCTCGTTTTCGGCATGTTCTACCTCTGGAGATGGATCAGTGGACCCGGGCCGGGCCCACGTCCCGGAACCCCTGACGGAGCCCCTGGGCGGCGCGGCGCGCCAGGTCCTGGGGACGGAACAGGAGCGCGTAGGCGTTGAGGGCGTGCTCCTCGGCCCGCCGGGTGGCCAGGGCCTCGAGCTCGCGCCCCGCCGGCGCCTCGGCCTCGAAGACGAAGCACTCGACGATCGGCTTCGCCTCGAGGACCCCGGCGTACATCAGGCCCAGCGACGCCTCGTGGGCGCACGTCTTGTCGTACTCGGCCTTTCCGGGCATCCCGAAGGCGAGGCAGAGGTCGGCGCGGTCGTGGACGAACAGCTGCCGGCACGCCACCGGGAGGTCCTTGATCCCCGGGACCGTGCGACGGACGATCCGAAAGCCGGTCCCGGTGCCCTGCAGGGTCCGGACCGCGGCCGCGGCCATGTCGACCCGCGCGAACGTGGTGTCGGCGACGCCGATGATCTTCAGGGGCGGGCCTCCCCGCGGGTCCGGTCCCGGTCGAGGATCCGCTCGACGATCTTCCGGGTCGCGAGCTCGTCGTGGGGGAGGGCCTTCAACCGCACCACCTTCGCCGGCACGCCGCGGCGGGCGCACTCGGCCTCCACCTCCCGCTCGTTCCAGTGCTGGTCGTACCCCAGGGCGATGAGGTCCGGCCGCTGCTCCACCACCGTCTGGTAGATGTCGGTGGCCGACCCGAGGACGGCCCGGTCGACCGGCTTCAGGGCCTCCACCATCAGGCGCCGGATGTGCTCGGGGACGTACGGCTCGTGCTTCAGCCGTCGGGCCGTCTGGTCCCGGGCGACCACCACCACCAGCTCGTCGCCGAGGCTCTTCGCCTCCTGGAGGAAGTACAGATGCCCCGGATGGAGGAGGTCGAAGACCCCCGTGGCCATCACCCGGACCATGCGATCCACGCCTCGGTGATGGTCCGGCCCTCGAGGAAGAGCCAGCCGTGCTGGTCGGCGTACCGACGGGCCGCCTCGGGGGACCGCGCCCCCCCGGAGTCGCCGAGCATCTCGCAGACCGTGACGGACTCGGACAGCCCGCCCATGGTGGCGAGCGACACGGCGAGCTCGGTATGGCCTTTGCGTTCCCGCACGAGGCCGGGGGCGGCGTAGAGGAGCGGGACGTGGCCGGGCGAGGTGAACTCATCGACGAACCGGCCCCGGAGCGCCGCGTCGTCGAGCTCCGGCGCGGCCCGGGCGAGCTCGCCCACCGAGCGGATCGTGACCGCCCGGTCGTTGTCGGGCACCCCGGTGAAGTTGGTCCGATGGTTGACGGTGACCCCGAAGGAGCTCCGCTGGTCGTACCGGAGGCGCTGGTGCCTCAGCCCCTCGAGGATCGGGAACGCGGTCTCGGACCGGGCGAGGAGCTCCGCGTAGAACGGGAGCCCGAGGCGGCGCCGGATAGGGTCCGAGATCGCGGTGCAGATGAGCCCGCCGGCGTCGACCCGGGCGAGCCGGACCAGCTCGGGCGTCGCCCGTTCGGAGAGGAAGACCAGGTCGGTCTCGCCCTCCCGGTCGGCCGCGTCGAAGATGAGAAGGGGCTCGCCGTGGGCGAGAGAGTCCGCGGCGGCGGCGACCTGGTCCCCGAGCTCCGGGCGGCGCACTTCCGCGAGCATCACCGCCTCCAGCGTCGGCGTAGCCTATAAACTGAGCGTAGTTACTCAAGAATGGGTTGATGGACCCGATGGGTCGAGGAAGAGCCAGGGACGCCCGTCCGCTGTAGGATCGATCCGTGAGTCGCCCCGAAGGGCGCTCTTAGGAGGTGATCCATCTGCAGGTTCCCCTACAGATACCTTGTTACGACTTAGTCCCCCTTGCTGAACCGAAGTTCGAGCGACCCGGATGAGTCACCCTCACTCCGACCCAACTCGGATGACTTGACGGGCGGTGTGTGCAAAGAGCAGGGGCACATTCACCGCGGGATGTTGACCCGCGATTACTACGGAATCCATTTTCACGAGGGCGAGTTACAGCCCTCGATCCAGACTACGACTGGGTTTCAGGATTGCCTTCCCCTTTCGAGGTCGGATCCCATTGTCCCAGCCTTTGTAGCGCGCGTGTTGCCCGGGAGATTCGGGGCATACGGACCTACCGTAGACCTCTCCTTCCTCTGTCTTAGCGGCAGCGATCCCTTTAGTGTGCTCTCGCGGTCGCCCGCGAAATTGCGACTAAAGGCGAGGGTCTCGTTCGTTATCTGACTTAACAGAACGCCTTACGGTACGAACTGACGACGGCCATGCACCACCTCTCGGAGAATCGGGCAAGGTCTTCAGCCTGGCTTTCATCCCTCCGTCGCCCCCGGTGAGTTTTCCGGCGTTGAATCCAATTGAACCGCACGCTCCTCCCGTTGCGGTGCTCTCCCGCCAATTCCTTTAAGTTTCAGTCTTGCGACCGTACTCCCCAAGCGGCAGACTTAACACCTTCGCTCCGGCACTGGAAGCCCACGCAGGACCTCCAACACCAAGTCTGCAGCGTTTACACCCTAGACTACCGGGGTATCTAATCCCGTTTGCGCCCTAGGGCTTCGTCCCTCACTGTCAGATTCGTTCTAGGAGAACGCCTTCGCCACTGGTGGTCCCCCCCGGATTACAGGATTTTACCCCTACCCAGGGAGTACCTTCTCCCTCTCCCGATCTCAAGCCGAGCAGTGTCTCTGGAGTTCGGACGGTTGAGCCGCCCGATTTACCCAGAGATTTGCCCGGCCAGCTACGGACGCTTTAGGCTCAATAATAATGAGCACCACTCGGGCCGCGGGTATTACCGCGGCGGCTGGCACCCGTCTTACCCGGCCCTTACTTCTCGAGCTTTTTAGGCTCGAGAACAGCCTACACTTAGTGTAGGCACTTGGAGTTCCCCCATCGTGGTTTCCCACATTGTGGAGGTTTCGCGCCTGCTGCGACCCGTAGGTCCTGGATTCGTGTCTCAGAATCCATCTCCGGGCGACTTCTCCCAAAGCCCGTACCCGTCTTCGGCTAGGGGGTCCGTGAAACCCCCTACAACCTGATAGGCCGCAGACCCATCCTCGAGCCCCGCAGGGTTTGGACGTGGGAGCCTTCCATCATCTCACGTCTATCGGGTATTATTCCCAGTTTCCCGGGGTTATCCCCGTCTCGAGGGCAGATTGTCCGCGTGTTACTGAGCAGTGCGCCGAGGGCTTACCCCTCTCGACTCGCATGGCTTAAGCGAACTCCAATAGCGGTGCCCGCCGGCAGGATCAACCGGATTTGTTACACATTCGTTCGGAGTATTGTCGATCGATAGACCGATCCTAAACTGGCGGATATTCTTGCTCTTGCATTTGAGCTGGCGAGCGTATCTGGCTCTTCCTCTGTCAGTCCCGAGAGGTCGCTCCCCGTTGCCAGGGAGGGTTTCTCGGGGCTCCACGCCCCATCGGGCCATCTGTGGCGTCACCTTGGAAGAGCACGGATCATGGGTCCCCGGCTCGCCGTGGCGGCGCCCGGACCGCGTCCCCCCGAGGGGGTCCGCGGGCCGTGAGGCGCGGCAGTTAGGGGGCTTATTTAACGGGAGCGGAGGACGGGACCAGCCCCGCGAGCTGGAGATACCCCGGTAGCTCGGTGAGGGAGGTGATCTCCGGCGGGTCCTCCCCGAACCCGGTCCCCTCCCGGTTGAGCCAGACGGAGTGGAACCCCGCCGAGGCGGCGGCCTTGGCGTCCGTGAACGCAAGGTCGCCCACGTAGAACGCCCGCTCGGGAGGGACCCGGGCCCGCCGGGCGGCCCGGAGGAACAGCTCCCGAGACGGCTTCGCCACCCCCTCGGTCCCGGAGGAGACGATCGGGTCGAGGCCGTCCAGGATGCCGGCCCGGGCGAGGTGGTCGCGCACCCCCTCCTCGGACCGGGAGTTCGAGATCACGCCCCGGCGGAGCCCCAGGGCCTCGATCTCCTCCAGGCATCGCCGGGCATCGGAGAAGAGCCGGAGGTTCCCGGGCGCCGCTTCCACCTGCCGGAGGAACTCGGCCGCCGCCTCCGGGGGGACCTCGCCCTCCGAGGCCCGGGCCAGCACGCTCCGCCAGAACTCCTCGAAGGTCGGCCGGCCCGAGGGGACGTCGGTCGCGCGCTTCACCTCCTCGTACGCATGGCTCAGGTGGTCGGGATCGACCCGAACGCCCGCCTCGGCGGCCAGCTCGATCCAGAGGTCGAACTGCCGCTCCTCCAGGAGCGTGCCGCCCAGATCGAAGAAGACGATGTCGATCCGGCGCGCGGCCCCCCGGGTTGCCACGGACGGGCCAGCGGACCCGGGCTATTAATCGACCCGCGGGCCCGGCCCCGTCACGAGGCCCGGCGCTCCGGGATCCTCCGCAGCCGCATCGAGGCCGGATCCACGGGCGGGGAGGGGTAGCGGAGGTCCATAGAGGTGAGGGCGTCCACCAGGACCCGGGAGACCACGAGGTGGCTGTACCACTTGTGGTCGGCGGGGACGAGGTACCACGGGGCCCACGGCGTGCTCGTCCGCCGGAGCATCTCGGCGTAGGCGGCCTGGTAGTCGTTCCAGAACGCCCGTTCGTGGAGGTCCGACTCGCTGAGCTTCCAGTGCTTCGTCGGGTCGTCGATCCGCTCCTGGAGGCGCCGCCGCTGTTCCTCGGAGCTCACGTGGAGGAAGAACTTCAGCACCGTCGTGCCCTCGTCGACGAGCTCGCGCTCGAAGGCGTTGATCGTGCCGAACCGGGTCGACCAGACCGACGGGGGCACGAGGCGATGGACCCGGGCCGCCAGGACATCCTCGTAGTGGCTGCGGTTGAAGATCACGATCTCCCCCTTGCCGGGCGTCCACCGGTGGACCCTCCAGAGGAAATCGTGGGCCTTCTCCTCCGGGGAGGGGGCCCGGAACGAGCTCACGCGCACCCCCTGGGGGTTCACCCCCTCGAAGACGTGCCGGATGACCCCGTCCTTCCCGCTGGTGTCCATCCCCTGGAGGATCACGAGGAGCCCCCGGCGACCGTCGGCGTAGAACAGCTCCTGCAGCCGGTCCAGCTCGGGCCGCAGCCGTTCCAGCGCCTCGTCGGCGCTCTTCTTGCCCCCCGGCCAATGCGGCGTGCCGGAGGCGTCGGGACCCCGGAGCCGGACGCGACGACCGGGGGCGATCCGGAGCGATCCGAACCTCCCCTTCATGGCGTCCCCGGCCCGGCCGACGGGGGCGTCCCGGGGCCCGCGGGTCCGCGCGGGGGCCGGCTCGACTGCCCGAGGATCTCCGGAAGGCGGCCCTGGGCCGCCAGGATCGCCGGTTCGTCGCCGCCGGGGCCGCGCAGGATGTGGGCGATCCCCACGGCGATCATCGCCCCCACCAGCGGGCCGGCGACGTACACCCAGGCGTGGCCGAGGTTCCCGAGCACGATGTCCGGTCCGAGGGACCGGGCGGGGTTCATGGACGCGCCGCTCACCGGGGCCGCCCAGAGGCCGGCGAGACCGATGTACCCCCCGACGGCCAACGCGGCGAGGGTCCCGACGCTCTGGGCCCGGGAGGCCGTCCCGAGGATCGTGCTGACGAGACCGACGGTGAGGACGACCTCGATGGAGAACGCCTGCAGGTCGGTGATGCCCGGGCCGGGCTCGGTGGCCCCGAGGCCCCCGACCCGGCCGAAGAGGGCCGCCAGGAACGCGGCCGCCCCGATGGCCCCGATCAGCTGGGCCACGATGTACCCGGGCACCCGCTTCCACGGGAAGTCGCCCCGGGCCGCGAACGCGATGCTCACCGCCGGGTTGAGGTGGGCCCCCGAGGTGGCCCCCATGAACAGGATGATGGCCATCACCATGAGGCCGGGGGCCACCACCTCCCCCGCGGGGCTCAGGTGGCTCCCCGTGGCGGCGCTCACCACGGGTCCGCCCGCGGCCGCCAGCACCAGGAGGAACGTGCCGAACGCCTCGGCGAACAGCCGTCGGCCCTCCAGCGCCGGGTCCCGGAACTCGCGCTGCACCGCCTCCAGCGTCTTCGCCCCTGGGCCGGCCGAGGGCCGGACCGGCCCTCCCGGGGCGACGGCGGCTACCATCCGGCACCCGCGAGGCACGGCGGGATGCGGTCCGGTCGGGAAGGCCGGGAGGCCCGGCCGCTTCGAGGGACCGGGGACTCCGGCATTGGGGCCGTCGACGACGGGAGCATAGATGATGGTTCCGCCAACGAGACCGCGAACTTCTCGGGGGACAGGGCCGGCCGCCGGTCCGCCCGACCGAGGCGGTCTCGACTTGGAAGGACGGAGGGACCGGCCTAGGCGACGCTGACCGAGACGATGTCGCAGTGGCGCATCAGCACCGCCCGGGCGATCTTGAGGTTCTTGCCGGCCTTCCCGATGGCCCGGGCCTTCCACGCCGGGTCCACGGTCACCGTCGCGTGGCGGCCCGTGCCCTTCGGGGCGAACTCCACCGACCGGGGCTGGTAGGCGAAGAAGACGTTCTTCGCGAACGTCCCCGGGTCCTCCGAGAACTCCACCACCATGATCTCCTTCTTCAGCATCCCCTTGAGCCGGTCCACTAGGACCCCGCCGGGGCCCACGGCCTTCGGGATCTCGCCGGGGTGGACCACGAAGACGAGCTTGTCCTCGGCCTCGAGGCAGTCCTTCACCCGGGCGCCGGTCCGCTCCTCGAAGAGCCGGATGTACCCGACGGTCTGGGTGTCGAAGGCGATCTCGGCCATTCGAGGGGCCCGGCCGGTCGCCCTAGCCGGTCTCGAGGGTCAGGAGGGCGGAGGAGCCGGGATCGATGACGGCGAGGGCGCTGATGGGGAACGGCTTGCCGCACGCGGCGCCGAGCTCCACGGCGGTCCCCTCGTAGTGGTAGATCGGGATCTTCTCGAACTTCCGCTCGCCGGTCAGGCGCTTCTCCGGGCAGCTCGAGGAGACGATCAGGAGCCGGGCCTTCTTCGCCTGGGCGCTCTCCATCGCCTCGTGGACCCCGACCTTGACGGTCCCGGTCTGCAGGGCGACCTTCAGGGCATGCGCGAGGTCCATCCTACGCCTCCACTTCCGGGGCCGCGGCGGGCGCCTTGGCCTTCCCCGCGGTGGGCGGGCGGTAGATGAGGTTGACGGCGCCGGTCCCCAGGGTGATCGGCTGGCCGACGATGATGTTCTCCGCGACGCCCTTGAGCTCGTCGACCTCGCCGGTGATGGCGGCCCGCAGGAGGTGGGCGGCGGTGATCTCGAAGGCGGCCCGGGCGAGGACGCTGGTCTTCTTCCCGGAGATCCCGTGGCGGCCGATGGCCCGGATGTCCCCCTCGTTCGTCATGACGTCCGAGACCAGCATGAGGTGGCGGATGTCGACGCCGAGCCCCTGCTCCGAGAGCGTCCGCGACGCCTCCAGGATCAGGGCGGCCCGGGCGGCCTCCACGCCGAACACCTTGTAGATCTCGAACACCGAGTTGGTGGTGGTCCGGGCCGGGTCCGCGCCGGGGATCCCGAGGACGCCCTCCAGGTTCGACCCCTCGGTGTAGATCACGTACTCGTCCTTCTCCTTCTTGATGAGGGCCCGCTTGATGCCGGTGACGCCCTTGATCCGGACGGCCTTCGCCTCTTCCGAGGCCTCCAGGAGCTTCTTGAACGGCATCTCCTCGATGATCTCGTCCTTCTTCGGCTTCGGCGCCTTCTCGCTGCCGGCCTCCACGAGGTGGATCTCGAAGGTCCGGGTCTCCCCGGAGCCGTTCCCGTTGCTGAGCCGGAACGACCGCTCGTCGAGCCCCTCCGCGAGGGCGCGCTCGAGGTCGGCCCGCTTGACCCCCCGGGCCTGCATGAGGGCGGCCTGGGGCGAGACGACGACCTTCAGCTCCTCGACGACGGTCCCGATGCTGGCGACGTCGGGGACGGTGGTGACCTCCACCTGGAGCGCGATCCTCTGGACCGCGTCCCGGTCGGCCTTGACCTTCTTGTCCGAGTAGATCGTCATCATCGGGGTCGACGGGACGCGACGGGCGTCCACGAGCTCGATGAGCCGGGGGAGCCCCAGCGTGACGTTCATCTCGGCGACCCCCGCGTAGTGGAACGTCCGCAGCGTCATCTGGGTGCCGGGCTCGCCGATGGACTGGGCGGCGACGATCCCCACTGACTCGTGGGCGTCCACCGAGGCCCGCCGGAACCGCTCGGCCACGGCCTTGGTGACCTTCGTGACCTCGGCGGGGGTGACCTTGAGGTGCACCAACCGGTCCGCCACCTCCTCCACGAGGCTCGGCGGGAGGGCCACGCCTTCCCGGCGCGCGACCTCCCGGATCTTGTCGGACAGCTGGCGGCGCGCCCCGGGCTTCTTCTCCTCGGCCATGGTCATTCGCCTCCGAAGTCCGGGCCCTCTTCGGGGGTCCCGAACTCCTCGGTCTCCTCCTCCTCGCCTTCCTCCTCCAGCTGGGCCTCGGCGAGGAGGTCCATCTCCTCCTCCGAGACCGTGGGGGCCCCGGTAAGGGGCTCGCCGCGGGAGTCGACGTCCGGGCGCACCCGGCGCCCGAGGACATGGGCCAGGACCTCGTCCAGCGGGACGGGGGCGCCCTGGAACGAGCGGGTCGGGTCGATCCCGTCCTCGCCGTACTTGTACTCGATGACGGTGCCCGCGGTGTTCCGGACCGTGCCGTCCTCGGCGACCTTCAGGTCCTCGAGGGCGTTGATCAGCCGGCGCTGCATGTACCCGGACCGGCTCGTCCGGACCGCCGTGTCGACGAGACCCTCGCGCCCTCCCATGGAGTGGAAGAAGTACTCCGTCGGCGAGAGCCCGCGCTTGTACGACGACGAGACGAACCCGCGGGCGTCGGCCCCCAGGTCGCCCCGGCGGAAGTGCGGCAGGGTGCGGCTGAAGTAGCCGCGCAGGAGGCGCTCGCCCCGGACCGACTGCTGGCCCACGGCGCCCGCCATCTGCGTCAGGTTGAGCATGGAGCCCCGGGCCCCGGACTTCGCCAGGATCACGGCCGGGTTCTCGAGACCGAGGTAGCGGCCCGCGATGTCACCGGCGGTGTCCCGTGCCTTGCCGAGCTCGCGGCGGACCATCACCTCGAGGGTCTCCTCGATGGAGCGGCCGGCCATCTGCTCGAGCTCGCCCTTCGAGTACTGCTCGACGAACTCGGTGACCTTCTCCCGGGCCTTGCCGAGGGCGCTGTTGATCTCGCGCTTCGCCTCCTCGGGGACGTCCTCGTCGTCGATGCCGGTCGAGAGGCCCTTCATCTCGATGGCGGTGATCGAGAGGCGGCTCATCTCGTCGAGGAACTGCCGGGCGCGGGCCATGCCGCTGTTCCGGGCGATGGCGTCCAGGATCGCCCCCTTCTGGAAGGCGATGGCCTTGGCGTCGATGGTGCCGGCCTTCAGGACGCCGTTCTCCACCACGACGTAGGCGTCGTGCTTGCAGCTCATCGGGGGGCAGTCGCACCGGTTCCAGATGTTGGAGCGGAACTCCAGCGAGAGGTCCTTCGGGAGGGTGAGGCTGAACAGCTGCTTCCCCGTCCAGTACTCGGTGCCGTCCTTCTCCGTCCCCGCCGGCGGGGGGATGGGGTACTTGACCTTCGAGAGGAGGTACGTCACCTGGCTCCGGGTGAACTTCGGGTTCTGGTACGTCAGGAGGAACGCGCTGGTGATGTGGTCGTGGAGCATCCCGATGATCGGGCCGCCGTACCGGGGGGAGAGGATGTGCTCCTCGACCTTCATGAGGACCTTCGCCTCGGCCCTCGCCTCCTGGCTCTGGAGGACGTGGAGGTTCATCTCGTCCCCATCGAAGTCCGCGTTGTACGGCGGGCAGTCGCAGAGGTTGAACCGGAACGTCTTGTGGGGCAGGATCTTCACGAAGTGGGCCATCATGCTCATCCGGTGCAGCGATGGCTGCCGGTTGAACAGGACGATGTCCCCGTCGATCAGCTGGCGCTCCACGACGCAGCCGGGCGCCACGAGCTCCGCGCACGCCTCGGCGTTCTTGTCCATGACCTTGATCCGCTGGCCGTCCTCCCGGATCAGGTAGTTCACCCCGCACTGGTACGCGCCCTCGGGGGTGGGGCCGGGCGACGGGCCGCGCTTCACCAGCCCCTTCGCGATCTCCTGGTTGAACGCGGTGACCTCCAGCGGGACCGTCAGCGACCGGGCGACCTCGACCGGGATCCCCACCTCGTTGATCGAGAGGAGCGGGTCCGGCGAGATGACCGTCCGGGCCGAGAAGTTGACCCGCTTGCCCGAGAGGTTCGACCGGAACCGGCCGTCCTTCCCCTTGAGCCGCTGGGCGAGGGTCTTCAGCGGGCGCCCCGAGCGATGCCGGGCGGGCGGGATGCCGCTGGTCTGGTTGTCGAAGTAGGTCGTAACGTGGTACTGCAGGAGCTCCCAGAGGTCCTCGACCACGAGCTGGGGGGCGCCCATGTCCCGGTTCTCCCGGAGGCGCTGGTTGATCCGCAGGACGTCCACGAGCTTGTGGGTGAGGTCGTCCTCGCTCCGCTCCCCCGACTCGAGGGTGATGGAGGGCCGGACCTGGACCGGCGGGACCGGCAGGACCGTCAGGACCATCCACTCGGGGCGGCCGAACTTCGGGTTGAGGCCCAGGGCCCGGACGTCGTCGTCCGGAACGCGCTCCAGGCGCGCCCGGACCTCCTTGGGGGTGATCTTGTGGCCGTTCTCCCGGAAGGTGGTGGGCTTGTCGAGGAGGATCCGCTGCTGCACCTCGTGGCAGTTGGGGCACGTCCTCTCCTCCTTGGGCTCCCGCGTCCGGGGCGCCGGCGCCTCGTCGGAGTCGCTCACCGACTCGCCCCGGGCGGGGGGCGCGTCCGGCAGGAGGCGGCCGCAGGCACGGCACGTGCTCTGGAGGAGGCGCTTGATCTCCTTCGCGTAGCCGACGTGGATCACGGGCATGGCGAGCTCGATGATCCCGAAGTGGCCCGGGCACTCGTTGACCCGGCCCCCGCACGTCCGGCACCGCAGGTTGGGCTCGATGACCCCCAGGTGGAGGTCCATGAGGCCCATCTCGATGGGGTAGCCGTCGTCGTCGTACGTGTCCGCCGTGATGATCTTCACGCCGCTCATGCGGCGGATCTCGTCCGGCGACAGGAAGGCGAACTGGAGGCTCTTGATCTTCTTCGAAAGTCCTTGCGCCATGGTGCCTCCTACCGCATCTCCTCGAGCTGCAGCCGCATGATGACCCCGAGGCTGATCAGCTCCTCGAGGAGGAGCTTGAACGAGTAGCTCATCTCCACGGGGTAGATCGACGAGGTGTTCCCGCAGCTGGGGCACCGCAGGGAGCCGGCCCGGGTGTCCGGGATGGCGATGTGGCCGCACTCCGCGTTGCCGCAGACGTACTGGATGGTGCCGTCCGACTCGTCGAGGAGACGGTCCTTGATCACCATGGCGACGCCATGGCCGATCAGGCAGTCGCGTTCCATCTCACCGAACCGGAGACCGCCCTGGCGGGACCGGCCCTCGGTGGGCTGGCGCGTCAGGATCTGCACGGGTCCGCGCGAGCGGACGTGCATCTTCCCGGCCACCATGTGGTGGAGCTTCTGGTAGTAGATCACGCCGATGAAGATCTGGGCCTCGAGGCGCTGGCCCGTGAGGCCGTCGTACAGGGTCTCCCGGCCGGACGGGTGGAACCCGGCCGCCTGGAGCGACTCCCGGAGCGCGTCCTCGCGCTCTCCGGAGAACGCCGTCCCGTCGATGGTGCGGCCCTCCATGGCCCCCACCTTGCCGCCGAGCATCTCGAGCACGTGGGCCACGGTCATCCGCGACGGGATCGCGTGGGGGTTGATGATCAGGTCCGGCGTCACCCCGTCCCGGCTGAACGGCATGTTCTGGGACGGGACGATGAGGCCGATGACCCCCTTCTGCCCGTGGCGGGAGGCGAACTTGTCGCCCAGCTCGGGGACCCGCTGGTTGCGGACCTTGACCTTGACGAGCTTGGAGATGTTCTCCCCCTCGGTGAGGATCACGTTGTCGACCCAGCCGGACTCGCCGAACCGGACCGTCACCGACGTCTCCCGGCGCTTCTGGGGGGTGAGCAAGTCGGTCTTCTCCTCCAGGAACCGGGGCGGGGAGGTCTTGCCGATCAGCACGTCCCCCTCGGTGACCTCGAGCTCGGGGAAGATGAGGCCGTCCTCGGCGAGGTTCCGGTAGGCGGTGTCGACCCGGGCCCCGGCGACGTCGGGGCGCGGGATCTCGAACCGGTCCTCCTGACCTCCCGGATACTTGCGCTCCTCGCCGCGGTACGTCCGGAAGAACGACGAGCGGCCCAGGCCGCGCTCGATGGCGCTCTTGGAGAACACCAGCGCGTCCTGCATGTTGTACCCCTCGTACGAGAGGACGGCCACCACGAAGTTCTGGCCGGCCGGCCGCTCGGTGAAGTGCACGTACCGCATGGTCTGGGTCCGGAGCAGCGGGGCCTGCGGGTAGTGGAGCAGGTGGCCCCGGGTGTCGGGGCGGCGCCGGTAGTTGACCGACTCCACGCCGAGGGCCTGCTTCGCCATCGCCGAGCCCATGGTGTTCCGGGGCGTCGAGTTGTGCTCGGGGTACGGGATGAGCCCCGTGCAGACGCCGAGCATGAGGTTGGGGTCGATCTCGAGATGGGTGTGCTCGGGCTTCAGCAGGCTCTCGGTGGGGAACTCCGCCTGGCAGCGGCCGCACCGGACCATGGGCTTGTCGACCCGCTCGCCGGCGCTCATCCAGCGGATGTCGGACCGGGAGAGGGCCCGCTCGCACTTCGGGCAGCGCTCGGGCTGGACGAACGCGTCCACGGCGATGAGGGCGTCCTCCTCCTCCTCGGCGTCGATCCACTCGATCTTTCCCTGGCGGACGAGGTCGATGAACGAGAGCGTGCCCTGGGCGAGCTCGTCGAGGTCGCCGCGGGTCACCTTCGGGACCCCGTCCTTGACGACGATCAGCGGGCGGCGGAGCCGGCCCGGATCGCAGTGGACGATGACCTCGTTCATCTCCTGGTCGTAGCGGACGTTGATCTCGTAGGTCTTGTCGCCCAGCGCCGGCGAGAGGGTGCCGGACCGGCGGCGCTCCCGGATCTCCCGGACCAGGTCGAGGGGGCTCGAGTGGAGACCGATGAGGTTCCCGTTGACGTAGACCCGGGCGGCCCGCTTGCCGCGGGAGCCGCTGGGGGCCTCCTGGAACACCTCGGGACCGATCTCGCGGGTGTTGAGGTCCCGGAGGATCAGGGTCCCCTCCTCCTCGTCGGCCCCCTCCGAGACGTCGACGCAGAGGGCGTAGTTCTTGACGAGGCCGCAGTTCTGGCCTTCGGGGGTCTCGTTGGGGCACAGCCGCCCCCACTGGGTGGGGTGCAGGTCGCGCGCCTCGAAGTGGGGCTGGGTGCGGGTGAGCGGGCTCGTCACCCGCCGGAGGTGGGAGATGGTGGACATGTGGCTGGTCCGGTCCAGCACCTGGCTCACGCCGGCTCGGCCGCCGACCCAGTTGCCGGTCGCGAGGGCGTGGACGAGCCGCTGGGTGAGCAGGTCCGGCCGGATCGCGCTGGCGATCCGAAGGTCCTTCTTCCGGGCGAACGACCGCTCCAGCTGGTACTTGAGGTCCTTGAGGAGGAGGGTGAACGCCACCCGGAACAGGTCCTCCATGAGGTCGCCGGCGAGCTTGAGGCGCTTGTTCGCGTAGTGGTCCTTGTCGTCCTCGCCCCGGACGTGGAGGTGGAGCTCGAGGACCGTCCGCGCCATCCGCGCGAGGTAGAGGGCCTTCTTCAGCCGGTCCGCCTTCGTGTCGCCCAGGTGGGGCAGGAGCGACCGGTCGAGGATGCCGTCGACCTTCCGCTGCCGGTACTCCTTCGCCTGGCCCGTGGCGAACTTCTTCTCGAGGTAGAGCAGGGCGTCCTCGGTGGTGAGGATCCCCTCGGGGGGGTAGAGCTTCTTCGAGACGCACTCCTCGAGGTTGACGTTGAGGAGGTGCTTCATCGTCTGGACGAACGGCTCCTCCAGCGGGAGCAGCTCGCCCAGCGCCGCCTGGAAGATCTCCTCGTCGTTCTTCATCCCGAGGGCCTTCATCAGGACCGCGAAGGGGATCTGGCCGGAGGCCGTCGGGACCGACACCTGGAGGATGCCGTCCTTCTTCTTCTCGACGATCGTGAGGGACCGGTAGCCGCCCCGCTGGCTGAACACCTTGGCGGACTCGATGGGCGTGCCGTACCGCTCGTTGAACTCCGCGAAGATCCGGTTGGGGGCCAGGTCCTCCAGCGAGATGATGACCCGCTCGGTGCCGCCGATGATGGCGTACCCGCCGGGGTCGAGGGGATCCTCGCCGTACTCGACGAGCTTCGCCCGGTACTCCTCCTCGGAGAGGGGGAAGTTCGAGTCGCGCTCGATGTTCGCCCGGTTGAGGTTGCACGGGCGGCTCTTGACCATGATCGGGAGGTCCCCGATGTGGACCGTCTCGGGGGCCCGCTCCACGCCGTTCTCGACGACGGTGACGTTGAGGTAGATCGGCGCCTGGTACGTGAGGTTCCGAAGGCGCGCCTCCATGGGCGTCAGGGTCGGCTTCGATCCGACCGGTTCCTTGACGAACGGCTGGCCGACGAAGATCGTCGGCTCGGCGGAGGGGCTCACCTGGCCGGTCCGGGGGTCCCGGCGCCGGCCGACGCGGACGAAGATCGAGCTCTTGGTCTTCTGGACGTCGAGCCGGATGATCCCGCGCTCCCCGGAATCCTCGGAGACGCGCGAATCGTCGACGATCCGCTGCATCCGGGAGTTCGGGTTGTCGCTGGTCGGCAGGAAGTCATTGAAGCTGGCGAGGTGGTGGTTGACGATGGACCGCTCCCGGAAGAAGGCGTCTACGATCTCGCGCATGGAACGTCACTCCCCCAGGTGATCGATGATCACCCGGTAGGCGACCGCCTCGCCGGCGGTGGCCGACGGGCGGCGGATTCGGACGAGGCGACCGGCGAGGGGCTCATGGGCCTCCCGGGCCGCGACGTACTTCGCGTCGGTCTTGAGCCCGGGGTCGGTCACGAGGATCTTGGGGAGACGCTCGGCGAGGGTGCCGAGCTCCTTCAGGGCCGCCGCGCCCTCGGCCTCGGTGAGCAGCTCGTGGGGCGGGACCAGGTGGTGGGCCACGAACGGGCGCGCCGGCTCGGCGGGGGCCTCGGCCTTGGCTTTCGACGACGGGCGACGCGCACGGGGCCGGCTCGGGGGGCTCATTCGGACACCTCAGGAATGGAACGGGCCCGGGGGGACTTCCGGTGCGGCATCCCCCGAGGGAGACCGCGCGTTCGAACCCCCGACCACCTGGTTAAAAGCCAGATGCTCTTTGCAGGGCCGTCGGGGCGTCCCGACGGCCAACCTGCCTGAGCTACGGGCCCGCACCCGTTCCGGTCGGGAAGGACCGAGGCACCGTATTTCAGGTTTCGCCTAGCGACGTTCACTGGAAGCTCTCGAGGCTCGATATGATCGACCAGATGGCGGTGCGGCCGTGGGTGGGGATGTTGGGGTCGTTGGCGAGCTCGTCGAGGACGTAGACCGCGCTGGCGATCCGGACGTCCCGGGCGACCCGCTGCTTCAGGAGCTCGTCCCGGGCGGAGACGGCCCCGCGCCGGACGTTCCGGGGCACGGAGCCGTCCTCGCCGAGCTGGCCCAGCGTATCGACGATCTTCTGGAGCGCCGGGTCCTCGGGGGCGGGGACGGCGACGGCGGCGGGCGACGCCGCGGCGGGGGTGGACGGGGCGGTCATGGGCGCCGGGTCTCCCCGCCTTCCTTGTAGGCTGTGACGACGAGCAGGGTCTTGGTCTCCCGGATCCCCTTCACGCCGGGGAGGCGGTGGAGGACGAACTCCTTGAGCTCGTCATACTGGGGGAACCGGACCTTCAGGAAGATGTCCGTGTCGCCGGTGACGAGGAAGACGTCCTCGACCTCCGGGAACCGGGCGGCCTCGGTGGCGACGGTGTCGGCCTCGCTGGTCTCGACCTTGAGAGCGATGAGAGCGACGACCTGCTCGTCCCCCCACATCTTCGTGTAGGCGCTCTCGACGGCGCGGCTCACCGGCGGCTTCCCGTTCGTTGGCCTCTCCATCTCCCCTCCTAGTGCGCGACAGACCTCAGTAGAACGACGTCGGATGCCCCGTACGAACCGGTCCCTAGTTCGTCGGCGCGGACTCGAATTCCTCTTGCAGGTCGTTCACGACCTGGTCGATGACGGTCCCGGCCGACGGCGCGCGGTACTCGCGCACTCCCCCGGCTTCGCTCGAGACCCGGGCCACCAGTTCGGCGGTGCCCCGAAGAAATTCTACACTGCAGATGAGCTCCTCCATTGATGGCCCGGCCCCCCGCGCCACCGTTCCGAAAAACGACCCCTATTTAGGTTTTGGCACGGCCCGGTCGCGGGCCCCGGCCGGCCTACGCGGAGGTGATCAGGACCCGGGTGGGGATCGGGAGCTTGTGAGCCGCCTTCCGGAGCGCCTCCTTGGCGGCCTCCCGGTGCTCCTCGGTGGTGTAGATCGTGATGAGCTCGCTGCCGATCTGAGCCCGGACGGCGTGGCCTACCGGCTTACCGAACGCCCGCCGCATCCCATCGGAGATACGGTCGGCCCCGGCGCCCATGGCCATCTTGTGCTCGCGCAGGATCTGATGGGGGTATCGCCGGACCTTGAGGTGGAAGCCGTTCGGCGCGTTCTTCTCCAGGACCCGGACCGCGCTGATGCGGGCCGCTTCGAGGGCGATGTCCCGGACCTGGGCGGCCTCCTCGCACCCGAGGGAGAACCGGAGCGGGAACGCCTCCTTGAGGTTGCCCGTGTCGAACTGGGTGACGCGGCAGGTCGGAATGCCGCCCATGTACTCCTGGCGGGTGTAGACCTGACCCTCGATGGCCCGGTACATCCGAGCGGGCTTGCGCGTCATGGGTTCGCGCCCACCCGACCTCGGGATAATAGGCTTTGCTCCGCGAAGGCCCCCCGGCGCGCGATGGGGAGCTCGAGGGCCCGGAGCCCCCGGCGCTCGAGCGTGCGGAGGAAGCTCCGGCGCGCCGCGGGGGTCGAGGCCACCGCGAAGAAGCTGCGCCCGAACATCGCCTGGGCGACCCGCACCCCGGGTCCCCGCAGGCGTTGGATCTCCGCGTTCAACCGCGCGCCCCCGAGGGC
>Ga0209060_10000848_pt1 | contig 42379 bp, 30 predicted proteins | sample Coa_R1_8_FD_187155 | JGI IMG/M metagenome (GOLD analysis project Ga0209060, IMG submission 187155) | Surface soil microbial communities from Centralia Pennsylvania, which are recovering from an underground coalmine fire - Coalmine... | ecosystem: Environmental > Terrestrial > Soil >...
GTCATTCGCCAACTGGATAGCGAACTGCCGGTTCCGCCGTTTCAGACCATGGAACACGTGGTCGACGATTCGGTGGCGCAGCGCCGCTTCCAGATGAACTTGATCTTAACATTCGCCCTGGCTGCACTGGCACTGGCGAGCCTGGGAATCTATGGCGTCGTGTCTTATTCGGTAGCGGCGCGCACCAACGAAATCGGTATCCGCATGGCATTGGGCGCGCGAAATGTCGAGATTCTGAGTGCGGTGCTCCTTCAAGCCATGGTTCCCGTGGCGACAGGTCTTGCGTGCGGAATAGTGGCATTCATGTTTTCCGGATATTTGATGGCAAGCTTGCTCTACGAGGTTAAGCCGGTGGATCCTGCGACGATAGGGGGAGTGGCTGTCACGCTCCTGTCGGTGGCGCTGCTGGCCGCTATCGTTCCCGCGAGGCGGGCCAGCCATGTCGATCCGATGGTCGCTTTGCGGTACGACTGAGCGCCATTTAACACATACCCGGTTGACCGAGTCGTGGAAGAGGTGGATACTCATCTCGGGGGTTTTCGTGACCAAAACCCGCGTGTTTGCATCGTTGGTGGCGGCCGCTCTGTCCGGAACCGGCGTGTACGGACAATCGGTGGTTTCTACCCACTCCGGGCTGATCTATTATTTTGCCGGCTCCGTTTATCTGGGTGATGAGCGCCTGGAGCAGAGGTTTGGCAGGTTTCCAGATATTGGCCAAGACCGGGAACTGCGCACGGAACTGGGCCGGGCTGAAGTTTTACTCACCCCGGGGACGTTGATTCGTTTGGACGAGAACACCTCCATTCGCATGCTATCCACCGTGTTTTCCGATACCCGTGTGGAATTGCTCCGCGGGTCGGCCATTTTAGAGACGACGGAGACGACTCCGAACACCCGGGCGACACTCATTTACAAAGACTGGCAGATACGAGTTCCACGCGCAGGCACCTATCGCATCGATACGACCCCACCCCGCATCAGACCTTATCAGGGTGAAGTGAAGGTCGGGGTTACCGGGAAGAACGAAACAATAACCGTGCGCGAAGGCGAGTCCCTGCCTTTGGCGGAGGTGCTGCTGGGAGAACCCGCGACGCCGGGCACCGATGATTTCAAGGTTTGGGCGATGAACCGAAGCCAGGCGATTTCCGCCGATAACAAGGTCTCTGCCGGAATCGTGGACGATCCCGGCCGGACAGATGGCCGCGATCTGGCGTCCGGAGGCTATACGTACTTTCCTTCCATGGGGATTCCATCCCTGGACGTAGGCACCCCATACGGTCTGAGTTTTTGGAGCCCATTCCAAAACACTTTAGCCTCGCTGTACTTTCCCGCTTACCTGCTGTATGGTCCGTTATACCGGACCGGGCCCGGTGGGATTTGGACGGGTGGGAATTGGTTGGGCGGCGGCATTCGGCCACTTCCAGGCCACACGATATTACCAACACCGATCGGAGCTCGGCCGCCCCGCACACCACCTCGCATAACCGTACCTGCTCCTCGGCCCGCGCCTCCGCCGCATGCCGTCCCGGGCCCGCATCACTGAGTGGCGGCGTAGTATCCGAGCCGCCAGTGAACTTTCAAGTCCTGAATGCCGGCAGGCTTACTCACTTGCACCTGAACTTTCCGGTATTTCCCGTCTTTCTTCTGGTTTTTGGGCGAATAGGCCAGTACGTATTGATTTCTCAGCTCGATGCCGATTCTGACGGCCACGTTCGGCAAATCGCTCGGTTCTGACGCGCTAAACGCACGCCCGCCGGTCTGCTCGGCTAACTCGGAAAGCAAACGAGGGCCGGATACTTCTTCGTTCGTCAATGCAGGTATCAAAGACGGCTCGAAAATTCCCATGGCATAAACCTGAACGTCGGCTTCGCGCACGAGCGACTCGATCTGCGCCGCCGTGTACTTGCTATTGTTATCGCCTCCGTCGGAAATGATCAGAATAGCCTTACGCGGGTTCCTGGCCTTTTTCATCTGACGCAGAGCCAATTCCGATGCGTCCAGCATTGCGGTCAGTCCACCGGGTTGGATATTCGTGAGGCTGTTCTGAATGTCGTCGGACTGATTGGTGAAATCCACGGCAAGGTCGGCGTGGTCACTGAATTGAATGAGAAACGCCTCGTCCTGGGCGTTCATCGTGGTCATAAACCGCAGGGCGGCCTGCCGCGACGTACGCAGTTTCTCGCCCATGCTACCGCTTTTGTCGAAAACCAGCCCGATGGATAAAGGAGCGTCCTCGCCGGAAAGGTGGACGATTGTTTGTTCCTGGCCGTCCTCGAAAAGATGGAAGTCCTGTTTTTGGAGCCCAAGGACGAACCGGTTCAGTAGATCCGTCACGACTACGGGGATGAGAACCAGAGTGCTTTCCGCGCTGAATTTGGCACTCGGCTCTTCGCGGGACGTGGTGGCCTGTGCCGCTGCCCGGGCGGGCACGGGCAGCACAAGGATTGCCGCCAATAGTAATAGAGAAACGGCGCCCCGGTGCACTACGAGAGTCCCGATTACCAGAGTCTACCAGTTTGAGAATGCGAGATTCCTATGGGTCGTACTCTACCGTACGGCGATGGTCGCGCCGGGCTGGGAGTGCGCGTCGCCAATGGACAGGACCACCGGAACCCTAGAGCCGGGGGAGACGTTCGCCGGAATTTGAGCTGTGACGAGAAGCATTCCAGCAACCATGCCGGTTGACCCCCCGGCGGACATGACCTTTGCATCGGATCCGCCGATTTGTACCGAAACCAAAAGCTGTGGATGGGGCGCGCTCGGTCCGCCGGTCTTGCCGTCGGCACCGTTTGGAGTGGTCTGCCCTTCGCCTGTGGCAAGCAGGGAAATCGTGGTTCCCGCGAGGGCCGGGTTGGTCGCCGAGTTCTTCGTGCCGTCAGCGTTCCACGCACTAATCTGGCCTATGCCGCTTTGGTCTTCGGTGAAGACACCCGGGGCCGAGGCAACCACCGGCATACCGGTGGCGGATGAGAGGACGCCCAGGTATTCAATGCGGGCCTGCGTCTTCGTTCTTCCGGCCACCTCGTAGGGAACAATGGCCATCACCTGTGTTGCACTCGAGAGAAGGAGCGGCGCCGCGATGCCGTCGAACCAAACTCTGGTGCCGCCGAGAAGGTCGGCGACAACCGACGGAGAGCTCATTTGCATACTCGCCGGAGACGGTGGTCCCAAGTCCGAGCCAAGGATGGTTACTATCTCACCGGGTGAGACTCCGCCGCCTTCAAGGCTCGCAGCGTTCACAATCCCGTTGGATTGGATCTGCGGCCTGGCTGCCAGAAGTTGCAGGAAAGTCACGCTGTATCCATGCAGCGAGATCCGCATTTGAGGTGCTGGGGTGAGTGATTTTTGCGCCGGCCCTTTGATGGCGTCGGTAGACGAGTCGATCACCGTCAGGATTGCCGATTTGAATGGGCCAAGCTCAGAAACATCGAGCGCTACTGTGTGTGGAACGCCGGAGCCGTTGTTATCCATGGCGGAGCGCACGTGATGATTGGCGAGCATCACAACCACCGAGCCGTCGTCGTTACGTACGGCCAGCGCTTCGAGAGCGCCTGAATTGCGATTATCCACGTGCAGGATGTCAGCGCCGGGCGGCGACGGAAAGATATGCGCGAGATAGTAATCCACCCAGTAGCTCAGATACGATTTGCCGGTGTTGTAATCCACCTCCCCGAATTGGGGGTCGGCGTTGTAGTCCCAATGGTAGAGACTCTGGGCGCCGGCTTTGCCCAGTTGCGAGAAAATGTAGGGCCTCCAGGCAGCAAAGAAAGCGCTCGAGCCACGTTGGTCCGTGACGAACGGAGTACCGTTACACGCGCTGATCCCGTTGCCCTGGTCGTAATCGGCATTCACATTGTTCTCTGTCACCCAGACTGGAACGTGCGCCAGCTTTGGATTGGTTTTCATCTGGGAATGCAGGTAGTGCATGTCGGGGACGAAGAAACTTGCGATCGAGCCCATGACCGTTTCGTCTGAGTCCGCCTGATTGCAAGTCGAATAATAGTGGATAGCGATCGCGTCTACCTGCGCCTTAACGCCTTGCACAAACGCCGGCAGGTAAGATTGTGCCTGATCTTGGAAATCCGCCAGCTCGATCCCTACCAATTTGATTTTGGGGTCGACCGCAAGCATCGCGGGCACCACCATGTTGTAAAGCACTATGTAATCCTGAACGTCGATCCCGTTGATATTCGGCTCGTTGAAAATTCCCCACCATTGAATGCCGTACGCGCTGGCCGATTGATAATGTTTGCCGCCGGCGTCGAAGCCTCCGGTATTGTAATAGCGGACCATGTTTGCGCAGTATTTAGCAAAATCCGCAAAATGCGAGCGCAGAAGATGGCCACTGGAATCATTCATGAACGGGGGCGCAGTGGCGAGTTGGAGTTCCGGGCTGTGATCGCCCAACGCCAGGATCGGAATGACGACGGCATCGAGATCGCTAAAGTTCCACTGTCCCGGAGCGGTCATAGGGACGCCCTGCGAGACCGGCTGGATGCGGATATGCTGCGAGGTCAAATGCCAGAGCGGCAAGGTGGAGCCGGAAATCTGCTGGAAGTAGGGATAGTCCCACTCGGCAGGCTGAAACGAAGTGGAAAGGAAGTTCTGGAAGCGCCCGTGCACGCCGGCTGTGGAATCTTGCTGAGAAGAAACCGTGACGCTAATCGGCGATTGCGCGAACGCGCCGCACGCCAACAGCAGCGTGCCTAATACAGCTTTCATGGCGATCACCCATATAGATGTTCGCATCCCGGCGGGCTGGCGTAAAAGGCATTACCTCGGTATCCCAGCTCGTCGAGTCCGGCGCGCGACGTGTAGAAGCCGTGAGCAACGCGGGTCTTGAGGTAAGAAAAAAGGCGCGAGCCGGGATTATCGGCGGTCGAGTCGGAAATACGGTGCACCAGAGTGAGCTGCTGCTCCGGGTTGAGTGCAATGAATCCGCGTGCCTCCGTGTCGAGCCATCGGAGCCCTTCGTGCACGATCTCCTGCGCGTCAAATTCCTCAAGCTGCCGCACTTCGTCCACCCCATAGAAGTGAACGGCTAGAGTTCGGTGAGGGGGGGACAGATTGCGCGCGGCTGTTCGCACGGCAGCGGCTTCGTAAACGGTCAGGTCGATCCATTCTGCAATCTCCTGCACAATCGGCGAATCTGCCGGCTCGCCCAGAATGATTCCCGTGAGCTGCAAAATCGCTCGATACTGATCTCCGGAAAAGAACGCCGGCCGAAACGGGCCGGTGCGGACCTGTACGAGCTCGGTCTCGCCGCCTGGCGTCAACGGGTGGCCTGCAAGCGCATGGCCCAAATGATCGCGCGAGGCCTCGTAAACTCCGGGCGGCAGTTCGGCCGCCATCAGATCGACCCCGCTCCAGCCGGCAAGCGCGGCGCCACCGGCCATCTGCATGAGCCATTGTCGCCGCGTCTGCATCAAATGTTGCCCTTGCGGAATTCATCCGCTATGTAATCCGCCGCGCGCACCGAAATCGCCATAATCGTCAGTGTCGGCTCCGAGCACCCTTGTGTTACGAAACAGGCGCCATCAGTGACAAAAACGTTTTTCGCTTCGTGGACCTGGTTGTAAGCGTTCAGGACACTGGTTTTGGGATCGTTGCCCATGCGGGCAGTGCCGCATTCGTGGATATTCTTGCCAAAGATATTGAGCTCATTGCGCGGCGGTGTACGGTTCTCCAGCTTTAGCGCGTCCATGATCTCGCCCAAGTGCTCCCGCATGGCTTTCTCCATGGCCAGCTCATTTTCTCCGTAACTCGCATGGATATGCAGCACCGGAATGCCCCAGGCGTCTTTCTTTTCCGGGTCAAGCTTGACGTAATTCTCGTAGCGCGGCAGGCACTCGCCTTGAGCATAGACACTGAAAGAGTAAGGGATCTGCGTGCGGACTTTATCCCGCCACTCACGCCCGAAGCCCGCGATGGAAGATGCCTGCCCATACAACTCCTGCCGGCCATCGCCGGCAAAGTAATACCCACGGAGAAAGTTTTTGTTTTTGTGGGGGCCTAGCGTATTCACGTACTTTGGGATGATGTAGCCGCAAGGACGTCCGACAGGCTCGCGCACCGACGACTGGAGTGCCGGCATGGCTCCGCCGCCCTGCTCGAGCGTCGTGTGGTCCATCAAATAGTGGCCCAGCACGCCGTGGGCATTTCCCACCCCTTCGGGAAAATTTCGCGAACGCGAATTGAGCAGAATGCGCGTGGATTCCAGCGCGCTCGCCGCCAGCACGACGATCTTGCCGCGGGCTTCGCGAGCGGCATGCGTGGAGCGATCGATGTAGGCCACGCCATCAGCCTTGCCTTCGCCATTCATGAGCAAATGGCTCACCACGGCGTCGCTTACCAGATGAAAGCGACCCGTACGCGCCGCCGCGGGAAGCGTAACTGAAGGGCTGTTGAAATACGATGCCGTGAAGCAGCCGCGTTGACACTCGTCGCAGTAATGGCATGCAGGACGGCCGTTTAGCGGAACGGTCAGGTTGGCGCTGCGGTCGACGATCAGCTTCCAGCCGAATTTCTTCTCAACAATTTCCTTCGCCACCAGCTCGCCGCAGCTCAGGCGCATGGGCGGCAGGAAGCGGCTGTCAGGTAACTGCGGCAAGCCCTCATACGATCCGCTGACACCGATGTAGCGTTCTACATAATCGTAGTAAGGCTCGAGTTCGTTGTAACTGATGGGCCAATCCTGTCCGTAGCCGTCGCGGCTGGCGGCCTTGAACTCGAAATCACTGTAGCGATAGCTCACGCGCGCCCAGCAGAAGGTTTTGCCGCCCACTTGCCGGCCGCGGATCCACATGAACGGCTTGTCCGCGGGAAAAGTGTACGGATGCTCACTGTCGTTGACGAAAAACTGGCGGCTGTAATCGTCGCAAGCGTAACAGAGGCGCTGTACGGGCTGATCCGTGAGAAGTGCTTTCTGATTCCCAAACCCGCGGTACTTAAGCTGGTAGGGCCAGATGTGCTCCGTAAAATCCCGTGTGGGAACGCGCGGCGGACCGGCTTCGAGCATCAGAACTTCAACGCCTTTTTCAGTCAGCTGCTTCGCTACCCAGCCGCCGCTCGCGCCCGATCCCACCACGATAACGTCATAAGTCTTGACGGCCATTAGACAGTTACGAAGTGTACCATCGTGTGGAGGAGCGTGAATGGCAAACGGAAAAGTGCGGGTCGGAATCATTGGATCGGGATTCGAGGCGGATATTCATGCAGCATCATTTCAGATCATGCCGGAGGAGGCCGAAGTAGTTGCTGTGGCGTCGCCTACCCCGGGCCATCCCGAAGCGCTGGCGAAGAAGTATGGAATCCCGCGAGTGTTTCACGATTACCGGGATATGCTGCGCGAAAAAGATATTGAAATGATCACCATCAACGCGCCAAACGCCCTGCACTGCCAAATGACGCGAGACATCGCACAGGCCGGCAAGCACGTGGTCGTGGAGAAGCCGATGGCCATGACCCTGGAAGAGTGCGATGAGATGATCGACGTTTGCAAGAAACACGGCGTGATTCTGGGTTATGCCGAAGAATTGCTGTTCACACCAAAGTATGTCAAGGCGAAACAGATGGCCGATCAGGGAGCGTTTGGAAAAGTCTACCTGGTAAAGCAGAGTGAGAAGCATTCCGGACCGCACGCTCCTTGGTTTTGGGATGTCGAGAAATCGGGCGGCGGGGTCTTCATGGACATGGGATGTCATGGCATCGCGTTCGCATGGTGGTTCTTGGACCGCCCCAAAATAAAGAGTGTGTTCTGCCAGATGGGCACGTATTCACACAAAGACAAGACCAAGGGCGAAGACAACAGCATCTGCATTCTCGAGTTCGAGAACGACGCCGTCGCCCTCATCGAAGATAGCTGGGCCAAACCAGGCGGCATGGACGATTACACCGAAATCTACGGCACGCGCGGCGTGAGTTACGCCGATCTCCACATGGGCAATGCCATTCCCACCTTCAGCGAGCCCGGTTACGGTTATGCCGTCGAGAAAGCGCCAAGCACGCAAGGCTGGACCTATCCTGTCTTCGAGGAGCATTGGAATTACGGGCTACCGCAGGAACTGCATCATTTCGCCCGCGTTGTGCGCGGGAAGGAGATATTGCGCTCTTCGGGCGAAGATGGCCGCCAGGTGCAGGAGGTTCTCCTCGCGGGATACCAATCCGCGGGAACCGGCCGAAAAGTGGAGCTGCCGTTCCGGCCCAAGGGCGTGAAGAAGCCCATCGATCTGTGGTGGAAGCCGGTGGCGTAAGATACGACTATGAGGTCATTAGATCGCCGTTATTTCATGAAGCTGGCGAGCGCCGCGCCGCTGCTCGCGTATATCGGAGCGCAGGACGTCGTCAGCAAGGCATTCGGCGCCGTGGCCAAAGTTGGCGGCCGGCAGGATATTTATTCCACCATCGGCGTTCGCTCGTTCATCAACGGGCGAGGCACCTGGACCTATCTGAGCGGCTCTCTCGAATTGCCGGAAGTACGCGCGGCAAAACAAGCAGCGGCCGAGCACTTTGTCGACATTTTCGAATTGCAGCATGGCGCCAGCCGAAAACTGGCGGAACTTTCAGGCGCTGAAGCCGGCATGGTCACCTCAGGCGCAGCTGGCGCCATTGCTTCGGCGACCGCAGCCTGCATTGCCGGCAGCGATCCTGCCAAGATCTGGCAACTCCCCGATACCACCGGGCTAAAACACGAGGTCATCATGCACGGAGGCCGGGACCCGTTCGACAGCGCTGCGCGCTTGGCCGGTGGAAAACTGGTGGTTGCGCATACGCCCGAGGAAGTTCGCGGAGCGATTAACGAGAAGACCGCGATGATTTACACAACCTCGCTCGGCAAAACTCTCGAACAGATCATCGCTATCTCTAAAGACACGAAAGTGCCGATGCTGCTCGATGATGCAGCCGGCATCCCGCCCATCGAGAATCTTCGCTTGTACGCCAAAATGGGCGCCGACATGTATTGCTTCAGCGGCGGGAAAGGCCTGCGTGGCCCGCAGTGTTCGGGCATTCTGCTGGGCCGGAAAGATTTGATCGAAGCCGCGATGGCGAATACCAGCCCCTGGGAGGGCGCTGTTTGCCGTGCCATGAAAGTCGGTAAGGAGGAAGTCATGGGCTGTCTTGCGGCCGTGGAGGCGTGGACCAAGCTCGATCTCAAGGCGCTCAACCGCGAGTGGAATGACCGGGCCGTTCGCATGCAAAAGCTCATCGACACCGTGCCGGGTGTGAAGACCGAGATCCAAATCCCGGAAGACGGCAACCGCTACCCAACGCTTATGGTGAGCTGGGACGAAGATGCCTGGGGATTTCGCGTAGCGGATTGTGACAAACTGCTTCGCGATGGTGAGCCGCGCATTGAAGTGCTCACGGCCAACAATCCAAGCCTCGTTCCTGTGCTCGACGAGCACCCGCGGTCCAAGGACGCCAAGAGCCCGGACCATATCGAAATCGTCTCCATGACCCTGCTGCCGGGTGAAGACCTCGTTGTCGGCAAGCGGATGCGCGAAATCCTGAGCGGAGCACGGAAGAAAGTCTCTTGAGGTCTCTGCTTCTGGCAGCGCTTGCCGCTGGTTGCGGCATTGCTCAGTCTCTTGAACAGGCCGAATCCGGATTTCTGAAATCCCATCCGGAAGTTACCGCTCTGCAAGAGCAATGGGAATCCTCCGCCGAAGCCGCTGCCGCGCCGGTGGACTGGACGGTTACTCGCGGCCTTGTCGTGCAACGCCATCTTGCCGGCGGCGGACGTTTTAACGGCAAACGCGTGATTGATGTGGACCTCGAACACGAGGAAAAAGTCCGCTTCGGGCTCCGCAGCAGATTTTCCATCTCGGTCTGGATTTCTCCTGTTGCCCTTACGGGTGCTTTGGTCGTCCGGGGAAAAGACATGCCGAATACGGCGGGTTACGGCCTGTTCTTGACGGATGGAAGAGTGCAGGCTGATCTGATTCACTCCTGGCCTGATGACGCCATTTCCGTCGAGACTGAGCCGGCTGTCCAAACGAATCAATGGCAAAACGCGACCATGACCTACGACGGGTCGGCAACCGCGGCTGGTATTCGGATTTACCTGGATGGCCGCGCGTTGCAGTTGAAGGTTACGGCCAACCACCTGCGCGGTTCATTCGAGACAAGCGAAGAGCTTTGGATCGGCGGCGGGAACGGCCCCGCCACTCACTTCCGCGGCCGCATGCGCGCCATGCGTATCTATACGCGTGTGCTCAGTCCGGTGGAAGCGGAAATCGTCGCGACCGATACGCCGGTTAACAGCATCGCTCGCATCCCCGCAGCCAGCAGGACGAATGGCCAGGCCCAGAAGATCCGGTTATATTTCCTGGAACGGGGGGCGCCGGAAAACATTCGCGACGCGTGGCAAAAAACAGTGGGAACCGGTGAAAACTAATTCGGCGTTGGCTCCGGCCCCGCGGCTTCGCTGCCCAGGCCGGCGTATTCTTCTTTAACCTTAATCACCTTGTTTCCGCTAAAGGTGACGAACGTGATCTTGCCGGGTGGTGTGCCGTAAACCCAATCCTCAATCTCGACTCCGTCCGCATTGGTCTCCCGCGATTTGTGCCCTGGATGGCCGACCGCCATCAGCACCTGGTCGCGCTCCATGCCTTCCAGAACGCGTTTATCCTTGATCGCTTTCTTGATTTCCGGCGGCAAACTATCCGTATAGAGCTGGGTTGCAGAATGCTTTTCGAAATCGAACAGGGGCGCCAATGTCTTCTTCACGTCGGCGGACGTCAAACTGGCCAGCGGCTTGTGATACAGCAGGGCGATTACCGTTCCCGTGGTCGGGTGTACCTCTCCACTCCCAACAGGAGCCGTGGTAGTGCCCATGCCGACTTGAACGCGGTCGTACCAGTGCCTGCCACTCTTCAGCCCGCCATTGATTTCCAGAAGAATCTTGTCTTCTTCGAGGGTAACCTTGGTGATCTGGACCTGGTCACCCGCACGTGCCGCCGGGCCCATGTCCTTGGCTATAGACTCCCACTGCTTTTTGTCGTAGGCGCCTGTCGATTCGAAATCCAGCGGCTTTTTTGATCTGGGCAGGTACTGCCTGGCGGTGGCAAACTCCGCCGTGAGGCCGCGCACCAGTTCCACGCGTTCGTCGTAGGTGAGCTTATCACCGCCACGCAGCCGAACCGGCAGCGCTGCCGTAATCAATGCCAGCGCCGCTACGCCCAGAGATCGCATCCTACTTCTCCACCGGTTCGTCGAGCAGCAGATTCCGCTGCGGCCGAACAGGTGCTTTCCAAGTGAATATCAAAAGCGCCACCAACACAACCGAACACAGAACGCTCGCCTCGGGCCCGTACTCGCCGCCACTCCACAGGGCTCCCGCATTCCAGCGCATCTCGTATCCTGTCAATCCTATTTTAATCCCGCTGACGTCCGCCCCGAACAGCGGCAGGGTAAAGTTCCATCCAAAATGTAACCCGAACGGCAGCCAGAGGTCTCGGCTCCGCAGAAAAGCGTATCCGAACAGAATACCGAACCCCGCCGTGTTCGCCACGCTGATCAAGGAAGGGTGAGGATTGAACGCGTGCAGCAGACCGAATAGGACTCCCACGGGCAAAATGGTCGCGTAGGGGCCAACGCTGCGCAACAACACCTGAAAGCCGTAACCGCGGAACAGCACCTCTTCACCGGCAGCACCGCAGATCAACATGACGAGTACCCAGACAATAACGCGCCACTGAGCTTGCGTAGCACTGGGCTGCAAACTAGCTGCCCGCACCGCCAGCGGCCCTGCCAAAACCAGGATGGCCGAGCCCGCTCCACCCGCCAGACCCCAAAGCAGATTGTGAGCAGATGTTGGATTCCAGTGGAAGCCGATGTCCACCAGGCTTCTGCCTTCATATATCCGCAGTGTCAGGATATTTGTGGCGACGGCCGAAATAAAAACACCTACGGCGGCACCGCCGAATAAGCCCAGCCACACCTGCAGGCCCAGGAAAGCACAGATCGTGAGGATGAAGATATAGAAAAAAATGTAGAGTGCCACCTGCAGGGCTACCCGCAAAGGGTCTACATGCTGTGGCATAACTAATCCGAACTAACTCGGATGCGCACGCCTTGCTCGGCTACGCGAACGGGAAGAACGGTCGCTCCTTCGGCTAAGACGATTTTAGATACGCGCTCTTTTGCCCCGCGTTCCACCAGGAAGAACACGCACCCGCCACCGCCGGCTCCGCACACCTTCGCTCCTACTGCCCCCTGCCGTCGCGTGACACTTACCAGATGATCGATAAACGGCGTGGTAATTCCAGGGGCATTCCTTTTGCGCGTGGTCCACTCTTCGCGCAACAGGCGCGCTGTTTCCGGCCAATCTCCATGCTCCAGCGCCAGCCGGATGTTCGAGGCGATGTCGGCGATATGGTCGAAGTTGCTCTGAACGCCGCGGTCGCCGTCGATATGTGACTTTGTGACCGCCCAGTTGTTGATGCCCGATTTTCGCGGCTCGCCAGTATAAGCCAGCACCATTCGCTCATTCAGGTCGTCGTGCCCGACTCGGAGCGCCTTCCGCACCACTCCCACTTCGCTAAGCTCGATGGCGCTTGCACCGCCGTACATCGCCGGATAGTAATCCTGTGCTCCCGTGGGTACCCGAATGATCTGCGCTTCCACGTTCTGCGAAATCTCGCGGAGCTTTTCAATCTTGTGTCCTGCTCCTGTGAGCCGGTTCAGAGCTGAAGATACGGCAATAATCAACGTCGAGGATCCAGCGATTCCGGCTCCTGCGGGAGATTCTGAGTTGGTTGCCAGCTCGATTCCTGAATCGGGTGCGAAGAATCGCACCAGCCGCGCCAGCAACGGGAGGCGGTACTTCTTTGCTGCTTGCAGCGCCTGCAAAGATTCGAACACTTCTTCGCCGCCAAGATCGGTTGACCTCAAAACGATCTTGCGGTCGCGGCGCTTCGTCAATCGGCAGCTCGCATATACGTCGATCGCAAAATTTACCGTTACCGCCCCGGGATGAAAAAGAAACAGCGGCCAGATATCGATAGTTCCGCCCGCTATATCCACTCGGCAGGGCGCTTTGGTCGTGATAGTCATGCTTATTTTTGAAGGCGATTATCGAACATAGCACACCGTTCCAATCCATTTTTGCCTGCCTTGCAACGTCCCGGGAGGCGCACGCATCATATGAATTGTGCTACGGAGAGCTCTGATTGGCGGTGCCGCCGGGGCGACTGCTTTGAGCGTGTTCGCCTACCGGGCGGCGCCAGCTTTTTGGCAGCAATACTCGCGAGAGATCGGCAGGCCCATCCTCGAGCCGGCGGATCATCCCACGCCCGAAAACTGGCCCGACCGTGGTCTTCACATTGCCTGGTTAGGTCACAGCACAATGCTGATGAAGATCGACGGCATGACCATTCTGACGGACCCGGTGTTCAGCGACCGGGTGGGCATCAATCTCGGGCCGGTGACGCTAGGACTTAAACGGTTGACGGCTCTCGCCCTGTCTCGAAAGCAGATCGCTCCACCGGATTTGGTGCTTCTTTCTCACGCCCACATGGACCACTTGGACGTACCCAGTCTTCGTGCACTCGAAAACCGGCGCTTAAACGTTATCACCGCTGCCAGGACATCCGATCTGCTCCGCGTGGATCGCTACCGTGCTGTCGAGGAATTGCGCTGGGGTCAGTCCGCGCAGGTTGGCCCCGCGGCTGTTCGCGCCGTAGAAGTGAATCACTGGGGCGCACGGATGCGGACCGACACGTACCGAGGCTACAATGGCTACCTCATCGAGGTGGGCCGGTACCGGGTGCTTTTTGCGGGTGATACAGCCGATACGGGTGCCTTCCGGTCAATCCGCACCGCTAAGCCAGTGGATGTGGCCATCATGCCGATCGGCGCTTATAATCCCTGGATCTACTATCACTGCACTCCCGAACAAGCCTGGCGGATGGGGAACGAAGCCGGCGCGGAATTCTTCGTGCCGGTCCATCATCAGACATTTCAATTAAGCCGCGAGCCATTCACAGAGCCCATCGAGCGTTTTCGCCAAGCTGCCGCGCACCACCCCGACCGTGTCGCCCTGTCGAAGATCGGCCAGGAATTTCATGTGGTGTAATCGCTCCTAACCGAGGGCTCGAAGCAGCCTGGCAATCTGAAGACGGAGCGTGATCCTATCGCGACGCGCATTCCGCCGGCTCTGCGCTGTTGGCTAGAGCCATGGTTGCCCACGCCGTTCCGGCCGCGGAGATCCATTGGTCGTGATCGTACGGGAAGCCGCTTTGGAAGTACGGCTGAAATTTCACCGCCCGGCTCTTTACGTGCCATGAGCCGTCGGTGTGCTGGGTCTTGAGGAGAAATGCGACGCCGTTCCGATAGGCCGGATTGCTGGCTGGAAGCGTTCCGGACTCCTGCAGTGCGTACAATGATTCCCCAGTGGAATACGCGTCGCTTTCCAGGTACGCGTTTCCTGCCCATCCCCCGTCCGCTCGCTGCTGCGCGAGTAGCTCTTTCGCGGCAGCCTGCACCCTCTGCTCGCTCGCCCCTGCCCAATGCAGGCCCAGCAGCAGCATGACCCGGTCGTCCACCGTCCTCGGACGGGTCTCCAGCAAAAAGTCCCTTGCGCGCGCGATTCGCTTGTCAAATTCGTCTTTTAATCCCGGCGGGCCATATATTTGCATTACGCGGATTCCCAAGGCTGCACGCCCGAAGCAGCTTTCTTCAATAGGCGGCCGCGAGATTCCGTCGCGACACCACGACCCATCGATCGCTTGCTCCCCTGCGAGGTCAACCACCATCGCATCCGTTATTGCGTCAGCCGGATAATCGGCTGCCGCCATGCCCATCAAGGAATAGGCCAGGGTGTCTTGGGCCCCGGGCGGGTCCATTCGTTGCAGCAGTCCCTCCTGAAAGGCCATCCATTGAGATTTGACAACCTTCAGTTGCTCCTGTGCTGCTGCTTCGTCGATCGGTATATGTGCCTTTCGTGCAGAAGCGACAGCCATCGCAGTGAAATTCTGATGATGGCAGCCCACGCAGCCGCTCTCCTTGAAAAATTCAGTGCTGGAATGCTGCAGCAGGGCGATGCTGCGAGTGATGGCCGTTCTGGCTTGAACTGGTTCTCCACTTTCCGCCTGTTTCGCACTCGCAAGCGGCTGTCCTTTTGCGCCTCCCTTCTCCAGAACCGCGATGATCTCCGGGTTTCCGTACTTCCTCGCCCAGTCGAGGGCCGTTTCACCTGCCAGGCTCTTCGCATTCAATTCGCAGCCGCTGGCCACCAGTAATCGCACCACGGCCGGATTCTGGGTCTCCGACGACACGGCCAGCATCAATGGGGTCATCCCGCGAACGTCCTGTGCATTCACCTTGGCCCCCGCATCGATCAATGTCTTTAGGAGTTCGGGCGAGCCGTACGCCGCTGCGTACATCAGCGGTGTCAGATGGTTCAGGGCGATTGGGCCCTTGCGCACTTGGGAAGCGGCGCTGGTGGCGGCGTTAACATCAGCTCCCTTCGCCAACAAGAGTTTCACCATCGCCAGGTTTCCAGCGCCCGCCGCGTACTGAAGAGGGGTATCGCCCCGGCCCGTCGCGGCGTTCACGTCCACACCTTTTTCAATGAACAGCCGGACCATTTCCAGGTCGTTTGCCACCGCGGCGGCTAGAAGTGGCGTATAGTTACCAGCACTCGCCACTTTGGACGGTGGCAGGCCGGTCTGTGTCTCGGACTGCGCCGCTATTTGGGGAGCGTCGTTCCATCGGGCGCCGTGCGCGAGCAAAAAATTCACAATATCTATTGAGCCCGCCGTCGATGCTGCCACCAGAAGCGCAGTGGCCCCCTGCTTCGACCGGGTATTTACCTCCGACCCCGCGTTCACCAGCAAACGCACTTTCTCCAGGTTGGTCGCAGACCAGATGAGCGGCGTAGCGTCGAACGCGTTCTTGATCTTGGCATCCGCCCCGGCAGTCAACAGGATTCGAACTGCCTCGGTGCTTCCCACTGCGGCTGCATACATGAGCGGCGTGGCGCCATGGCGGTCTTTGATGTTGACGTCCCCGCTGGCTGCCATTCGCTTGAGTCCGTTTAGATCGTTCGCCCTGACTACTTGATAGAATTCTTCGCTGGTGGGCCCGGCCGTAAGCGCGCTAATCGCGACCGCTAGCAAGGCGCCGCATTTGATCCACATAAGCACCCCTCCGTCGTGGTTTGCACCATGTTACACGAATCGTGTAGTTGGGAGAAGTTATCTTTTGGACTCGTAGACCTACTTCTGTGATGCCAGCCGCCGGAAGTAGTCGGCGACGGCGTCTGCGTAGCCCGGCGGGACCGGTTGCGGCGCCCCGCTACGAACACTGCCGCTTTGCTGGGCATCGGTTAGACGGCGCAGCTCGAGTTCAACCTGCTCGGCGCTTTCCACCAGCTGGCCCACAATCGCGTTCAGTTTCCCGGGATCGGCGGCTAGCAGACGGGGGTCAACCCGCTGCATCTGGCGGATCAGGTCTTGTACGTCACGGTAGGTATCGCGGGGGACATCTGGGTTTCCGCGCAAGAGTTGCTCAGCCTGGCCTAGATCGTGAATTCCGTTGCGGAGTACACGGTCGGCATAAGCCGGGTTCATGCCCCGACCCCAAAACTCGCCGGTGCCCGGCCCCGCATGACCTTCACCCTGCTGGCCTGTGGAAGAGTCGCCGCCTGAACTCGTGCCGGCTTGTTGTGAGCCTTCAGATCCCTGTGAGCCCTGCCCCTGTGCGGATTGTCCAGCCTGACCTCCTGGCTGTTGGCCTTCCTGCACCCCCTGCCCTGGCTGCTGGCTGCCCTTTTGTGAGCCCTTCGCACCTGACGGCTTTCCCTGCGCTGCATTTCTCATCTCTTCGAGCTGCCGGCGTAATGCCTCGGCCCGCTGGAGCGCGGCTTCCACACTCTGACCTTGACCTTGCCCCGCTTGCTGGTGATTCATGCCGTTCTGGGCTTCGCGCAGCCGATCGCGAAGCTGGTTCAAACCCTGAGTGACGGCCATCTCTCGCGGTAAGGCGAACTCGGGCCGGCCGTACCGCATCATTTCCAGACCCCACTTCATTTTGAGCCGCAATTCCTGCTGCTGCATTTCGCCTAATGCATTGCGTAGCTTGCTGGAAACCGCGGGCTGGCTTCCGGCGCTGTCGCGCGCCGCCCGTTGCATGTCCTCTTCCAGTCTCGTCAGTTGATCGAGCAGCTTCTGCTGTTCAGCGGTCAACGGCCCACCCTGGTCTGTCATGTTTCGCGGGAGGCGCATGCGCGTCGGGCCCTGCCCTTGATCCGAACCGTTTGATCCGGCCGCTTTGCGCACCGCGTTTTCCATCTCCTGCTGTTCCTGCGCAAGCTGTTCGCTCCGTCGCGCGAAATCTTTCATATCCTCGGCCGTCTGCTCCTTGCGGGCTCCCGACAGCATCTCGCGGGCTTCGCGCAGCCGCTGCGCCGCCTGGCGAGCCTCTGCTTCATTCTGCTGGCTGCCTTGATTCATTGCCGAGCCGGCATTCTGCATGTCGCGGGCGGCCTGCTTGAGCCGTTCGATGGCCCGGCTCATGGCTGCCGATTGCGATCCGGATTGCGATCCCGATTGCGACGGTGAGCGCTGCGACCGTTCCCCCGGTTGGCTTTCGCTCGATTGACCTTCGCGAGACAGTGCGCCGGATTGCTGGCTGCGCGCCATCTCTTCCATCTTGCGCCGCAGTTCCTCAGCCTCCCGCTTCAGGAGTTCCTGCTGCCAGCGCTGCTCGTACGCCTGCTGATTCTGCCGTCGCTGTTCGGCCAGCTCTTGCTGCCGGCGCGCTAATTCTTCGAGCTTCGCCAGGGCCTCCTCCATGTCCTTCCGTCGCTTTTCGGGTGATGCCGCGTTTTGGCCCGTCTCGTACTGGTTCTTCTCGCGGTCCAGCTCCAGGTCGAACATGCCTTCGAGATCGCGCCCGCCCGATCCCATGCCTCCTCCACCGCTATTACCCATGGCCACCTGTATGTCCCGAAAAGTGGCTTCGGCTCGCGACAGATGCTGCAGGGATTTCTGTTCCGGTTGCAGTGCGGCTTGCCACTCGCGGCCGGCCAGCTTGGAAGAGGCCTCGCCCATTGCCTCGATGGCTTGCGCCATGTCTTCGGCGAAGCTCTTGATAGCCGGATTTGCTGCACTCATCTCGCGGCTTTGCATTCGTCCAGCGAGTGATTTCGCCTGATCGCGCAACTTCGATTGCACCGAGGACAGCAACTTAGCGTTCTCTTCCTCAGCGGACTTATCCTTAGACGGATTCTTGATCTGATTCCAGGTAGCCGAGATAATTTCCTTCTGATGGGCGGAGCTGTCGGGCATTTGATTCCCCTCGCCCCCGCCACCCATTTGCTGTGACTGGGTGAAATTCCTTTCGAACGGTTCCGCCTGGATGAAGAACATATCCGTGCGATTCGTCGCCAGAGCGTTTCGAGCCGTGGCATAAACGCTCACGATGTCACCAGGCACCAGTTTGTGGTCCTCCAGATACAGAGTGGTGGATCCTTCGGCCTTCTTCCCCTTTCCGTTGAGCGGCACTGTCTTTTCCGGCCCGCCATTCACCGAATAATGCAGGTCCATACCGCGCAGAGCGAAATCGTCCTCGGCCTGAACCTCAATGGTGACTTCCTCGATGGGGTTCACCTTGGCATCGCGCCCCGGTCTGGAAATCCTGACCCGGGGCGCCCCCGCTTTCTGCACTTCGATGAAGTAGTCATTGCTAAGCCGTACCGAGTCGCCCCGTTCGGCCGTCGCGATATGGTACGTGCCGTCCTTTTGCATGGTCACGCGAGCCACGCCGTTTTGAAGGTCGATTTTGCTGCCGTCATTTAGCACGATCGAGCCGTTCGATAGGGGACGATCGGTGAGAACTTTGATTTCTGCTTCCGTACCCTCCACCGCTCGCAGATCTCCCCCGGGGTCCTCGACCGTCTCCTTTAGGTCGGTCCATGCCGGGTAGTGATAAGTCACCTGCAGCTTCTTGACTTCCGGCAGATCGACTACCTCGATGCGGTAATGACTCGACCGCACTCCGCCGGCCTCGACGTAGTACTCAAACGCCTCCGGAACTCCGGTGAAAAGAAACTCGAAGCCGTTCGCTCCGGCTTGCGGAATCATCTGTGCTTCTTCCCATTTCGATGCGCTCGCGAATCTTGCGAGAACACGCGCATGGCTGGTTTGAAAGGCGCGCAGCTTGGCGACTACCAATTGATCGGATTTGCGCCGGATGGTATGGTTTCCGGGCTGTACCTGCACTTCGTAGAATGGCTGCAGCTCGTGCGGAATCGCACCCCACAGCAATCTCGTTCCATAACCGAGAAACCCGGCCCCGGAGATTGCCAGCCAGACCAGTACTCCCCCTGCAACGGCCCCTATTGACGCAAATCCCAAAATGCGCTTCTTCGGAGCCACTTGTTCCGGCGCGGCGTGGCTGACCGCATCCAGTGTATCGGCCGCCAGCAATTCCAGAAACGGATCGGCATTTTCGGCTCGTTCGGCGAACGTTACCAGCCTCTGCTCGAGCTGGGGACATTTCCGCTCGGCTTCGCGTGCCGCCCTCTGCCGGTTCAGCCGCATTAGCGGGATGACAAGCCCGGCTGCAAGCGCGGTGGCGAGCGCGACAAAAAGCACAAACCGTGCGCTCAAAACACTCGGAGGCGAGAACGCGAAAAAGTTTGCAAGGATAACCCCGAGAACCGTAAACGCCAGCGCTGCGCCCGCGGTCCACGCGGCGCCCTGAGAAAAGGTAAGGAGCCTGAGGCGGCGCTCTACCCGCCCTAAATAATCCGTCAGGCTAGTGAGTGGGTTCATGCCGCCTCTTTATCTACTGACAGATGCCAGTTGCCCACCACGGATTCCGCAATTGCCGACACCAGCACGAGAATCATCACGTACCACCAGAAGTCCACCGGTTTCCGTTCCAAGTCCGCCGCGACAGCCGCCTGATCATGCGACCTCTGACCCGTATTCTGCCATAGCGTCAATGTCTCGCGAGGAATCACCGCGAAATCCGATTCGCGCCGGTCGGGATTGACGGCTATCAACTCATTGCGATGATTCGGCCGCCGCACTTCATAAAAGCCCTGTCTGGTGAGCTGGATATTTTTCGCTTGTGTGGCCTCCGAAAGCGTCAGGGCACGGGCTCCGCGGGGATCGAACACCTCGATAGGGGCCCCCGTATTCTCCCGGCCTGAACGAAGGTCGAGGTACGCTCCCACCGTGAGATTCGGCGGCCGGTCGTCCAGCCGGGCCATGTAGTGTGCCGTTTCGTCCACAAACGGAACAAACCCGGCATGTAACGGGAAGTCGTTCGAAACGTTGTCCAAGGTCGATCCGAATACCAGCACGCGCCCTTCGCCGACCTGTTGTTCCGAAAGCACGGGAGTCTGGTCGGATAGACGCGCCAGGATGAGCGAAGTTCCGGGGCCAACGGAAAAGTAACGGAAGAATTTCACGTCGCTCCAGTTACCTGCCTGGCGCGTAGCCGGATGCGTCGTATCCAGCGTAATGACGGTCTGGAATGCATCCGTTTCGCGCCAGGACCGCCCGTCAAGAATCGCAACGTCCGAAACGGGCACCTTTCGTCTCGCGGCAGCCGAAGGCCCGATGGCTACGAAAAGAGAGCTGCCCGCCCGCACATAACGTCCAAGTGCCTGCGCGAGCGGTTCGGGAAGGTCTCCGACATCCGACAGTACGATGAATGCATAGCGCGCAAGCGGCATCTCGGCTGCCTGTGCCGGGTTGGCTGTCTCCAATTTAAATGCAGCGTCACGCGACGATTCGATCGCCGAGCGGTAGTACAGCAGATCGCGATTCTCTCTTCCGTGCACAAACAGAGCCGGAAGGGGATCCGACCGCTCGACGGAGAAGAAGTAATGATCGTCGTCCGGAAAAGGGTCTTCGGAATCGATGCGCACCTCGCCGCGATTCATGCCATAGGGAGCATCCAGACCCGTGAATTCCGCCGTGGCCCGGCCGTTGACCGGAACATCGACGCTCTTGGACATCATCTCCCTCCCGTTCAGCAGCAGGCTGACGCGCCTTTTCCCGGCTGCCTCGCCGGAAGCCAGGATGTTCGCCTGGATCTGTACTTTCGTCGCGTTGTAGATCCGCCGCGGCGCTGTTACACTCTCCACCGCAAAATTGCGAATTCCTTCCTGAACTACGGGGTGCAAGATGAGGGTGACGTTGTCGCCAAGAGCGGCATCGGCGAAGCTTGGCGGCAGGGAGGACTGTTGCATATCCGAAAATAGATGCCCTTCTACCGGCATTTTCGAAGATAATGCGAGAGATCGCAGCGCATGCGCCAGTTCGGCGTACGAACTGTGATCGTCCCCGGGCTCGATCGCGCGAATCTGCGCGCGCATGCCGGGGATGTCCGTCGACGGTTCCCCCATAAGATGCACCTGCGAGCCGAACGCCAACACCAGTCCGCGATCTTCGGAGCGCAATTCGGATAGGGCGGTTTGCGCCGCCGATTTAGCCCGCTCCAGCCGGTTTCCCTGGCGCATGCTAAAGGAGCTGTCTACGGCCATCACGCGCAGCTTGCCGCCGCGCGCCGCTGCTACCATTGCCGAGTTGATGAAAGGGCGAGCGAACGCGAGCGCCAGCAACCCGACGAGCGCGGTTCGCAACGCAAACAACACCAGATAGCGCAGGCGGCGGTGCTTGATGGAGCTTTGTGTCCTTCGCTCGAAAAACATCAAGGAGCTGAAGGGGAGGGGAGTGGTTTTGTGTTGCTTCAGCAGGTGCAGCCAGACCGGTAAGCCAACCGCTGCGAGCCCGCCCAGAAACCAGGGAGTCAGGAAACCCACTACATTCTCCCTTGGCGCACGGCCAGGTACTCGCGCAGCCCTTCATCCAGCGGTCTTGTCGTATTCAGCAAGAAGTAGTCGAGCCCGGCTGCCCGAGCGCGCGTCTGTAAGGTCTCGATATGCGCGTTGATTTTTCGGCGGTACTCGTCCCTAACGTAATCGGGCGAGACTTCGATAGAGTTCTTGGTTTCGACATCGACGAACAGTGCCGGCTGACGAAGACGCGGAGCGATCTCCTGCGGGTCCAGCACGTGAAACAGGATCACCTCGTTTCCGCGATACCGCAAGGGCTCAATGGTTTTGACGATCGATTCCGGCTGCTCGTAAAAGTCTGACAGCACAACCGCCAGACCCCGCCGCTTCAGAAAATTCTGAAAATGCGCGAAAGGCTTCCCAAAATCGGTTCGCGTACCGGGCTCGGCTTTTTCAATGGCGTGCAGCAGGCGAAATAGTTGTCCCTGACGCGTCGATGGCGCGACGTAATTTACAACCTCTTCATCGAACACGATCAGCCCTGCCGCATCCCGCTGCTCGTGCGCAAGGTAGCAAAGCGATGCCGCGACAAACCGGGCGTAGTCCAGCTTGTTTACATTCGAAGAGCCGTAAGACATGGACGCGCTGGTATCCAGCAGAATCAGCAGCTGTGTATTGGTTTCTCCGCGATACCGCTTGAGATAGCAGCGCTCGGTGCGCGCGAAGACGTTCCAGTCCACGTGACGGAGATCGTCGCCGGGCGTGTAGGCCCGGTACTCGGCAAACTCCTGGCTGAACCCAAAATCCGGCGAACGGTGGAGTCCCGAAACAAACCCGTCCACCACGGTCTTGGCAACCAGATCTAAGCCCGAGAGCCCGGCGAGTGTGGCGGGATCAAGAAAGCGCTGCAGCATCGTCTCGACCTTCGTTCAATCCCTCGGCACGGCCTTCCAATCGAGGACTTTGCGTAGGATGTCGTCCTGACGCAGCCGGTCGGATTCCGCATGAAAGTTCAACAGCACGCGGTGCCGCAGAATCGGAGTGTAAAGGGCACGAATATCTTCGTACGCAACATGGTAGCGGCCTTTCATTAAAGCCCGCGCCTTACCCGCGAGCACCAGAAACTGTGCCGCGCGCACGCTGGCGCCGTAGTTGACGTACTTCTGTACGAAGTCGGGCGCGCTCTCGTCGCGTGGCCGCGTGGCACGCACCAGGTCGATAGCATAGCGTGCGACCGATTCGCCGATGGGCACCATGCGCACAAGCTGCTGGAACTCGAGAATCTCGCCGGCATTGGTTGCGGCATCCGCCTGCGCCACGTGCGTGGTCGTCGTCAGATCGATCACCTTCAGCTCTTCCTGCGGAGTGAGATAGTCGAGTACGGTGTTGAACAGGAACCGGTCGAGCTGCGCTTCCGGCAGCGGGTACGTTCCTTCGAGTTCGATCGGGTTCTGCGTCGCCAGCACAAAAAACGGCGCCGGCAGCTTGTAGTTATTCCCCCGAACCGTGCACGCCAGTTCCTGCATGGCCTCGAGCAGAGCCGATTGCGTTTTGGGTGGAGTGCGGTTGATTTCGTCCGCTAGCAGAATGTTGGCGAAGATCGGCCCCTGCACAAAAGTCCAGGTACGACGGCCGGTCGTGGCGTCTTCTTCGATGATGTCCGTACCCGTGATATCGGACGGCATCAAGTCCGGCGTGAACTGGATCCGCTTGAACACCAGGCCGAGAGTCTGCGCGAGCGTGCGCACCAAGAGTGTCTTAGCCGTGCCGGGCAGCCCCGTGATCAGGCAATGCCCGCCTACGAACAAGCCGATCATGATCTGTTCGAGCACTTCCTCTTGACCGACGATCACGCGCCGGACCTGCCGGACGATCTCCGCATCCACTTCTCGGAACCGTGCGATACGCGTTTTTAATTCTTCGGACTGCATTTGGGAGGCAGCTAGTGTCGACATGAGATCCTCATTTTCCCTGTTCGGCTGGCGAAAGTTCGAGCAGCATCTTCTGCGCCGGCCTATATCCTGGCGCCGTCTCTAGTGCCAATACGCACTGTTCGCGCGCTTCTTCCAAACGATTGACGGCACGGTATGCTTTCGCCAGATTGAAGTGTGATGCCGCCGGATCTACCGGCTTCCACGCCAGCACGGCCTCGTATTCTCGAATGGCCCCGTCGATGTTTTTCTGAGTGAACCAGAGATCTCCCAGACGCCGGTGCAGGTCTTCATCCACTGGATCGATGTAATTGAGCCGGTTGAGCGTGATGGCGGCATCCGCCGCGCGGCCACTTTCCGCCTGCAGGCTGGCCAGTTTTTTCAGTGTTTCCGGACTTCGCCCGCCGACCTTGGCGTAGCGTTCCAGTTCTTCCATCGCAGCGGTCTTGTTGTTGAGCGCCAGAAATGCCTCGGAGCGCATTTCATACAGGTTTCCTGCTTCCACGTAATCCGGATACAGTTCCCGAAGTTTTTCGCTCTTCTGGATCACTTCTTGGTTGTTGCCTTCGCGCTCGAGGGCCACTACTTCTTTCAATCCTTTCTTCCAATCGTCGAAGCCGTCGACGATTTTTTTGGTTTCGCTATCGAGAAAGGCCAGGAACTGCTTGTCGAATTCCTCGGGGCGCATGGAAAATTCCTTCTCGATGACTTGCGGAGTCGTGGCATTGGCCCCGAAATCGTGCATCATGGCAAGGAGTTTCTCGTATCCCCACTTTTCCGCAATGAAACCGCAGACGCGGCCGGCTTGAAAATAAGAAACAACCACCTGTGTAGGATAGGTCGGGTGCACAAAGCCGCGGTCCAACTCGGCAACCGGCAGAAGTTTCTTCTGCTGCATGGCAGTGATGACGTGAGGGTCCAGCCGGTCGCCCCAATCCGGAGAAGCTGCGGTTTCTTCATAAACCGCCATCCCTTCGGTGAACCAGCGAGGCACCCGGTGGTGTGTTGCACTGAGAACGTAAACATGGCTCAATTCGTGCCACATCGTGCTCGCCCAATGAAAGTCCCCCGGCTTGCGCCCCGACGGGCTATCCATCGCCACCACGTATCCGAAAGTCACGCCTAACGCGCCCAGCCCCGGCATCCCCACCGTACGGACGGCAAAATCGTCGTGGTTGGGGTACACCTCCAATTGCACAGGGCGGTCAAGCTTGATTCCGTATTTCTTCTCATAGGTCGCCAGAGCGCGCTGCACCTCGGGCTCGATATAAGGCCGCAACAGCGCGGCTTCTTTTTTGTCCAGCTTGAGAATGGTTGTGGGAGTTTTAAACGTAACGAAGCGCTTATAGCTGTCCAGTAGGGTGAGCGCATTTTTGGTCGCATCATCCTGGTAATGATTGCGCCAGCACAGTTCCAGTTCTGAACGCGCTTCGTCTTCGAAACCGAGTCGCATCAGGTTGATGCCGAGTTGCGAATGTGCCGTCCATAAGTCGGGTTGGATGGCAATCGCCTTCCGATAGTATGCGATCCCTTCCTCATAGCGCCGGTTGATTACGAAGAAGTGGCCCGCAAGTTCGTAAGCATGGCCGTAGTGCGGGTTTTGCGCGAGCACACGGCCAATCCAGGGAGTATCCGCTCTGTCGCTCAGCCAGTCGATGGAGGCGTGCATGGCCATAGCATCAAGATCTGTTGGCGAAAGCTCGAGCGCTTTGTCCGCTTCTTCTGCGGCGCGCGTAAAATCCGCGTCTTCGAGAGCCAGACTCGCCAGTAACACGCGTGCCTCGGCGAGTTTGGGGTCGGCTACCAGCGCTTGGTCCGCAAGCTCCAGCGCTTTTCCTTCAAACTTGTCAGCCGCTACCAGGGCCAGCCCCAACAACGCCCCGGCATGATCTTTCTTGATGGCCAGCGCTTCCAGAAACAACTGCGCGGCGTCGTTGGGTTGGAAATGGTCCAGATACAGGCGGCCCCAACGCACCCTGTAATCGGGATTCGTCGGATGACCTTTCACTAGCTCGCGAAAAACCGCGTTGGCGCCTTCAAAATCGCGGGCCTTCCACAACGCTTCGGCACGCGCGAGCTCATCCCCGCCGTTCTTCCGTGCCGGCTGGCCCGGCAGCGCCGCCGCCGCGAGACAAAGGCAAATCAGGACGTGCGCGGGCCTCATTGATCCAGTTCCTGCTGGGTTTTGGCTAAGTCGAGCAAAAGCGCTGTCAATTTCTTTTTGTATTCGTCAGGCGCTATCGCGGCCTTGTTGTACTTGAGCATGTCGATCTGTTGCTCGATCTGCTCTTTCTTGTTTAGCAGCTTCTTCTTTTCCGGGGTGTTCGCGATTGCGCCCGTGGCGCCCAGATGTACCAGCGGAAACACCGCTGCTCGCAATCCTTCCTGGTTGGCTGGCGAAGGATCGCGAACGCCTTCACCTTTTCCCGTATCTTCCAGCATCGGATGCTCTGTGGCCAAACGCTTCTGCGATTCGAAAAAATCGGCTACTTTCTGTTGTGCATAACGGAACGCTTCGAGCGCCGAAATGGTTTCATTCTTGTCGGTATCGGCCGCCGGATCGCGCAGTGCTTCCACCCAGAATCGTGCGAATACGGTCGCGTTTCGCTCCGTACCGGTCTTGGTCGCCGTGATCACGACGCGATTCTCCTTGCGAAGTGTGCGGATTGCCCCGCCGCTGGCGCTGGTCATGTCGACCACTAGCTGCCGGGCGGCCGGTACACGGTCGAGCAGCGCCGCCAACTCGGTCGCGGATAGATCCGGGCCGGGAAGATTGATCTTGTAATCCACACCGTCGAAGCTGCCGTGACCGATCAGCATCGTCACCAGCGCATCGTCGGGTTTCGCCGCCTGTGCGATTTTAGCGAGCGCGGCGCGCACATTCACCCGCGTGGCCCCTGCGCCTTTGAGCGTATCGATCTTCACGTCCCCGCCGGCCGATTTTAGAATGGACTCGATCTCGCCGGCCCACATGGAAAACCGCTGTTCGTAATCCGGCTCGCCCCCCAGCCCCGCGACAGTCAAATAGAACGTTTCCGCCCGGAGCACGCAGGATGTGAGCAGCAATAGAGCCGCGAGCCTCATACGACTCCCCATTTCCGGCGCGCCAGCCACTCCGACGATCGCAGCAGCAGCGCAGCCAGAAATACCACCGGCATATCCCACAGGTCTCTGGTTTCGCGCGTTGTAATTCCTGCTTCAGAGTATGAGATATCCTCCGCCAGCCGGGATGCACGATTCGCCGGGTAGTAACGGCCGCCGGTTTCCTCCGAGAGCTTCTGGAGCAGCTCACGGTTCTGTGTCAGATGGAAATTCTCCGCCGTGCCGTCTTCGCGCCGGAACACCAGAATGTCCCGTCCGATCTCCTCCGAGCCCTGCCTGGCCACGACTTCCGCCATGTATGAGCCGGCCCGGTCCGCGCCCCATTCCCTGCTATATACTCCGGGGTCGAGCGGCTCGGGCGCGAGCGCCGCGGTGGTCGCAATACCTCCGGGGCCCGTCAGGTGGGCTTCCACGGTCGCATTGCTCAATGGCCGGAAGCTCTTGTCCCGAACCTCGACGCGTACGGGCACCCGGCCTTCGTCTTCCAGGATCGGGTGCGGTGTGGAAACTGCCACCTGTCCTGGGCTCTCGGCCACCAGCCAGCGCAGCAGTTGCTGCCAGAACATCTCGTGTGTTTTGTCGCCCACCGGAAGTAACATTTGCCAGCGCCAGCTTCCGCCGGTGGCGAACACCGCCGTGCGACCATGTCCATAGTTCTGCGTTACCAGCAGAGGCTGCTGATGATTGGCCGGCGTTTTCAGGTCAAGCAGCGTTACGGCGCCGGGCTTGGGCTCGCCGACCTGCTGATAATCTGCCAGCGGCGGCATGCTCTTCGGATTTTTCCAGCGCTCGGCATTTTTCTCCGGATCTTCATCCAGCCGGCAGACGATGCTTTCACGGCCCTGCGCTGTCAAAACCGGGTATGCCGGGTCGCGATGAAATGTATCTTTGGCGTCAGGTATCCGGACGGGCACCAGGTCCGCCATTGGCGAGTGCGACCACCCGCCGTCACCAAGCGCTGCGCGCCCGCCCAAAAACAATATGCCGCCCCCCCGCCGGTCGGCAAAGTCATGGATCAAGGCCTGCTGCTGCGGCGTGAAATAACCAGCCTCCGTGTTGCCGATAATCAAACCATCGAACGAGAAGAGGTCTTCCGCCTTCGACGGAAAGCCGTCCTCCAGCCGTTTTCGGTCCTCATCGTTCACCGCTTGCGTGTAGTTCTTATTCTGGGTGGTCCGGACCAAGGAGGTGATTTGCAGGCTGCGGTCATCTTCCACGGCTCGCCGGATGAACTTGTACTCCCATCGCGGTTCGCCTTCGAAATAAAGGATGCGGGCTTTGGCTGACGTGATGTTCACCAAGCGGATCAACCGGTTGTTCCGCAGGTTCTCTTCGCCCGCCAGCGGTTCAATCGCAAACTCAAAAGTACGCGGCCCGGCCAGGCCCGCATTGAAGACAATCGTTTCGGTTTGCGGCACCCCTTCCGGCTTCAAAACGACCTCTTTCGACGCCAGCAGCCGCTCACCCTCACGTACCGTCAGCCGCGCCTTGTCCCGCGTCACTCCGAACTGTGTGTACGTCACCGCCGCCCTGAGACGGGAATCAGCCAGCGCCCGCGACGGCACCGCAACATCGGAAATCTCCACATCGCGCGCAAGCCTCTCCCTTCCGAAACCTACCGTATGCACCGGTACGCGGGTTTGCCGGATATGCGCAATGGTGTTGAAGCCAATTCCGCCTGCGTTGTCCGAGCCGTCGCTGAGTACGACCACCGCTCCTAGCGGCAGTGTCGAAGCCTCAGTTAGCGCCTGCTCCAGGCTCGAACCGATGCGCGTGGACGCCGCCGAACCGCTGAGCTGGTCGAGATTCTGAATCCGCTCCAGGTTCGCGCCAAATCGGTACAAACGCACCTGGAATCGCTTCTGCAAATCGGCCAGCAGCCCATCTTCCAGCAGCTTCCTCGCTTGGGCCAGCCGCGTCGTCCCGTTCTCGGCAGTGTTCATGCTGCCTGAGTCGTCGATCATTAAAGCAACGACATTCTGTTGTGGCCGGAGAGTGGCGATGCTGATCGCCGGGTGCCATAACAGGAATAGGACCAGCGCTACGAGCGCCGTCTCCAGCAACCAAACCACAACTGGCCGCCCCCCGGAAAGCAGACCGTGGTGTCGGGATACGTGCCAGGCGAGAGCGCCTGCCGCAAGCACAACCGCCGTCCACAAGATCCACGAGGGCCACGGCGCCAAAAACACAAACTGTCCGCGGGAAAAAACCGCCGCCGGATATTTGAAGAGAAACTCAAACATCGAATTGGAAACCTGAAGCGCGGCCTAGCCGAGCACTACTCCACCTTGTGCAGACGTCTCTCCGCTACCGAAGGTAACGGCGTTTACGCGAGCTGTGTTTTGGGCTGCTGAGGCGTGAAAGGTCCGGATACTGGAGGTAATCGCGGCGATTCGCGCGGAATGGAGGAGCATGGGAGCCGCCCTCGTCTGCCCTCCAGAATATCACGCGGTAACGAGGGCCTTGAGATTGCGTCCGCAGATCATGCTGCCCGCATGCTTGTCTCCACCCGGTCCTGCCCAGTGCGTCTCCAGGCTGATATATCCCTTGTAACCGTCGGCTGCCAAAGCCGCAATCTGACCCTTCCAGTCTATGCCGCAGGTGCCCACTGCCCCGAAAGAGGGCTTGTGGTCCTGTACGAAACAGTCTTTTGCGTGTACGTGAACGATGCGCCTCGGCACCAGCCGTTGATAGCCTTCCGGGAAAGGATTCTCGCCTGAGACCAGCGCGTTGCACGGATCCCAGACCACCTGCAGATTCGGATGATCAAGCGCCGCCAGAACACGCGCGGTCTCGGCTCCCGTCGCGATGTTGCAGGCGTGTTCGTTTTCGAGCCCGATAATCAAATCGTGCGCTGCCGCTCTTTCCGCCAGCGAGCGAAGCGCCGTCACGATGCGCTCAAAACAGACCTCCGGCTTTACGGTCCGCCAGTACGAAAAGACCCGCACGATGCGCGCGCCCGTGCGCTTGGCGATCTCGAATGCGCGATCGGTTAGCCGTGGCTGATCCTCGAATGTATGCTTCGATGCGAAAATATCCTGCTGAAAACGGGAATCGATCTCCGGCGCGTCAGGCAGCACGCACTTCAGCAGCGGTGACGCGATCGAAATGATCTTCATCCCCCGCTCGCCGACAATCCCCTTGGCTCGGTCGATCTCCTCGTCCGTGAGGTCGATGATGTTCTTGCCGAAGACCAGGCGCAGCTCCGCGGCCGTCATCCCCACTTCGCTCATGGATTGAACCGCGGTCGTGATGTCGGGCGAGAACTCGTCGGTGATGGCGGCAATGGGAAAGAGTTGAGGCATGAATCACGTATCTTAGCGCGATACGGATCTACAGCTTCATCCGCTCCAGTTTGCGGTACAGCGTCTTCCGTTCGATCCCCAGAATCTGAGCGGCGCGGCTCTTGTTTCCGCCGGTCGCGGCCAGCACGCGCCGAATTTGCTCGGTCTCGGCCTCGGCTAGCGTTTCCGACGTGCGGTCCCGTGAATCCATCGCGTCCAGCGCATCGCGAACCGCTTCGTCGTCGATCCGGCTATTGGCCGCCAGAATGACCAGCCGTTCGATCAGGTGCTGCAACTGCCGGACGTTACCGGGCCAGGCGCACTCCTCCATCGCCTTCACCCCCGATTCCATCAGTTTCACGTCGCGATGATACCTCTGGTTGTACTTATTAACGAAGAACCGCGCCAGCAGCGGAATATCGCCGCGGCGGTCGCGCAGTGGGGGTATCGTGATCCGCACCACATTAATCCGAAACCAGAGGTCTTCGCGAAACTTGCCTTCCTCTACCATCTTCTGCAGCGTGCGGTTGGTGGCCGCGATCACCCGCACATCCACCGGTTTGGAACGCGACGCGCCCAGCGGGCGGACTTCGCGCTCCTGCAGAAATCGCAGCAGCTTTACCTGAATGCTGGGCTCGATGTCGCCGATTTCGTCCAGAAAAACTGTGCCCCGGTGCGCCGACTCCAGCACGCCCACGCGGTCTCGATCTGCTCCCGTGTAAGCCCCCTTGAGCGCGCCGAACAGCTCGCTCTCCATCAACGTGGGAGTGATCGAGGCGCAATCCACGGGCGCGAATGTCTGTGAGGCGCGCGGGCTGTTGCGGTGGATCATCCGCGCGATCAATTCTTTGCCTGTTCCCGTTTCGCCCTCGATCAGCACCGTGGCGTCTGTCGGCGCAACGCGCGAAACGGTCTTATAAATCTCCACCATGGCCGAAGAGCTGCCGATCATTTCCGATTCCGGCAGGTCCTCGTGCTCTACTTCGTTGCTTTCTTCGCTCAGCGCGGCTTCGGCGCGCTTTACCGTCTCCAGCATGCGGTCCAGATCGAACGGCTTGGCGATGTAATCGAAGGCCCCCCCCCGCGTGGCGGCCATCACCGTCTCCATGGTTCCCCTCGCGGTCATGAGAATCACGGAGCAGGACGGGTCCTTGCGGCGCGCCGCTTCCAGCACATCGAGCCCCGTGCGCCCATCAATATAGATGTCCGAGATGACGATCGGGTATGCATTCTGGTCCAGCCTGGCCAGCGCCTCGTCGGTGGACGACACCGCATCCACCGCATAGCCTTCGAGTTCCAGGAAGTTGACGATGGTGCTGCGAACCCCGGCGTCGTCTTCCACGATCAGCAAACGTGCCATGTTCAATTCGTAGCGAGCGGCTTCAGGGCATGGGCCAGCGGCAGAGTCAATGTGAAACAGGACCCTTCACCCGGCGCGCTCTCCACATCAATTCTCCCACCATGCTGCAGTACAATCTGCTCCACAATCGACAGTCCGATCCCCGTTCCTGCCTCGCCCGACTGCTCCGCTTTCTTCGTTCGGTAGAACTTCTGGAAAATCTTGCGTACTTCCTTCTGGTCCATCCCGATGCCCTGGTCGCGCACGGAAATCGCGCATTGGTCGCCCTCGCGTATGGTCGAGACTGTCACTTCGGTGTTGGACGGCGAGTACTTGACTGCGTTTGTGAGCAGGTTGTAAAACGCATACTCCATTAGCTCGCGGTCGCCCGAGAGGATCTCCTCGCCAAGGTACGCCACCGTCATCCGGATTTGCTTGCGGTCCGCCAGTGGCCGTGCGCGTTCCACGCACGCCGTCATAACATCGCGAACCGGGAAATTCTCTTTCTTGAGCTCCATCTCACCTGCCGTCAGGCGCTCCACGTCGAGAAAAACTTGAATCATACGCCCCAGCCGCTTCGATTCGGAATGGATGAGTTGTGCGATCTGTTTGCGCTTCTCTTCCGGCATCGCGTAGCGGCTCATCAGTTCGCTCGATCCCTGAATCGCCGTGAGCGGCGTGCGCATTTCATGGGTCACGAACTGCATCGCATGCTGATAGCGCTCCCGTTCCGCTTCGGATTTCACCAGCCGCCGGCGAACGTAAAAATGTTGCCACGCCGCCGCGCTCACGACCGAAAGCCATGCCGTCCAAAATCCTGGCGACAAAGGGAACACCACGCCACGCGCCAGCGCGACGTATGGCGTGAGCATCGCCGCTGCCAGTATTGTGGCCGCCGCCGTATTGGCGCGCCAGCCACCCAGCCACGCGTAGACAACTCCCGCCGCCACCGTCAACCCAATGCAGAACAGCACCACCATCCAGTCTGGAGCGTTTTCGAGAAATCGCTGCTGGGCGATTGTGTCGTACGCATTCGCCAGAACCTCGACCCCCGCCATTGGTGTGGACCGGTACGGCGTGATCCACCGGTCCTTAGCAAGAGTCTGCGCCGTTGCCCCCGCGAAAACCACCTTCCCGCTGAACTGGTTTGCCACGGACCGGTCGTCCAACAGTCGCTTCAGCGGGACCACCGGAATGGGTGCGAACTCCGGCGGCCGGTAGCGAATTCGCAAGATCCGTCCCGACGCGTTCGATGCCGGTACAATCACACTTCCCACTTCGAGTTCGTCCGGCGTTTCCACAATTGTTTTTTCCCCGCGGCTGACGCGAAACGCCTCCAGCGATGATGCCCATCGCCGCTTCTGTTGGAACGCCTTTTCCAGAGCCAGTGCGCGTCCCACGCCATCGAGATCCGGGTCCAGATGCACATGCCCGATAGCCGCCGCAGACTTCTCGAACTCGGGAAGAGGATCGTCCCAGCCCGTGCCATCACCCGATAAATCGCTTGGCAATACGAGATTGCGTGTTTGCCGGAATGCTTCCGCGAGCGCCGCGTCGGATTCGTTGTCCGACCGGTCGGCCAGGATAATATCGAGCACCACTGCTTTTGGCTGTACTTGCGCGATCCGCATCAGCCCCGACGACAGCGCCTTCCGTAATCCCATGACGCCGCCGTTGGCACGAAGCGAATCCTCGTCAATCGCCAGAATGATGGAGTCTGTGGGCCAGGGTGTGGGCCGGTAAAGGCGCAGAATCCAGTCATACGCGTAGTCGTCGATTTGCTTCCCGAGCGGAAGCCAGCTCGCAGTCACAGCGATTACGAACGCTCCGGCCAGCACGCCGGCATACGCCATGCGGTTTGTGCCGGGAGAAGTCATCTTTAGCGGTCGGACGTCGTCGGCGTCCCGTGCCCCACCAGCTTTTCGATCTCTCCCGGCTCGCGCGGCAGCGCGGCGCTCAAAACCTTGGCGCCGTGCTCCGTCACCAGCACCACATCCTCGATGCGCACTCCCAGGTTCTCTTCCGGAATGTAGATGCCCGGCTCGATCGTGATCACCATGCCGGCTTCCAGAGTCAAGCTCGGGTCGGTCGCGTCGTGGACGTCCAGCCCTACCTGGTGTCCCAGCCCGTGCGTGAAATACTTGCCCAACGAATCGCCGTGCTGATCTTTGCCGTGTGAATCGATGTAATCGTACGCAATATGGTACAGGCTGTTCGGCACCGTCTTGCTCAACGACTGGCCTGGCTTCACCGCCGCGATCGCCGCCTTTTGCGCCCCTAACACGATCTCGTAGATCTCCCGCTGCCGCTTGGTGAATTTTCCGTTCACCGGAATGGTGCGCGTAATGTCCGAGGCGTAGCCCGCGCATTCAGCGGCTACGTCCATGAGCAGCACCTCACCCGAGTCCATGCGGCGGGAATTCCGCGAGTAGTGCAAAAAAACGGAGTTCGGCCCCGAGCCCACAATGGGCGCGTATGCACTCCGTTCGCAGCCGGCCTCCTGATAACTATCCATCATCGCCGCCGCAATCTGGTATTCGTACATACCGGGCGCGGCGCGCTGCCACGCCAGCCTGTGGGCCGCCAGCGTCACATCGGTAGCCTTCTGGATCAGAGCCACCTCTTCCGGGGACTTATGCATTCGCAATTTCGCGATCGCCAGCGCAGCCCCCGACACCGGGCGCAGCGGTGCAAGTTCCTTAAGCTTCGCCGCCGCCGGCTGATCTACCAGGGTGTAAATCCGTGCGTACGCTTCCAGTACCTTGCCTAACTCCGATTCGAAACGCTCCGCCGGCATCACGGCTTCAAAACCCGTAACGTCCTTTACGTTCGCGTCTGAAGGCCCCAGCTTCCGGCCTGTCCACTTTTCCTGATCCGGATTGCGCTCCGGAAGGAATAGAATTTCGCGCGGGAGTTTCGCTCTGGCCGCGTATCCGGGCGCCTTGGAGTCTTCCTGCAGCGGCGCCAGCAATAGAATTGCCCCCGGCTCCTTCCAGCCTGTCAGGTAACAGAAATTGGCTTCCTGGAAGAAACCTGTCCGCAGTACCTCTTCACGGTCTTCCGTCTGGCCGAAAAGAACTGTGACACCGTCGCCCAGCGCCTTCCGAAGATCGGCGCGCCGCATGCGGTACTGATCGTTCATTTGTGCGTCCACCGTTCGTGCCGGCGCAGCCGTGCCCGCCGCGGAGCTGGCCAAAACCGCCGCAAATGCAAGAAAGGGCCGCATTTTTCTCAAGTATAACCGGGAACTTGCTTCCTGTTAGACTCTTCGAGTGTTCTGGTTCTGGTTCTTCGCGGGCCCGGCGCTCGCCTTCGCTGCCGTTGCCCTGCGCGGAGAACGCAAGCGGGCGCGCTTCGTCAGTGAACGGCTTGCCCGCAATCCTAACCAGATCACTCCCCCGGCTACCGTCATCACTTCCCTCGAGGGCCCGGGCACAGGAGTTCGGGAGAATCTGGCCATGCTGGCCGGCCAGGACTATCCGAATTTCGAGCTGATCATTGCTGTCCATTCCGCCGCCGATATTCCGCCCAGAGTCCTCCCCCATCGCGTCCTCGTCGTGATGGCCGGTACGGAAAAAGACAAATTCCCTTCCCGCGTGGAAAACTTGCTCGCCGGGGTCCAGGCCTCCCGCAAGCAATCCGAAATCCTCGCTTTCGCCGATGCCTACGGCCGCGTTTCTCCGGCGTGGCTTCGCGGCCTGGTTGCGCCGCTTTATGAGCCCAACGTTGCGGTGAGCTCCGGCTTCTTCTGGTTCGCCCCCGAGCCGCCCGATTTCTGGTCGCTCCTGCGTAGCGTGTGGAGCGCTTCCGCCCTCAGTCTGCTCGGTCCCGGCGATAATCCCTTTGCATGGGCCGGCTCCCTAGCCGTGCAAAAGGAGATCTTCTTCGAGCTCCGCATCCCCAGCGCCTGGCGGGAAACCTCCGGCGAGAGCGGAGCTGTCACTCGCGCCGTGCATAAAGCCGGATTGCGCATCGCGTTCGCGCCTCCTTCGATGGCCGTTTATTTCGATTCAACTTCCATGCGCGAATTCCTTAGTTGGGCGCGCGCTCACCTTCTGCTGGTACGTGACTACCTTCCGCGCCTGTGGGCCTTGGCTTTAACCGCCCATTTTTTCTACTGTGCCGGCATGACCGCTGCCATCGTCGCTTCACTCCGGGGCTCTCGCGGCGCCGAATGGGTGCTGGTCGCGCTGCTCGGCCTGGGCATGCTCAAAGGTGTGAACCGCGCCATCCTCGCCAGAGCCGAATTGCCTGCGCAGGATGCCTGGTTCAAACGCCACGCATGGGTTCACGCACTGTGGCTCCCGCTCGCTACCTGGTTTTGGCTCGGAATTCTGCTTGCTTCCGCCGTCTCCTTTCGCCCCGCCGTCAAGAAAACCGCATCTTCCAGTGCATGATCGTGGTTATAATTTGAAGACGAAGGGAGAATCACCAGTATGGCGAAGTCGCAGGATCGCGGCCGCAAGGAAGTCAAGAAGCCGAAGAAGAACAAGGCAAAGTAAAATGCCGATCGCGCGGGCGCCGCTCACCCGGCGCCTGGGCACTCAATCCTATGATTCGTACCGAGTGGATCCAGCAAAGAAAAAAAGACGCTGTGCGTACGCAGATGCACTATGCGCGGCGCGGCATCGTGACCGGCGAAATGGAGTATGTCGCCCGGCGTGAGAATCTTCCGGCCGAGCTGATCCGGTCGGAAATCGCGCGCGGCCGCCTGATCATTCCCGCCAATATCAATCATGTGAACCTCGAGCCGATGTGCATCGGGGTGGCGTCGAAATGCAAGATTAACGCCAATATCGGGAATTCGGCCGTCACATCGGAAATCGAAGAAGAACTCGCGAAAATCCGCTACGCCGTGCAATATGGCGCCGACACTGTGATGGATCTCTCCACCGGTGGCGATATTCCGCGCATCCGCCAGGCCATCCTCGACGCCTCCCCGGTTCCCATCGGCACCGTGCCCATTTATGAAGCCCTCAGCCGCGTGCGCCGTCTGGAAGATCTCTCCGCCGGCTTGATGCTCGAAGTTATCGAAGAACAGGCCCAGCAAGGCGTGGATTATATGACCATCCATGCCGGCGTCCTCGTCCAGTACATTCCGCTCACCACCAGGCGCATCACCGGCATCGTCAGCCGTGGCGGCTCCATTCTCGCCGAATGGATGGTCAAGAATCACAAGCAGAATATGCTCTATGAGCACTTCGACGAGATCTGCAAGATTTTCCAGAAGTACGACGTCAGCTTCTCGCTCGGCGATGGCCTCCGCCCCGGCTCAGTTGCCGATGCCAGCGATGAAGCGCAATTTGCTGAGCTCAAAACTCTGGGCGAGCTGACCAAAAAAGCCTGGGAGTACGACGTCCAGGTCATGATTGAAGGGCCCGGGCACATTCCGCTCGACCAGATCCAGCTCCAGGTCGAAAAAGAAATGGAGCTATGCCACGAGGCGCCGTTCTACACCCTCGGTCCGCTGGTCACCGATTTCGCGCCCGGCTACGATCACATCACCTCCGCCATCGGCGCCGCCATGATCGGCTGGCACGGCGCTTCCATGCTCTGTTATGTCACGCCCAAAGAGCACCTCGGTCTTCCCAACCGCGAAGATGTCAAGGCCGGCATCATGGCCTACAAGATCGCTGCCCACGCCGCCGATATCGCCCGTCACCGCCCCGGCGCCCGCGACCGCGACGACGAGCTCTCCCGCGCCCGCTACCGCTTCGATTGGAACCGCCAGTTCGAACTTTCTCTCGATCCCGAAACCGCGCGTTCCATGCACGATGAGACACTTCCCGAAGATGGCTTTAAAGACGCCCATTTCTGTTCCATGTGCGGTCCCAAGTTCTGTTCTATGAACATCTCCGCCAAGGTGGAGAGTTTTACCCGGGAGGAAGCCGAGGCCGTTCTCAATAACGCGGCTCCGCCTCCACTAGTCCAACTTTCTGGCGCCGGCGACTAAGCTCGCGCGACAATTGGAGTGGAGGGTATATGGGATCACTCGCGAAAGCTGCAGTCGTTGTGTTGCTGGCTTCGGTCGCATTTGCTCAGGAATCGTCCCGCGGCACAGAGCGCATCGCCAAAGAAGTCCGGCATGAACTCGTTATGCTGCCCTACTATGGCGTTTTCGATAATCTCGCCTACAAGGTCGAGGGCAGTACCGTCACTCTCACCGGCCAGGTCACCAGACCTACGCTGAAATCGGACGCCGAAAACGTCGTCAAAAAGATCGAAGGCGTGGAGCGCGTCGACAACCAGATCGAGGTCCTTCCTCCGTCGCCCAATGACGATCGCATCCGGCGCTCCGTTTACCGCGCCGTTTACGGCAACCCCAGCCTCAACCGCTACGCCATGCAGGCCGTGCCGCCTATTCACATCATCGTCAATAACGGTAACGTGACTCTCGTCGGCGTAGTCGCGTCCGAAGCCGACAAGAACATCGCCGGCATCAAAGCCAACGGCGTTCACGGCGCCTTTTCCGTAAAGAACGAACTGCAGGTCGAAAAATAGTCAAGTTGAGCTTCAGCGGTGCGCGGCGGCTAAAATAGCTCCGTGCGCCGCTCCGGCTTCATTTTCGCCATCTCGTTCGTGGTCTTTAATCTCAACCTCCGGCCCATCCCTTCGGGCGATACCGCGCCGGCCGCTCTCCTGCCTTTGTCTCTAGTTGCAGCTCACACAACCACTCTCGACCGTTTTGCTGCCTGGTACCGCGACACCGGATTCACCAATACCGCATGGTTCACTCGTTCCGTTGACGGCCACTATTATTCGTCCTTTCCTATCGCCGTACCGCTGCTGGTCACTCCGCTCTATGCGCCATTTGCGTTCCTCGATTTCCGGCATATGCCGGCCGGTCAGGTGATTCTCCTCGCCAGAGTCCTTGAGAAGATCAGCGCCTCTCTGATCGCTGCGCTCTCCGTAGTGGCATTTTTCCACTTGATTGGCAAACTCGCAGATACATCCTGCGCGTGGCTTCTGACCGTCGCCTACGCCTTCGGTTCCCCAACGTGGGCCATCTCCAGCCAGGCTCTCTGGCAGCACGGACCTAGCGAACTGGCCCTTATCCTCGGGCTGCTCCTGCTCATCGAAACAACCGCGAACCCCAGCCGGGTTCTTGTCGCCGCGCTGGCCGGCTGTTCTGCAGGTTTCGCTGCAGCGATCCGTCTCTCCAATCTTTGGCCCTGCGTCCTCATGGGCGCTTATGTGGCTTTGGCAAAATGGCCTTCCCGCTCGAAGTCCGCCTTCGCCGCCGGCGCGCTCTTGCCGCTGCTGGCCGTGCTCGCCTACAACCTACGCATTTTCGGTAGCGCCTTCGGGACCTACCCCGCCGCCTGGCTGCTCGAGGGCAATCTGTTCGAAGGCGTAACCGGGCTCCTGTTCAGCCCCAGCCGCGGCCTGTTCATCTTTTGTCCCATCTTTCTCTTTTCCGTTCTCGGCGCATTCCTCTGGTTCCGCGATCCGAAAATGTCCCATCCCCGTGTTTATCTCATCTGCTTGCTTGCCGCTGCCGCCCATCTTCTCTTTCTGGCTAAGTTCCGGCTTTGGTGGGGCGGATACTGCTACGGGCCGCGCGTCCTCACCGACGTCGTTCCTTGCCTGGTCATCCTCATGATCCCTGCCGTCCGTTTGCTGAACAATTCCCGTGTATGGAAAGCTGCCTTCGCCATGGCGCTGGCGTTTTCCATTTCCGTTCAGGCCGTCGGCGCCTTTTGCTATCCCAACGGCCATTGGGACGCCCTGCCGCGATCGGTCGACGAGCAGCCGCAGCGCCTTTGGGATTGGCGCGATAATCAGATCGCCCGCTCCGTTTCGGCGGGTCCTGTGCTCCTGCCTTATCGCCTCGCCTGGGTTAGCGTTACCCATCCGGCGTCCCTGTCGGAGACTCTTCGCCACGACGGCGTGACGTTATGGTAGCCCTCACGTCGGATTACTCAGCCATATGACCCATCGCTTGCCCCTATTGTTCCTGGTTGCGGGACTCGCCAGCGCTGAAACCCTCGACGTTTGGCCCAGCTGGCGTGGCCCGGCGAACGGTGTCTCCACCCTCCGCAGCCTGCCCGTTGCCTGGACGGGTGAACGCAACGTCGCTTGGAAATCCGAAGTCCCCGGGCGTGGCCACTCCTCGCCCGTCGTTTGGGGCGATCACATCTTTCTGACCACCGATGTGGAAGGCGACGTTGTCCCCGGTGCCGCTCCCGTCAAGCACACCCTTGAAGGCCAGCCTTTTGTGCATCCCGATAGCGTCGGAGGAACCCATAAGCACACCCTCAAAGTTCTCGCCTACGAAATCGGTACCGGCAAACTCCTCTGGGAACGTACCGCCTACTCCGGAAAAGTCTTCGACGATACCCATCGCTTTAATACATACGCCTCGCCCACCCCGGTGACCGATGGCAAGTACGTCTACGCCTGGTTCGATTCCCAAGGTCTGTATAAGTACGATTTCGACGGGAATCTCGTCTGGTCGTCCTTGCTCGGCGGCATCTCCACCCTCGGCGTGGGTTACGGCGGCTCCCCGGTTCTCTACGAGGATCTTGTCATCGTGCTTGCCGACCAGGACGAAGGCGAGCATTCCTTCCTCGCCGCTGTCTCCACTAAGGACGGCAAAATCGCTTGGAAGCTCGCGCGCAAGAACCAGATCACATGGACCACGCCGGTTCTTGCTGAGGTCAGGGGCAAAAAGCAACTCATCGTACCTTCCACCGAGGACGTTGTCTCCTACGATCCCCGCACCGGCAAAGAATTGTGGAGATCCGACGGACTTGGCGGCAATGTCGTACACACTCCCGTCATCGGCCATGGCATGGTCTACGTTTCCACCGGCTACCCCACCAAGAAGACCATGGCGGTGCGTCTTGATCCCGTCGCGGGCGAGAAGCGCGTCGCCTGGCAATATGACAAAGGCACCGGCTATATCCCCTCCCCCATCCTCTACGGCGACTATCTCTATCTCTTAACTGGCGCCGGACTGCTTACCTGCCTCGACGCCCACACCGGTGAGCCTAAGTACGAGGGGAAACGCTTCCCGGCGCCTGGGCAGTTCGTCGCCTCCCCCGTGGCCTTCGACGGCAAGGTCCTCCTCAGCAGTCAGGATGGCGATACCTACGTCGTCAAAGCTGGCCCGGAGCATGAGGTGATCGGCACTAATCCCCTAGGCGAGCAGATGTTCGCTTCTCTCGCGCTAGTGGGAGATTCCATATTCATTCGTGGCGAGAAGCATCTGTATCGCATTCGTAACGGTTCTAAATCCTAAGTACAAGGGCATTTTTCTGCGTCAACTCTCCCAAAAACTACTTGCCCTGGGGAGCATTTCGAAGGACACTGAAATTTTTAGGGGGCAAGTTGGAAAGAAACGGCCGTAAAGGGGCGGCGATTCTCGAGCCGACCGAGCGCTGGTCCTCACAGGACGCCAGCGATCTCTATGATGTGGCGAGTTGGGGCAAGGGATATTTTTCCGTCGCCGCTAACGGCCATATCCTTGTTCATCCCGAAAAGGACCCGGCTCACTCCATCGACCTCAAGGAACTGGTCGACACGCTCGTCCTTCGCGGTATTTCGCTGCCTATCCTCATCCGCTTCGCCGATATACTGCGCCACCGTCTGGGCGAGATTCATTCCGCCTTTCAAACCGCTATCGCCGAGCACAAGTATCAGGGCGGTTACTTCTGCGTCTATCCCATCAAGGTCAACCAGCAGCGTCAGGTCGTCGAAGAGGTCCTGGAGTACGGCAGGCCTTATCGGTTCGGCCTGGAAGCCGGATCCAAGCCCGAGTTGCTCGCCGTGATGGCTCTCGCTAATAACGACACGCCCATCATCTGCAACGGCTTCAAGGACGAGGAGTATATCGAGCTGGCCATGCTGGCCCAAAAGGTCGGCCGGCACATCATCCCGGTCATCGAGAAATATACCGAGCTCGACCTGATCGCCCGCTGTTCCGAGCGCGTGGGCGTGCGGCCTACCATCGGGCTGCGTGTCAAACTGGCCAGCCGCGGCGCCGGACGCTGGAAGTCTTCCGCGGGCTATCGCTCGAAGTTCGGTTTGACGACCAGTGAAGCTGTTCGTGCGCTCGAAGAGCTAAAGCTGCGCGGCATGGCGGATTGCCTGCACCTGCTCCACTTTCACCTCGGCAGCCAGATCACGAATATCCGCCATTTGAAGGGCGCCGTCAACGAGGCCGCGCGTATGTATGCCGATCTGGCCCGCGCCGGCGCCGGCCTTCGCTATCTCGACGTGGGCGGCGGCTTGGGTATCGACTACGACGGCTCCCAGACCGATTTCGAATCGAGCGTCAATTACACTCTCCAGGAATACGCTGCCGATGTCGTCTACCACATCCAGAATGTCTGCGATGAAGCCGGTGTCGCGCATCCCACCATCGTCAGCGAGAGCGGCCGCGCCATCACCGCCTATCACAGCGTGCTCGTGTTTAACGTTCTGGGCGTCGCCGGTTACGGAGACGATCCGGTGGGCGAACTCCCCGCCGAGCCCGAGCAGCCGCTGATTGACTTGCAGGAGACCAACCGGTCGCTTAGTGCCAAGAATCTCCTGGAAGGCTACCACGACGCTCAGCAGGCCTTAGACCAGGCCCTCAATCTTTTCAGTCTCGGCTATCTGCCGCTCGAACAGCGTTGCCTCGCCGAGAATCTGTTCTGGACCATCTGCCGGCGCATTCAGAAGCTCGCCCGTGAACTCGATTATTTCCCGGAAGAGTTCGAAGGCTTGGATGCCATGCTGGCCGATACGTATTTCTGCAATTTCTCGCTTTTCCAGAGCCTTCCCGATAGCTGGGCTATCAAGCAGTTGTTTCCGATCATGCCCATCCATCGCCTTGAAGAAAGGCCTACGCAGTACGCCGTGCTCGGTGACATTACCTGCGATTCCGACGGTAAGGTCGATCAGTTCATCGATCGCCGCGACGTCAAGCGTACCCTGCCGCTGCATCCCTTCCATGGCCAGAATTATTATCTCGGCGCTT
>Ga0209060_10000854_pt1 | contig 42004 bp, 63 predicted proteins | sample Coa_R1_8_FD_187155 | JGI IMG/M metagenome (GOLD analysis project Ga0209060, IMG submission 187155) | Surface soil microbial communities from Centralia Pennsylvania, which are recovering from an underground coalmine fire - Coalmine... | ecosystem: Environmental > Terrestrial > Soil >...
GGAGCGCACCGCGCGAACGAGGTTGTCGTCCGCCTGGTAGCCGCGGAGGGAATCGCCGAAGTCCAGGTTGACGCCCCACGCGTAGCCCGCGGGGGATGCCGCAGGCGTCGACGTCCAACACCAGCCGGCGTCGCCGTCGAAGAAGCTCGTGTCGACCGCCGGATCGCAACGCGTGTAATCGATGATCGAGAGCTGCTCTTCGATCGTCGGCGCGCGCCAGTCGTCCTTGCCGAAGAGCCTGACCTGGGACGCGGCTTTCAACGCATCGGCCCATGGTTTCGCGCCGCAGTCGAGTACTCGACGCGTCCAGGTCAGGTTCGTTTTCGAGTCATAGACGGCGACCCAATCGTCCTGCGCGTCCATCGTCGGCCGGCCGTCCTTCCCGAGCCGCGTGAAGCGCTCGTCGATCTGCGGCGCCGGAGCTGCACGAACGACCGGCGTCTCGTTCGCGGCGCAGAGCGTGTGAGCGATCGCGAATACTTCGGCCGCGGAGGCGGTGTGGATGCGCTCCGCGATCAGCTTGCGGAATTCGGTGGCGAGTGAAGTCATTGAGATCCCCTGGCGAAAGAATCAAAAGCCGAGTTACTGACCGGAGCGCACCGCGCGAACGCGGATGCCGTCCGACTGGCCGCTGCGGCCGGAATTGCCGTCGTCCAGGTTGACGCCCCACGCGCAGCCCGCGGGGGGAACGCGATCCTCCGTGCCGGTCCAGATCCACTCGCCGTCGCAGTCGGGAAAGGACGCCGGGTCGACGAGCGGATACTCGGTGCGCGAGCGGTCCGGCAGCAGTAAGGCCTCCTCGACCGTCGGGAGGCGCCAGCTCCAGCCGTTGATGTCGAGCTTCTCGGCCCAGGCCTTCGCCTGCTTCCAGGTGAGGCGCTTTGGCGAGCGGTGCGCGGTCCAGATGATCGGCTGCGCGAGCAGCTGGTGGTCGAGGCGCACGGCGAGGTGGCCAGTCGCATCGGCCGGAAGGTCGGTGCCGTCGGCAGCGATCTTGGTGAGGCGGTACATTGAATCTCCCTTCGGTCAGTTCATCCGGTGTCGGTTGTGGTGTGCTCGATCAGTCTTTGGAATTTGAGCTTGAGAGTCGGATCGCCGCCGGCAAGCGCGCAATAGGCTCGCGCGACGCGCATGAGATCTGCGATTCGACCGAGCTTGCGATAGAGCACACGCAATCGGTCGTATGGGTGCGAACCGTCGAAGCGATCTCTAACATTGGCTTCGTAGAGCGCAATTGCAGCCTCGATGTCTCCGGCCTTCTCAAGAGCAACTCCCCGCAGATTTCTGTCGACCATGATGTCTTCGCGGCGCATGGCTTCTCCCGGTCGGCGCTGAATTGCGCCGTAGTAGGGAGAATGCCGAAGGGCGGTAAATCACGCGAGACTTCACGGTCGCTGTTCCAGCAGCGCATCTCGCGCGGCGTTGATGCGCGCCATCTTGTCGGCATCGCCGCCCGGCCGGTCCGGATGGTTCTCGGCCGCGAGCTTCCGCCAGGCCGCGTCGATCTCGGCGCGCGTGGCGTTCGCGCCGATGCCGAGCACCTGGAACGGCTGCTCGGGCGCCGGCAGCGCGGCGAAGCCGGTGAAGGCGCGGTCGAGGATCTCGGCGCCGCCGTGCCGCTCGATCGCGCGCATGGCCTCGAGGGTCGCGGCGATCGCGGCGAGGTTGTCGGCGACGCGCTTGTAACGGTCGATCGCGATGCACTCGGTCTTCTTGCCGCGCTGCCAGTAGACCGCGGCGCCCGGGTCGGTCGGCTCCGCCTGGTCGGAACGCGGCAGGCCGTCCAAGCGCGTGCGCAGGTTCGTCGATACGACGATATCATCGCGCGACGTGACGCCGAGCCGCTCGAGCTCCGAGATGACGCGCTTGAGCCCATCGATTACCGCGAGCTCGCGGCCGTAGGTCGAGAACTGCGCGCCCTTGCGCGATTGCGTGCGCCGCCAGCCGGGCGGCCACGCGAGCGGGAAGGCTTCGACCGGCGACTTCACTTCTTCTTCGCCGGCTTCTTGGCCTTCGCCTTCTCCGCGGCCAGGAGCTCGGCCCGCACCTTCTCCGGCTTGATGCCGTAGCGCTTGCAGGCCTCATAGATCCGCGCCGGCTTGTCGAGCGAGTAGGTCGACGCGCGGATGTCGGGCCCGAGCGTTACGTCGATCAGCAGCGCGGCGAGCTCGCCGGCGCTCGCCTTCGCGACCTCGGTGTCGATCGAGAAGTTGCGGCTCGTGAAGTACCCCGACTTCTTGACCGTCGGCTCGCGGCCCCACAGCTTGAACAGGTGCGTCTTCGCGTCGTGGTCGAGGCGATGCCAGAAGGCCAGCGCGACCTGCTTGAGCTCGGCGAGGCTGAGCTCCTTCGAGCCACGCTTCGCGCGGATCCGGCGCACGAGCTCGGTGCGAAGCGCCATTTCGCGTCGGGCCTTCTTCTCCTGCGCGCGTTGCTGGCTGCGGTAGTTGTTTGAGCTTCCGCCGGCGGTCTCGCGCCGCTTTGAGATAAGCCCGTCGAGCGCCGAACGCTTGACGACTTCGATCAGCTCGACCGTGTCGACCTCGTCGCCGTCCTGCCACTTCTTGCCCTTGAAGAGCAGCAGCTCCGGCTTCGCGGTGCTGCCGAGGATCTGCCGGTAGGTGCGCTGCTTCGCGTCGTCGTAGCACTTCTCGGTGAGCGCCACGTAGCCGCCCTCGAGGTTGTGCGTGCCGTAGCGCGCGACCGCCTGCGCCGCCTTGCCCTCGATGATGTTCTGGCCGTCGGCGCGTGCCTTGGCGACGCGGCGCTCGAAGTGCGCCAGCTTCTTTGCCTTGAAGCACACCGGGTCCGTGCAGACGTCTGCACCCTTGACGTCGCCGAACAGGTCGGGCGCGTTGCCCGTGCGCTTCGGGCAGGTGCCGCAGGGCCCGGCCGCCGGCAGCAGCGTCGCGTCGGCGATCGGGAACGGCGCGCCGCCGAGCTTGAGCATGAAGTTGTCGTGCACGAACTCCGCCGCGGCGCGATAGCTCATCGGGTGCTCGCCCTGGCCGCCGAGGATGATCTCGAGCGCCTCGGCCTGCAGCTGGTCGTTCGGGATGCGGGCGACGAGCAGCGCGATCGACGCCGAGAGCTCGCCGTCGAAGAAGGCCTTGCGCGACGGCTTCGAGAGCGCGAGCAGCTTCAAGCGTCCGTAGACGTAGCCTTTCGACTTGCCGACCTTCGCGACCAGGTCGTCGACGGTGTAGCCGTGCGAGCGCATCAGCGTCTCGTAGCCCTCGGCCTCGACGAGCTCGTGCAGGCCTTCGCGCTGCAGGTTCTCGATCAGCTGGATTTCGAGGACCTGCTCGTCGGTGAGCTCGCGCACGCTCGCCGAGATCTCGGTGAGGCCCGCGGCCTGCGCTGCGAGGAACCGCCGCTCGCCGGCGACGATGTCGAAGTTCGTAGGGCCGCCGATGCCGTTCTCGGGCCTAGGGCGGACGACGATCGGCTGCAGCAGGCCGAACTCCTTGAGGCTTTCGGTCAGCTCGCCGAGCGCGGCCTTGTCGAAGCGCTTGCGCCGCTCGGACTGCGCGCCGGTCTCGCTAAGCAGCAGGCGGTTGAGCGGGATGTTCTGAATCGATTCGATCATGCGACTTCCCCTAGCGTGATGCCGGCCAGCGCCTGGCGGAGCTCGAGCGCCTGCCGTGCGCTGATCGTGAAGGCGTAGTGCTTGTCGTCGACGTCGACGATGTTGATAGAGATCCGGTGGTCGACGACCATGCTGCCGCGGTGCGGCCGCGCCACGCGCGGCGCTTTCGCCGGCGACGGTTTCTCACCGTTCGCCCGCCGGATCTTCTTCGGATCGCGGTACTGCGCCATGTAGGCGCGGTTGCACAGCTTGCACTTGCCGTTCTTGACGAACTCCGACTCGGGCTTCGTCTTCTTGCAGGTCGGGCAGGTCTTCGTCGCCATCGTTGTCTCCGTCGGTTCAGCGGCCGGCGTTGCCGCTGGCGGCGCCGGGTTCTCGGCTCTGGCGTACACGCCGTCGGCGCAGCGGATCACCCGGCCGAGCCGTTGCAGCGCCTGGAGCGTGGTTTCGATCGTCGCGAACTTGAGCGGCGCGCCGGCGGTCTCTAGCCGCTGGCGGATCTGCGTCGGCGTCCCGGATTCCTCTTCGAGGAGCTCGAGGATCGCCGACTGCAGCGCCGCGCTCTTCACGCCTTCCGGCCGGCCCGAGTCTGCTGGTGCTTCTCAGCGGCCGCGGGCGGCGGCGTCATCTGCAGCTGCTCCTTCGGCGGCTCGGCCTCCGGCAGCGTCTCCTTGAGGTCGTGGTAGACGGCCTCGACATCGAGCGGCAGCTCGCGCTTCGTCTCGTGGAAGTCGAGCACGATGTCCTGCCAGGCCTTGCGGAGCAGCGGCTGCGTCGGCGCGCTCTTGAGCGCCGTGATCGCGGTCTCGACCGAGAACATCGGGATCTTCTCGGCGGGCGGAGGCGGTGCCGGCGCGGCCTCGGCCGGCTTCGGATCCGCGGCCCGGAGCGCATCCTTCGCGCGCGCCGTCTGCGAGGCCGGCTGGCTTCCCGCCGGCGGCTCCGGAGCGAAGGCCTCCTCGACGGTCGTGTCGCCTTCCTTGATCGCGGTCGCGAGGCCTCGCAGCAGCACGAGCTCGTCGAGGCCGATGTCCTCGACGCCGGCGACGCCAAGCTTCGCGAGCACCATCGGCTCGGTCGCGCCGAGCTTCTGCAGGTACGAGAGCGCCTCGGCCCTCCGGTTCGCGATCGTCTTCGAGTCGCCGGCGACGACCTTGCGCGCCGCGTCGTAGATGTCGGACCAGAAGGCCTTCGGGATGCCCTTGAAAACGGCGTTCCGGAGCGCGATCGAGCAGGCGGCATTGCCGGTGACGCCGATCATGTCGGCCTTGAAGCGCCGGCCGTCGCGCCCGGTGATGCGCCTCCGGACCTCGAAGGTGATCGAGACGTTGCGCTCGAGGTCCATGAAGACGCCCTGCGCGGTCACGAACTCGCGACTTTCCTCGACCACGCGCGCGCCGGCGCGGCAGTTGCCCCACGCGGATGCCACGATCTCCGCAAGCCGCGCGCTCGGGCCCTCGATAATCCGGCCGTCGCGGGGCAGCGCGTAGATGCACTCCTGCGCGATGCGCTCGTTCAGCGTCGCCATGTCGAGGCATTCGCTCAGGAAGCGCTTGAGGCTGCGCGGGTACTGGCGCGCAGTCGTGATCGCCTGGTCGAGCTCGGCTTTGCTGATCGAACTCACGAGCGCCGTGTCGGGCGCCATCGTCACTTCGCGTTCTTCGGCTGCCATGTCGGATTACCCCTTCTTGAGCCGAAACACGCGGCTCGTGGATGCCTTGAGATAGGCGGCGTACAGCTCCGGCTGCTCGGCCTTGAGCCGCGTGGAATCGAGGCGGTTCGCGGTCTGCGTCTTCCAGGTCGACAAGGGCTTGCCGTCGTGGTTGACGAGGACCTCGGCGTACTCACCCATGAACGTCTTAACCTGCAGCTCGAGCTCGCCGGCGGTCTGCTCGAGCGGCTTGATCTGTGCGTTCGTCTCGCGCAGCTGCTCGATGGCCTTCGCGATCGCCGGCGTCGCGACGATCTGCTTGCCGTTGTCCTGCGGCCAGCGCAGGTCGCAATCGTCGAGCGATGTCGGCGGCGGCGGGTCGCGCTGCTGCACCCGGCGCCAGAAGTCTGCGAGCCGCTCGGTGAGCAGCTGCTCGAGCTCCGGGTCGCGATCGATCCGGTAGATGCGGAGGTCGTTCGCGCCGAGCAGCACCGCGAGCTGCGCCTTCTCGTAGCCGATCACGAACATCTGGTGCGCCACCTGGATCAGGTAGTGCATCGGGACCTCGTCGGTCCCTTCCTCGCCCCACATCCGGATCGTGCGCAGGCCGGCGGTCTTGAACTCGAGGATCGCGCGCTCGCCGAGGATGAAGGAATCCGGCGTCGCGATCAGGTGCGGATGCGCCTTCGAGCGGAACGTGCGCGCGTTGCGCCGGACCTTGAGGCCGGTCTCGCGCTCGAAGGCCTTCGCGATCACCGGCTCCATCATGTGGCCGAAGAAGGCTTTCTCCGGATCGATATCGGAGTCGTTCGCGGCGGCCGGCCGCGGCTTGCCGGAATTCTCGATAGCGGTGACGAAGCGGTTGTACTCCTCGAGCGGCGTGCGGTAGGGGCTCACGCCCGCGCACGCGGCCGCGCTCGAGGAGCCGATGCCTGTGATGTGAAGCGCGACGTCGAAGGCGGGTGCGTTCATAGCGGACCGTGCGGCGAGACGCCGACCTCGTTGCAGTACTCGACGTAGGGATCGCGAGGCGGCGGATCGCCGGCGTCGTCGACCGGGATCTCGCCGCGCATGAACTTGCGGTGCCAGCGCTGCGCGCGGATGTTCTCGAGGCGCTGCTGTTCGGCGATCAGCAGGTCGTGCCGCTTCTGCCGCGCGAGCTCGCAGGCCATCTGCCAGAGCGGGCTCACGCCTCGACTCCCGCTTCGCGCATCGAGTCAGACGCGCCGCGGCAACCTGCGCAGAGGTTGTCCTCGCCCTCGAGCTCCTCGATCAGGTAGGTCTCGCCGCATTCGCCGCAGCCTGAATAGAGCCGTTCGCGGCAGGATTCGCAGACCGGTTCGTCGCCGCCCTCGTACGCGTCGACGAAATCGGTATCGACGTACCGCTGGCAGTGCTTGCAGCGCTCGACGCTCACGGCGTCAGTCCGCCTGCCGGCGCAGGAACGCGGGCAGCTCTTCATCGTCGGGGATGCGCTGGTAGCCACTGCGCGCCTCGCCGACGACCGGCGAACGCCGACAGTCGCGCGAGGGCGGAGGCAGCAGCTCGTCGCAATCGGAGCCGAAGCGCAGGACCTTGCCGACCATGAGACCCACGACGCCGCTCAGCACGAGCACGCCGCAGAAGATGGCGAAGCCGAGGAACGCCTGGCCGCCGGTCATGGCTGCGTCGCCTTCTCGATGATCGCGCGGATGTCCGCGCATTCGCCGCATGGCTTGTCGTCGATCGTGATTCCGGCGCCGGCACATTCGCCACACTCGCTCGCGTACTGGCGGGCGAGGGCGAGCAGCTCGGGGGCGGTCGCGATCAGGCGCGCGTTAGCCTTGTCGAGCGCGCTCTGCGAGTAGGCGCCGAAGCAGTCGGCGACGAACTCCTTGCTGTCCGCCTGGCAGACCTCGTAGCCGCGTGCGGACACGCTCCAGGGCCCGGGCGTGTGCGTAGTGTTCACAGCCGCACCGCCAGCTCGCGTTCGACGCGCTGGCACGTCGCGAGCGCGTCAACGACCAGGAGCCACTCGTAGGCCTTCACGGCCTTGGCGAGCGCTGGTTCGTAGGCGGGAGTGTCGATCGCGGCGCGCGCATTCGCGACAGCGGTCTCGAAGCTCTCAACGGCGGCTGGATTCCGCTTTGCGGCTTCGGATTCGAGGATCGATCGCATCTGCGTCTCCAGCGGTCCGGGTGGACCGTGGAGCGCAGACTATCACCGACTGGTGATAGGCGTCAACACCAAACGGTGATGACTCGCTTCGGCGCTATTGTGCGCCGCGGAAAGGCTGGGTCGCGGCGTTGACGGAGTCGTTGAAATCCTGCGCGGCGCGCATCGGCGGGGTCTGGCAGCCGAAGATGTTGCCGCACGAGACGGCGACCCTGAATAGATATCCGCCGGCCGGGCGCGGATCGCGGCTTACGCGGCAGGCGAGGCTCATGTCCGTCGAGTTGTACGTCTCGATGAAGCCGTCGGTCATCGTCTGGATCTTCATCCCGCAGTGACCGATGACCCAATTCCTGGCGGCGGCCCAGGCTGCCTCGCATTCGCGCGGCGCGCTGCATATCGGCGCAGTGAGGTCGAGGCGAGCCTGCGCGACCTGGCGATCGGCTGCCGAAGTCGTCGCGCAGCCGGCGATCGCGGCTGCGAGGAGGGGGCTAAGTCGTCGCATACGGTGCGTCCTTGTGCCGTGGTTTCTTGGCCGGCGCGCGCGCTGCGCGCTTCTTGAGAACCTGCTGCGAGCCGACCGTCTCGATCAATACGAGGATCGCCTTGCGGATCGATTCGTCCTCGATCTTCATCCATTCTGAGCCGACTTCGGCCGCTTCGCGCGAGAGCTCGAGGCCCCACGCGGCGACGCCTTCGGCGACCCGCAAAGCCCGCTTGGGCGAGCCCGGCTCACCGGCCGGCGAGTCGAGAGCGTTCCGCTCGAGCCCGAGCTTCAGCTCCAGCGCCCGGGCGAGTTTTTCGGAAAACGAGCGCTTCCCCTTGAGGACTTCTGACACGAACGACTGCTGGCGCCCGACGCGCCGGGCGAACGCGGACACGTTGCCGCCGTCGAGGCGATCGACGTGCCCCTGAAGGGCCGCGATGCGTACAGCCTTGATATCCATGGGTTGAGTGTGACGCGGTAAGCACCATTTGGTGAAATCCCCAAATGGTGTTGATTTCGTCATCACCGTATGGTGATAATCGGTCATGGACCTGAAGACCTACCTCGCGGACCTGACCGCCGAACAGCGGGAAGCGTTTGCGAAGTCATGCGATTCCACGGCCGGTCACCTTCGCAACGTCAGCTACGGATACCGCAGCTGCGCCGAAAAGCTGTGCATCGCGATCGAGCGTGAGAGCGGCGGGGCCGTGCGCTGCGAGGACCTCCGGCCGGATGTCGACTGGGCATTCCTGCGGCGCTCGAGCGGCGGAACGGAACGCACGGGCGAAGCAGCGGCCTAGCAGCTTTCTTTTTGAGCCGGGGGGCTCGACATAACTCATGAGCGTGCCGCTGCGCGACCTCAAGTTCGACCGCGTCGCGATCAGCGAAACCGTGCACGCCGCGCTCGAGGCCGAGGCCATGGCCTTCGACCGCACGATGGAATCCGTCGCGCGCCAGGTGCTGCAGGAATGGGCTGATCGCAAGGCTCACGCCTACAGGGTCTATGCCCGGCGCGTAATCGCCAACGGAAACCAGACGGAATTGCCTGGATTCGAGACGGAAGACGCCGGAGCGAGACGGAAAGGCCCCAAATCATGAGGTTAGGGGTCGAAGTCGACCAGCTGCTGGCCCTGATCCAGATGCGCCGGCACATCGCGGCGCGCAAGTGGAAGGACGCCTACGCCTGCGCTTCCGAGCTCGACCGCCTTGAGCGTGCCCGCGTACCGCCCGGGCCGCCGCACCTGGTCCCTTCGCCGCCTCCAACCGAGGCCGCTTAGGCCATGGCGCGCATTCGCACCATCAAGCCGGAGTTCCCGCACAGCGAGTCGGTCGGGCGCTTAACACGCGATGCGCGACTGCTGTTTATCCAGTTGTGGACCTTGTGCGATGACTCGGGGAAGGCTCGCGCGGCCTCGCGAGTCCTCGCGAGTCTTCTCTACCCGTACGACGACGACGCTGCCAATCTGATCGACGGCTGGCTCGAAGAACTCGAACGCGAGCGCTGTATCGATCGCTATGTGGTTGACGGCGCAACGTATTTGCAGGTCGTCAAGTGGTCGGTGCACCAGAAGATCGACCGCCCGTCTCAATCCAAGCTGCCAGATTCGCCGAAGCCTCGCGACGCTTCATCGAGCCCTCGCGAGGGTGCATCGAGCCCTCGTCGGGGGATTGGATCTGTATCTGGACCTGTAAAGGATCTTAAGAGCGAGAACGGGACGGCCAATAGGCCGGCTGAGGACCCCGAGAAGGCGCAAGCCGCCAGAGCTACCGCGATGCAGCGCCTCGGCGAGATCGTCAAACCGCTTGCAGCCGCCAAGGCGACGACCCCATGAGCGCCGTTGACGCAGCGCCGCAGATCGACTGGATCGAGGTCGCCCGCACCCGGCCACGCGCCCGCCGCAAGGACCCCGCCAGCTCACACATCGCCGCCGACTACGTCTCGGCGACCGGATCTGCAGCGGCGCAGTGCGGATTCGCGCTCGCGGCGGTGAAGAGCAACCCCGGCCTCACGTCCCGCGAGCTCGCGTTCAAGCTCGAGATCGACCGCTACGTCCTGGCGCGCCGGCTGCCCGAGCTCCGCGACGACGGCTTCATCCGCAACGGCGGCGAGCTGCGCACCTGCGAGGTGACCGGCCGCGCGGCGCTGACCTGGTGGCCGCTGTGATCTGGCTCGAGGGCGATCGCTACCACATCCGATCGAAGTGCGGCCGCTACACCGTCGCGAAGAACCTGATCGACGGCGCCGCGCATTACATCGCGTTTTTCCTGACGCCGAAGCAGCCGAGCAAAGAGATCGGCGCCGGCTCGACCGCGGGAATCTGCAAGTCGATTTGCGAGACGCACGAACGAAACCAGCAACAGCAGGGGAGGGCCTAATGCTCACGATCACTAGGCGAAGCGCCAAGATCTCGTCGTCGATCAACGTCCGGACCGAGAAGCACGGCGACGAGGACGTGCCGGCCTGCGACGTCACGGTCGGTGCGATCATGCTCGAGCCGGAGGAGCTCAACGCGCTGCTCGAGGACCCGAAGGCGCACGGCGCGCTGTTCGTCAAGGACGATGCCGGATTCTCATCGCCGGCGTTCCCGCAGTTCCACGCCTTCACGCTCGTCGACAAGTTCGAGGACGCGCTCGTGCACCTGCACGTCGGCATGGGCCCGACGCTGATCGAGCTCGAGCACTCGAAGCTCGCGCGCGTCTCGCTCTCACCGCAGCCGGGCGGCATGACCGCGATGTCGGTGCAGGTCCAGTCAACGCCGCCGTCCGAGAAGATCGGGCAGCTGAGCGCGTACATGAACCACGAGATCTCGATCGAGATCACCGACGGCAAGCGCGCGAAGAAGTCAGGCAAGCAGAACGAGCTCCCGCTCGAGATGGCCGACGACCGGCCGCCTCCCGGCAATCCGGCGCACTGATGCGCCGCGTTCACCGCAAGAAGCCGGAGCGGCTCGAGGAAGCCGAGACTAGGCGGCTCTTCCAGCTGATCCGCGGCGCGCTCTGCGCCTCGAACGTCGTCGGCGAGGGCCTGCCGATGCAGGCCTTCGTGACGTTCCTCTGGCCGCCGGCACCAGGTGGCTACGTCACGATGTCCGGCACCGGCATCCCGCGCGAGTGGATGTTCCAGCCAGGCTGGCGTCCCGGCGCGATGCTCGATCGGCCGAATCGCCTGCCGGACGACTTCACCGTCACGCCGAGCTGGCGATCTTGAACGACCTCGGGGGAATGCTGGCGATCCAGGACAAGCGCGCCAAGCGCGAGCGCTTCGAGGACCTGTTCGCGTTCCACTGCAAGAGCTTCAAGCTGCCGACCTTCGAGCGCAATCACCGCTTCGCGCTGTCCATCGGCCGCGAGTGGCGCTTCGACTTCGCTTGGAAGCAGTTGGCGATCGCCGTCGAGATCGAGGGCCTGGTCGTGCGGCGGATCGGCGGACAGATCGTCACGATGGGCCGGCACGCGAACCCCGAGGGCTTTCGCGAGGACTGCCGCAAGTACGCCGCGGCCGCGCTGCTCGGCTGGACCGTGCTGCGCTTCGAGCAGGACATGGTCACGAAGGGCGAGGCGATCGCGCTCACGCAGCGGCTGATCCACCAGCGCGTTGCAGACGTCTGCACGAAACGAGGAGGGTAGTGATGGAAGACCAGCCGGATCCGATGAACGGCGCGCCACCGGCGGAGGAGCCCGCGAAGCCGCACGTCGACCGCTACAACGAGGAATCGATCAAGTTCGCCGAGACGCTGCAGCGCTACTACAAGCACCGCGAGGTCCACGGCCAGGCGCCGATCGTCGACACGCGAGGCCTCGCCTGCGATGTCGCGCTGCTCGAGGCGACCGTCGGCGCGATCCTGTCCGCGATCTGCCACGGCCGGCCCGAGGTCGAGGTGCCGGTGTTCAACACGATCGTCCAGAACCTCAAGGGCCAGCGCGCATCGCTGCTCGAGAAGATCGGCGCGAAGCGCCTGATCACGCCGCACTGAGATCCGGATGGGGGCATCAGGGCTTTCCGGCGACCTCGAGCGCGTCGATCGACTGCTGGACCGGTGGGGCAGCTACGACCGTCATGGCGAGCCAAAACCGCTGCATCCGCTCGAGGCGATCCGGATGCTCCACGACGGCGCTGTGCTCGGCGGCGGCTCCGGCCAGGAGCCCGAATGGATCGAGGTGGTTGATTCCATTGTGATCGCGGCGCCCCGGGACGTGAACGCGCTGCTCAAGGTGTGGTACGCGACCGGCACGCCGGTGTCGGTCAAAGCACAGCGGCTCGGGATCTCGCGGGCCGCGATCTACGTGCACTGGAAGGGAGCGCTGCGCTACGTGCAGGGTGCGCTCGGTCCGCGGCTGTACGAATTCGCTTGACAGTCTAGATGTCTAGACACTAAAAGCTGACATCCTCGGCCAGTCGTCTCCTACGAGGGACCACCGGCCTCCCCATGGGTAAAAGCACACAGGCCGCACTGCCCGGACGGATCACGTCCCTGCAGAAGCGCGAGCGGGCACTCGAGCTCCGCGCGCGCGGCCTGACGTATCACGAGGTCGGGCTGCAGCTCGGGATCGCCAAGCAGGCAGCGCACCGGCTCGTCAAGAAGGCGCTCGAGGACCAGCTGCGCCGCCACGACGAAGCGGCCGAGCACGTCAAGGCGCTCGAGCTCCGCCGGCTCGATGCTGAGCTCCGCCGGCTCGAGCCGATCGACGACCTGCGTGCTGCCGAGATCCGGCTCAAGATCTCGGAGCGTCGCGCGAAGCTGCTCGGCCTCGATGCGCCGGCAAAGACCGAGCTGCTCGGGAAGGACGGCACGCAGCTCGTGCCACCGGTGATCAACATTGGATTCGCAAACGGCGGGCCCGGCAGCCCCGGTCCTGGCGCCGAAGGTTCGTGATCTCTTCTTCGACGCCGACGGCAACTGGATCCCGTCGGACTACAAGGCGATGTATGGCGGCCGCGGCGGCCTCAAGAGCTGGGGCTTCGCGCGCGTCGCGGTCCTGATTGCGCTGAAGCGCCCGCTGCGCATCGCGTGCGCGCGCGAGTACCAGACGTCGATCAAGGAATCGGTCCACCAGACGATCGTCGCGCAGATCGAGGCGCTCAACCTCGAGCCGTATTTCAACGTCAACGATCGCGCGATTACGTGCCGGCTGACGCGCACGCGCTTCTTCTTCGCCGGCATCAAGACCGAACCGGCTAAGTTCAAGTCCTCGGAAGGCATCCACATCCTCTGGATCGAGGAGGGCGAGCGGGTCAGCGAGGAGAGCTGGCGCTACATCACGCCGACGGTCTTCCGCAACCGCGGCGCCGAGATCTGGTGCTCGTTCAACCCGGACCTCGAGAAGGATCCGACCTCGCAGCGCTTCCTGGTCGACCCGGTGCCGAACGCGCGCATCGTCGAGACCAACTGGCGCGACAACCCGTGGCTGCCGCCGGCGATGATCGCCGACAAGGACCGGCTCGCGCGCGTCGACCCGGATGCCTACCAGCACGTCTGGGAAGGCAAGTTCCGCCGGAACAGTGCGGCGCAGATCCTGAAGGGCAAGTACGTCGTCCAGGCCTTCGAGGTTCCGCTCAAGCCGAAGGATCCGGCGAAGCCGGACGGCCCGAAGGTGCCGGCCTGGGATGGGCCGTACTTCGGCGCCGACTGGGGCTTCTCGCAGGATCCGACGACGCTGGTCAAGTGCTGGATCAACGGCGCGCGGCTCTACATCGAGCACGAGGCCTACGCGATCGGCCGCGACATCGATGCGACGCCGGCGCTGTTCGACCAGGTCCCGGGCGCGCGCGATCACACGATCCGCGGCGACAATGCGCGGCCCGAGACGATCAGCTACCTGCAGCGGCACGGCTACCCGCGGCTGCAGGGCGTCGAGAAGTGGAAGGGCAGCGTCGAGGACGGCATCGCGCACCTGCGGCAGTACGAGCAGATCGTGATCCACCAGCGCTGTCCGCACAGCGCGGAAGAGGCGCTGCTCTACTCGTACAAGATCGACAAGCTCACCGGCGACGTGCTGCCCGACGTCGTCGACGAGCACAACCACATCTGGGACGCGGTCCGCTACGCGCTGCAGCCGCTGATCCGCAACGTGAATACAGGCCTGCTGCTCTACTACGAGCAGGAGGTCAGGGCCATGCAGGCGCGCAAGCAGCAACAGCAGTGAGGTGTCTGTGATGACCATCCGAGTCGCCCCGCCGGCGAACGCGCAGAAAGGCGTCAACCCGATCACCGTCAATGCGGGCTCTGGCCAGCCTGGCCGAACCTACTCGGCGGCAGTCGGCTCGACGCTCGACGTGCCCGATCACGATGCGTTCCAGCTGATCCGGAACGGCTGGCACCAGTGCGGCTCGCAGGTCGCGACGACCGCGAACCGGCCGACCGCGGGCATCGCGAAGGACACGTACATGATCGACTCGACGCTCGGCAAGGCGATCATGTATGACGGGACGCAGTGGCGCGATCCCGTGACCGGCGCGGTGGTCTGAGCCGTGAGCCTGGTCACGCTGGTCGCGCCGCCGAACATTCCGCCTGGCGGTACGTTCTCCGACTCGGCCGGCAACGCGACCACGATCGACGCGACCGGTCGCTGCCAGGTCGACACGAGCGTAGTCCGCATGGACGACTTCGCCGGCGCCGGCTTCGTGCCCGCGCCAGACACCGCGAGCGCGGTGCGTCCGACCGTGACCTATCCGGGGCAGCCGTACTTCGATACGACGCTCGCCGCCGGCGTCGGCAAGCCGATCTGGCGCAACGCGGCGAACACGGGCTGGATCGACGCGACGGGCGCTTCCGTCTAGCCGATGGCCGCACGGCCGAAAGCATTGCCGGGCGCCGCCGCATCCGACGGCGTCAAGACGCCGATCGCGCCGGGCATCATCGCAAGGCTCACGGGCGCGGTGCGCTACGTCGTGACCGGCGCCGGGCCGGAAGCGTGGTTCGGGCCGGGCCAGCCGCTGACGCCAGTCGCGCAGCGCGAGGCGCAGGGCCGCCAGTTCGACTATCCGGTCTACGTCAACTATCGCTACACGCCGCGCGGCGATGAGGCGATCAGCTTCGGCCAGCTGCGCGCGCTCGCGGACTCGTGCGACGTCGTGCGGCTCGCGATCGAGACCCGCAAGGACCAGCTCTGCAACCTCGAGTTCGGCGTCGTGCCGAAGGACGACGAGAAAGACCCGGACGACCGTTGCCAGCAGGTGCAGGACTTCCTGCAGCTCCCCGATCGCGAGCACGACTGGAAGACGTGGCTGCGGATGGTCCTCGAGGACATGTTCGTCATCGATGCGGCGACGGTGTACCCGCGCGCGACGCGAGGTGGCGGCGTCTACTCGCTCGATCCGATGGACGGCGGCACGATCACGCGGCTGATCAACCCGGACGGCCGGACGCCGCTGCCGCCCGAGCCCGCGTATCAGCAGGCGCTCAAGGGCCTGCCGGCGGTGGACTACCACCGCGACGAGCTGCTGTACCTGCCGCGCAACCCGCGCACCAACAAGCTCTATGGCTTCTCGCCGGTCGAGCAGATCGTCGTCACGGTCAACATCGCGATCCGCAAGCAGCTGCAGCAGCTGACGTACTTCTCGCGCGGCTCGACGCCGGACCTGATCTTCGGCGTGCCGAAGGAATGGAATCCGGACCAGACGCGCCAGTTCAAGGAATGGTGGGATGGCCTGCTCGAGGGCAACCTCGAGAACCGCGCCGGCACCATGTTCGTGCCGAGCGACGTCAAGCCGATCGACACGAAGGAGCGCGCGCTCAAGGACGACTTCGACGAGTGGCTCGCGCGCATCGTCTGTTACGCCTTCAGCCTGCCGCCGACGGCGTTCGTCAAGCAGATGAACCGCGCGACGAGCGACACCGCCCAGGAAGTCGCGCTCGAGGAAGGCCTCGGCCCCTGCATGCAGTGGGTCGCCGGGCTGATGAACCAGATCATCTGGCGCTGGTTCGGTTACACCGACCTCAAGTTCGACTGGCAGCAGACCGCCGAGCTCGACCAGCTCGTGCAGGCAGAGGTCAACCAGATCTACCTGCAGAACAAGGTGATCGCGCCGAGCGAGGTCCGCGCGGACCTTGGGCGCGACGCGATGACGCCGGAGCAGCTCGAGGAGGTGAATCCGCCTCCGCCGCCGGCGTTGGACCCCAATAACCCCGAGGCGGCAGCAAGTGCCGGCGGCCCGGGAGGCGTGACAGCGCCCCCGGCCGCCGGCGGCGGCAAGGCGGGGAAGCTCGTAAAAAAAAAGGCATCACGCCGCTCGATCGCGATCGCACGTCGATCGCGCGGCCGCGTGAGGAGCTCCGCCACCTACTGAGCCAGCAGCTCACGAAGTGGAAGGCCGCGGTGCTGAAGCGCATCGCGTCGGTCCGAAAGGACGAGCACGACCAGGCGAAGGCGATCCTCGAGGCGATAGGTCTCGGTGATGACATCGCGGTCCTCTACGAGGGAATTGACGACGCGCTGCTCGCGGCCGCGCAGGCCGGAGGCCTCGATGCGCTCGCGCAGATCGGCGTCGAGGATTCGAAGGCGATCGTCGACCTGGTCAACGAGGCCGGCGTCGCGTACGCGCGCGATCGCGCGGCCGAGATGGTCGGCAAGCGCTGGGTCGACGGCGAGCTCGTCGACAACCCGAACGCCGAATGGGTGATCGACGAGGCGACGCGCGACATGCTGCGCTCGGCCGTCGAGGACGCGCTCGAGGAGGGCGCCTCGAACGAGGAGCTAGCGAACGAGATCTCCGGCAGCTACGCGTTCAGCGAGGAACGCGCCTCGGTGATCGCGCGCACCGAGACCGCGATCGCGGACGTGCAGGGCAACCTCGAGGCCTACCGGCAGAGCGGCGAGGTCGCCTCGAAGCGCTGGCTCACCGCGCCCGACTGCTGCGATGAGTGCGCCGAGCTCGATGGCGAAGAAGTGCCGCTCGACGACGAATTTCCGAACGACGGCGGCGATGGGCCGCCGCTGCATCCGAATTGCCGGTGCGACGTCGTGCCGGTGCTGACGACCGAATCCGACTCCGAGGAGTGATCGATGCGCAAGTTCCTGCCGACCCTGTTCGCGGCGGTGCTCGGCTTCCTGGCCGTTGCGATCGCCGTGCCGCTGGCTCACGCCGCAGGCACGACCGCGACGCTCAACTGGACCAACCCGACCACCTACAACGACTGCACCTCGCCACCGACCGGCTGCACGGCGATCGCGACCGGTGACATCGCGGGCTATACGATCTCGTGGTCGCGAACGTCGGGCGGGGCAACAGTCGGTTCTCTCTCGCTCACGTCCGGAGTCGCCACGACTGCGAACGTGCCCGTCGCTTGCGGGACCGTCTTCTTCACAATCGTCGTCAATTCGAGCGCGACGGCCGTCTATCCGAACACGCCGTCGAATCCAACAAATCCGGTCTCGTACGCGACGGGGGTCACCTGCAAGCCAAACCCTGCCACGGGCGTCACTGCGACCTGACCACGGTGACGCCCACCCTCGCGCTATCGAAGTCTAGCCGGAAGTAGATCGCGCTCCATGCCGGCGGTTACGCCGACGGGCATCTTCGTGCTGCCGACGGCGCTGCTCGGCGTCGGCACGCACGGACCGTTCCTCAGCCCGCAGGTGGGCGCTGCGTATTCCGCGTGGCAGCTGACAGTGGCGCCCGGCCTCGGCTATCCGACGACTCCCGGCACGGTGTTCAAGATCCGGATCGAGCGAAGCCACGACGGCGGCGCGACCTGGCTGGAGGATGCGTTTGTCGATTACGACGCCGGGCCTTGGACGGACAAGGCCGGTAATGCGCTCGCCGCCGACGCGGTGATCCGGCGGCTCGGTCTGTTATCGCCTGATGTGAATCCGACCGTCATCGTGATGGCGCCGACCGACCTTTACCGGGTCTGGCTCGACATCTTCCGGGTGTGTAGCCCGCAGATCTCGATGGGCGGTCTCGCATGACAATCGCGGTCGCTCAAGAAACCGCGATCGCGAACTCCGCCTCGGGTTCTTCGATCGGCGTCGCGTTCGCAAGCGCCTGCACCGTCGGTAGCACCTTCCACGTCGCCGGATCGAACGACACCGGCGGCGGCGTCACGATCAACAATTTCTCGGACCCGACGAACGGGACCTATCCGGCGAACCTCGATAACGTAAACGACGCCGGCAACGCCCAACGGCTGGCGCACGCGGCCTTCACGAACAATGCCTCGAGCGGCACGCCGACCGTCACCTGCAATTTCAGCGCGGCGACGACGTTCCGCGGAGTCGCGATCCGCGAGATCACCGGCGGCGTGACTACCGCGCCAGATGCTCACCACGCACAGGATCAGGCGGCCGTCGGGACCGGGGTAGGAGCGATCAGCTCCGGCGCCGTGAGCAACACGGCGCAGCCGGCGTTGATTTCGGCGTTCGCGATGAACACGAACAACGACTCGGTGACGGCTTCGGCCGATACCGGCGCGGGCTACACGCTCGGGGCCTCGGAGTGGACGAACATTTACGGCGGCACCGTCGCGCGGCTTTTCACCGAGCACAAACGGGTGACTGCGATCGCATCGCAGGCAGCGACGTACACGGCGAGCGGCGCCGGCGACAACTGGGTCACTTGCATGGCGATCTTTGACGAGGCCGCAGCGGCATCCGGCCTGTTAGGGCAGGCGATCCTATGAAGTCACTCAAGCGCTTCGAAGGCGTGCTGTCGATCGATCACCGGAGCTCGCCCGGCATCAATGACGAGCGCCTGGCGCATCGAGTCGGCGCGAAGTCGCTGGGCGAGGGTACGTTCCACGAGATCGCGACGCTGTCCTGCTGCCATTGCCGCGGCGTGATGATCAAGAACCCCTTGCGCACACGGCCGCGTTCCTTCTGCCGTTCCTGCGGCGAGTACATCTGCGACGAGTGCGGCGCGGCCGCGGCGTCGCCCGGCTACATCCACCGTTCATTCTCTGAAATCGCCGACCTGGTGCGCAGCGGGCGCTATCGCATCGCCGGCGGCAACTGTCACGCGCCCCTACTCGTGCCAACCTTCACGGAGACCTGACAATGGCCAAGCGACTTTTCCAGACCGGTTCGTTCACGCCGACAGCGCAGAACGATACTACGGCCCTGACGAGCGGCACCTACGCGGCGATAAAGGGCGGCTCCGGCACGCAGCTGATCGACGTACTCGAGATCATGGTCTCGGGGCTCGCCGGCTCGACCGCCGCAGGCAATCTCACCTTCGCGCGGGTCTCGACAATCGAAACGACGCCAACCGCCCTTGCCGCGCCGGCTTCGGACGGCCCGATGCATCCGAGCACGGCGGCGCTCGCGGCGGCACCGGTGACGTTCACGGCGGCCGCGACCGGACCGCAGCGGTCGGCGGTGACCACGGACGCGAAGCTGAACGTCGGGCTCAATACCTACGGCGGCATCGCGAAGTGGAACAGCGCCTTCACCGCGCCGTTCTCTATCCTCGGCAACACCGCGGATCTCGGCGAGGCGCTGCTCTCTTGCGGCGCTGGCACGACACCGGGCGCTGTCGCGGCTCATCTGATCTACGAGCCGTACTGAGCAAAGGCGCTTCGGCGCGCGGGTGATCCGTCGTGGCTGACATCACCCGTGCGCCAATCATTCAGCCGCAGCCGCCGCCGAAGCGGTGGCAGCCGGACGCGTTCAACAATCCGACGGAGCTGCCCGCTCCGCCGCCGATCTGCAACCGGTACGACATGCCGAAGCCGCCGGCGCGGTTGGCGGCAGACTGGATCCCGCAGCGCGCGCCGTACCTGCCGCCCGCGTTCCCGATCCAGAATCTGTTCGACCTGCCGCGGCCGCCACCGCGGCTGGCGGCCGATTGCCGGCCGGGTGACGCGGCTTATCGACCGCCGGCGTTTCCGGTTTCGAACGTCTATGACGGTCCGAGGCCTCCACCTCGACTGACCGCCGATGCGATCCAGAACGCGACGGTCTACCCGCCAGCGTTCCCGATCTCAAACTTCCACGAGGGGCCGAGGCCTCCGCGGAAGTTCTCGGTCGACGCTTTCGTCAACCCGACGCTGCTGCCGCCGGCGTTCGCTATCGCGAACGTGTACGACCACGTTCCGCCGCCGAGGAAACTCGCGCAGGACGCGGTAGTCAATGCGACGGCGCTCAGCGTCACGGTCGTCATCGCACCGGTCATCGCGAACACGTACGACGCGCTGCCGAAAAAGCGCTGGGTTGATCCGTGGATGCCGCCGGGCCCGGTGCTGCCGACAGCACCGCCGATCATTCCGACGGTCTATGACGGGCCGCGGCCGCCGGTCCGCTGGTCGATCGATGCGATCCAGAACGCCACCGCGTATCCGGCGCCACCGCCGATCTCGAATCAGTACGACGTCTGGAAAGCGCAAGCACGGTTCGCGCAGGACGCCGCTCCGCAGCCGGCGATCTACTCGGTCGTCGTGGCGGTCGCGCCGCCGATCGCGAACCTGTATGACCTGCCGCTGAGCCTGCGTCGGCTCGCTGCAGACGCTCCGCCGCAGCCGTTGCTTCCGCCGGCGCCGCCGATCGGTGTCTTGTTTGACGGGCTACCGCGCAAGCGCTGGACCGATCCATGGCATCCGCCGGGGCCGCGGCTGCCGAATGTCCCGCCGCCGATCTCGACGGTCGACCTGCAGGGGCTGCCGCGCAAGAAGTGGCCGGATCCGTGGGCGCCGCAGTTCACCGGCGTCTCGCCGATCGTCTTCACCTACAGCCCGAACCCGTGCTTCACGGTGGTGCTGAGGGCGCGGACGTTCACTGCCTCGCTGCAGGCGCGCGCGTTCTCGGCGCGGCTCGGCGCGCGGCCGTTCACGGTCAAGTGGAGCTGCTGAATTGACGACCGCGAATCGCTTCGACGCGAAGGACCCGGCCGAGAAGCAGGTCCTGACGTTCGATTTCAGCCTCGGGCTCGCGACCGGCGAGACGCTCACGGGCACGCCGACCGTGTCGATCGCGGTGCTCTATGGCACCGACCCGAGCCCGGGCAACGTTCTCGCCGGCGGCAACGCCTTCGACCCGACGAACACGAAGTACTTCGTGCCGGTCCAGGGCGGCGTCGACTTGACCGACTACGACATCGTCGTCAAGGCGTCGACCACGAACGCGGTCAAGACACTCACGCTCGGCGGGATCCTGCCGGTGCGCGCTCAGTAAACCATCTGGAGACCACGCAATGAACCAGCTCGTGCGCCGCTACGTCGAGATCTCGAAGGTCGAGGCGCAGGAAGACGGCACGCTGAAGGTCTATGGCGTTGCCTCGAGCGGCGCGGTCGACTCGGACGGCGAGCGCATCAGCCCCGAGGCGATGAAGCAAGCGCTGCCCGATTACATGAAGTTCGGCGCGGTGCGCGAGATGCACCAGCCGCAGGCGGCGGGCACCGCGATCGAGGCGCAGGTCGATGGCGAGGGCAAGACGCAGTTCGCCGCGCACGTAGTTGATCCGGTCGCCGTCAAGAAGGTCGAGACGAAGGTCTACAAGGGCTTCAGCGTCGGCGGCAAGGTCCTCTCGCGCGACGAGAAGGACAAGACGCTGATCACCGGCATCAAGCTGATCGAGGTCAGCCTGGTCGACCGGCCGGCGAACCCGGATGCGGTCTTCACGATGTACAAGGCTGACGCCGACGAGCTGAAGCCCGCAGATCCGCCGCCGGTGCCGGCGAAGGAGCCGACCGCGGCCGAGAACGCCGCGAAGATCGCGAAGGAGGACAAGGAGGCGATCGAGCAGCTCGGGCTCATTCTCAACAAGCGCACGCTTTCGCCAAAGGACATGCTCGCCGTCGCGCTCGCCGCGATCGCGAAGGCCGCGCCGCCGCCGCGCGCGAAGATCGTGCCGGCGAAGTTCAAGAAGGGCATGGGCGCGCTCTCGATGTTCGCGGACCTCCTGCAGCGCATCGGCTGGATGACGCAGGACGCCGAATGCGAGGCCGAGTGGGAGGAAGACAACTCGCCACTGCCGGCGAAGCTGCGCGAGTGGCTGGCCGCGGGCATCCAGTGCTTCGAGGAAATGACGGCCGAGGAAACGGCCGAGCTGCTCGCCTCGCTCAAGAAGCCGATCGAGATCCTCGAGTCGGCGGCGCGCGCCGACGCCACGAAGGCGGGCGCCAAGTTCAGCCAGGCGACGAAAGACGCGCTCGAGGAAGCGCACGGCCATATGACGAAGTGCTTCGGCCATGCCGAGAAGTGCGTCAAGGCCTGCAAGGAGGCGGCCGACAAGCCCGCCGGCGAGATCGCCGATCACATGGCCAAGTGCGTCGGTCACGCGGAGAAGTGCTTCGGCGCCGCCAAGGACGCCTGCGACAAGATGGCGTCGATTGGCTACAAGGGCGAGGACGAGCAGAAGGACGATGCCGCGAAGCCGGGCGATGCGCTCAAGGTCGCCGCCGCGACTCCGCCGCCGCCCGAGGATCCGCTCGCGAAAGTCACCGCCAAGCTCGGCGAGGCGGCTGCGCTGATCGAGGCGCTCACGAAGCGCATCAAGGTCCTCGAGGACCAGCCCGCGCCCGCGAAGGGCATCACGCGGCCCATCGCCGTAACGAAGACCGAGGACACCCCAGCCGGCGATGACTCGCCCGGCATGAAGCCCGTCATGAAAGCAGACGGCACGGTCGACGAGGCCGCCACGCTCGCCAAAGTAATCCACCGCGCGAATCCGACCATCCAGATCGGCGCGCGCCCCTAAACCTCAAACCCGAACCCCGAATTCAGAACCCCGCCTCGAGCGGGGTTTTTCATTTTTGGAGGACAGACGATGAACGTCACCGCAGAAACGCTTGCGCTGCTCAAGGCCGCGCAGGCCACGCCGAACGGCGATATCACGAACGACACCCTGCGCAAGAGCGTGACGACCGGCACCGGCCTGGTCGGCTACGACCTGCAGGCGCCCGCGAAGAACCTCTACCCGGTCCTGACGCCGCTCCGCAACGCGATCCCGCGCGTGCCCGGCGAGACCGGCACGGCGACGAACTGGCGCGTGGTGTCGGCAATCACCGGCTCCGGCTACAGCGCGATGCCGTGGGTCCCGGAAGGCCAGCGCTCCGCGCGCATGTCCTACACGACGTCGAACAAGGCCGCGACGTACGTGACGATCGGCGAGGAAGACCAGGTCAGCTACGAGTCGGTCACCGCCGCGCGTTCGTTCGAAGACATCAAGGCGACCGCCGCGATCCGCCTGCTGCAGCAGACGATGATCAAGGAAGAGAACGCGATCCTCGGCGGCAACAATTCGCTCGCGCTCGGCACGCCGGCGACGCCGACCGTCGTCGGCTCCAACTCGGGCGGCTCGCTCGCGTCGGCGACGTACAACGTCATCGTCGTGGCCCTGACCTACGAGGGCTACAAGATGGCGTCGATCTCCGGCGGCGTCGCGACGTCGCAGGTGATCACCGGTGCGGACGGCCTCACCTACACGCTGAACGGTGGCAGCTCGCAGAAGTCGGCGTCCGCGTCCTCAGGCGCGATCACCGGCCCGAACGGCTCGATCACCGGGACCGTCACCGCGATCGCAGGCGCGGCCGCGTACGCCTGGTACTGCGGCACGGCGGGCAACGAGAAGATCACGGCGATCACCACGATCAACTCGGTGCTCATCACCTCGATCGCGAGCCAGGGCACGCAGAACGCCTCGGCGGTCACGGCGGACAACTCCCAGAACGCCTCGCTCGCCTACGACGGGCTGCTGACCTGGGCGGCGAAGTCGGGCGGCTACGTCTCGTCGCTGGCGACCGGCACGGCCGGCACCGGCACTCCGCTGACGAGCTCTGGCCGCGGCTCGGTCAACGAGATCGACACGGCGCTGCAGTCCCTCTGGGACAACTACCGGCTGTCCCCGAGCGTGATGTACGTGAACTCCCAGGAGTACAAGAACATCACGAACAAGGTGCTCTCGAACGCGAGCGGCCCGCTGCTCCGCTATACGGCAGCGGCGGACGACGCGAACATGAGCGAGTACCGGATGGTCGCGAGCGGCGGGATCGACTTCTACTTCAATCCGTTCGCGCTCGACGGCGGCCGGAAGATCCCGATCAAGATCCACCCGACGATCCCGCCGGGCACTATCCTGCTGCACACGACCGACCTGCCGGCGCAATACCAGAGCAACCACGTCCCGAACGTGGCCGAAGTCAAGGAGCGCCGCGGCTACTACCAGATCGACTGGCCGCCGCGCACCCGGCAGTACGAGATGGGCGTCTATGCCGAGGAAGTCCTCGCCGTGTACGCGCCGTTCGCGATCGGCGTGATCTACAACATCGGAAACGGCTGATCGGCTCGACTCCCCTCTCGATCAAGCCCATTCGGGCGGGGCCCCGCGGCCCCGCCCTTTTCTGAAGGAGACCTCCAGATGTCGGAAGAGAAAGCGGCCGAGCTCGCGAAGCTGCAGGCGCCGAACGGCTGCGTGCAGTTCAGTCACGACGGCGTCGAATATCGCCCGAACAAGAAGGGCGTCATCGAGCTGCCGATCGAGGCGGTCTCGGATGCGGTCTCGCACGGCTTCACGGTGCTCGATTCCTCGACTTCGACCGCGGAATAGCCCGTGTCCGATCCCGCCGACCTGACGAACCTCGCCGACGTCAAGGCGTGGCTCAGCGTGCCGGCGACCTCGGTCCAGGACGACCCGCTGCTGTCGCGGCTGATCACTGCCGCGTCGAAGTACATCCAGCAGTGGTTGAATCGAACGATCGCGAGCGCCTCGTACACCGAGACGCGCGACGGCAATGGCGGCTTCCGGCTCTCGTTCGCCAACTACCCGGTCACGGCGGTCGCCTCGCTCACGATCGACGACCAGCCGATCCCGCAATCGACCGCGGTCGCGGCGCCGGGCTATGTTTTCAGCCCGACTGCGATCTCGCTGCGCGGCGGCTACCAGTTCACGCGCGACATGCAGAACGTCGTCGTGAGCTATACCGCGGGCTTCGCCACGACGCCGTCCGAGCTCGCACAGGCCTGCATCGAGGTGATCTCACTGCGCTATCGCGAGCGCGATCGCATCGGCGTCGTCTCGAAAGGCCTCGCTGGCGAGACGACCGCGTTCTCGCAGAAGGACTTCCCGGCGAGCGTGATGACGATCCTCAACAACTGGAAGAAGGTCATCCCGCTCTAATGCTGAAGGGCACGCTCATCGGCGGCGAGCTGCTCGCGGAGAAGCTGGCCCGCCTCGGCGTCGACGTCCGCACAGCGACCTCGCGTGGCATCGCGCGCGCGTGCCTGCGCATCCTCGCGAAGGTCAAAGCCGAGAAGCTGACAGGCGAGGTGCTGAACGTCCGGACCGGCCGTCTGCGCCGCTCGATCACGACGCGGATGCTCGACGAGACCTCGGACCGGCCCGCCGGCATCGTGGGGACAAACGTCGGCTATGGCGCGGCCTGGGAATACGGCTTCGATCGCAAGGTCGGTGCCGGCGCGCGCGGCGGTCCGCGGACGCTCCTCGGCAAGGCGCGCGAGACGTACTTCGCTAAGCATCCGCCAGGCACCAAGCACTACGCAGAGCGCTCGTTCCTGCGGACCGCGCTCGAGGAGATGCGGCCCGCGATCGGCGAGGAGATCAACGCCGCACTCGGTCGCGCGATCGTCGGCGGCGGCGTATGAACGCGCGCGAGGCGATCTACGCCGCGCTTTTCGCCAAGATCTCGGCCGCGCCTGGCTTCGTCACGACATCGCGGCGCCTGAAGCACTGGACCGACGTCCCACCGAGCCAGCAGCCGGCGCTTTACCAGAGCCAGCGCAAGGAGCTAGCCGAGCAGGCCGACGGCCGCCCGGTGCGGTGGATCTTCGAGCTCGACCTGCTGGTGTACGTCAACGTCAGCACCGACAGGCTGCCTTCGACCGCGCTGAATACCCAGGTCGACGCCGTGCTCGCGACGCTCGTACCGGATAACCAGATGACCGGCAAGTGCACGCTCGGCGGCATCGTCACGCACGCCTGGGTCGAGGGCACGATCGAGACCGACGAAGGCACGCTCGGCAACCAGGCCGTCGCGATCATTCCGATCAGGATCAGAGCCGTCTAACCCCTCCAACCCGCCACGAATTCACGAGGCCCGCCAGCGCGCGGGCCTTTCTATTTTCTGAAGGAGACAGTCCATGCAATTCGCATTCGGCGCCGGCAACATGTACGTCACGCAGCTGCAGGACGCCTTCGGCAACACGGTCGCGAACCCGACGCCCTGGCCGCTAGCGGTGCTGCAGGATGGCTCGGTCGACATCTCCGGCGACCTCAAGGAGCTGTACGGCCAGAACTCGTTCCCGGCCGCGGCCGCGCGCGGTAAAACGAAGGTGCAGATCAAGGTCAAGCCGGCGCGCATCTTCGCCGGCGTCTGGAACGCGATCTTCTTCGGCCAGACGCTCGCGACCGGCTACGTCGCGAACTTCACGGATGGCAGCGCCGGCACCGCAATCCCCACGACGCCCTTCCAGATCACGCCGACGCCGCCGAGCGGCGGTGTCTATGCCGCGGACCTCGGCGTCTTCAACGTAGCGACCGGCCTGCCGTTCACGCGCGTCGCCTCGGCGCCGGCGGCCGGCCAGTACTCGGTGAACGTCGCGACCGGCGTCTACACGTTCGCGTCGGCCGACAACGTGTCGGGCATCTCGGTGCTGATCAACTTCCAGTACACCGTGAGCTCGGCCGGCTCGGGCCAGAAGCAGACGGTGCAGAACGTGCAGATGGGCTTTGCGCCCGCGTTCCGCGCGGACCTCACGGTCTCGTACCTCGGCAAGCTGACCAACTTCCAGTTCTACAAGTGCGTCGCCACGAAGATGGCCGCGAACTTCAAGAACGAGGACTTCATGGTGCCGGAGTTCGACTTCTCCGCCTTCGACAACGGGGCCGGCCAGGTGATGGGCTGGTCGACGGAGGAGTAGCGGATGCGCGATGGCACGAAGGTCGTTTTCCCCGGGCGGGGCGAGCTCGTCGTCCCGCCCTTCAACCTGCGCACGGTCAAGAAGATCGTGCCGGTGCTGCACCTGGTCCAGCAGGAGATCGAGGACCTCAAGCCAGAGCACATCGATGCGATGGCGACGGTGATCGCGGCGGCCTTCGGCGCGAACACGCCGGAGATCACCGAAGACGTCGTGCTTGACGAGGTGCCGTTCGGCGAGCTGAAGCCGCTGCTCGACAAGGTGCTGACCGCCTCCGGGATGGAGAAGCGCAAGGAGGGCGAACCGGCGGGGGAAGCGACGGGCGTAGCGTCGACTGGGACGAGCTCTACGTCCACCTGATGGCGTCGTTCCCGGGCTGGACCTGGGAGTACATCGACGAGTTCGTGACCCTTCCCAGACTGGCGGCGATCAACGCGTACCACGCGCTCAACCCGCCGGTGCATCTGATGATCGCGCGCTATCTAGGTTTCGGCGAGAGCGCCAAGCCGGCGGAGACGGCCGAGGGCGGCCTGAGTCTCTTCGACGTCGCGCCGCGAGCGCCCGCACCGTTCAAGCCAGGAGCACTGCCCGGTGGCCGATGAGCTGACCGCAAAAGTAGTCGTCACCGGTGACAGCGCGAGCGCGCAGGCCGCAATCAAGCAGCTGCAGCAGACGATCCAGGGCGCCGCGAGCCAGATCAAGTCGCACTTCGAGGCGATCCAGGCGGCCGCGCTCAAGCTGCAGACGGCGATGCTCGCCATCACCGGAGTGATCGCCGGCGGCGAGGCCTTCAATAAGATCATCGATGCGACGAAGGAATGGGAGGGCAATTCGATCGCCCTCGGCAAGTCGCTCGGGATCTCGGCGAGCGAGGCCTCCGACTACGCGGTCGCGATCGAGGACGTCGGCGGCAAGACGGACGACTTCGACGCGGCGACGCGCGGGCTGACGCGATCGCTCCGCACGCACGAAGACCAGCTCAACAAGATGGGGATCGTGACCCGCGACTCGAGCGGGCACCTGCGCGGCATGAAGGACATCATGCTCGACGCGATCACGGTGGTGAATGGCTACACCGCCGGCACCGACCGCAATCTCGCGGCGCAGGTGGCCTTCGGCAAGTCCGTCACCGCCAACTCGCCGGTGCTGCGCCTCACGAAAGAGGGAATGGACGAGGCGGCGAAGAGTGCGGAGGAGCTCGGGCTAGTCGTCAGCCAGCAGAACGTCGCCGCCTTCGCGGAGAATCGCAAGGCGACCGCCGAGGCGAAGGACACGATGCTCGGGATGGCGAAAGCCATCGGCGATGCGCTGCTGCCGGTGCTGACGCAGCTCGCGAAGTGGTTCCGCGAGATCGGGCCCGGCGCGATCGTCGTGATCAAGGGCGCGGTCGGCGGCCTGGTGGCGGCGTTCTGGGTGCTCAAAGCCGCCTGCGACGCGATCGCGAGCACGCTGCTGATCATCGCCGGCACCGTTGCAGACGTCTTCACTGGCATCGGTTCGGCCGTCTGGAAGGCGGCACACGGCGACTTCAAGGGCGCCGGCGAGGCGATGAAGGGGATCGCGGGTGACGTCGCGCTGCGCTGGAAGACCGGATTCCAGGACATCGTCGGCGATGCGAAGGACGCCGCCAGCAAGATCTATAACCTGTTTGCCGAGGGCGACAAGGCGCAGGCGCCTGGCAAGGGCAAGAGCTTCGACCTCGAGAAGAAGCAGCGCAGCCCCGACGATCGCCTCAAGGAATGGAAGGTCCAGCTCGACGCGATCAAGGAGGCCGAGGGCGCATTCCGCCAGCACGATATCGCCGCCGACATCGACTACTGGCAGCAGAAGATGTCGCTCGTCACCGGCACGTCCGAGGCCGACAAGAAGCTGCGCACCTCGATCGAGGCCGAGATCCTCGCGGCGAAGAAGAAGCTGCACGCCGAGGAGCTCGCGCTCGACGAGGAATCTGCCAAGCAGCGGGAGCGCATGGGCCTCGAGGAGATCCAGATCAAGAAGGCCGCGCTCGCCGACGAGCTCGCGGCCGGCGAGATCACGAAGGAGCAGGAGCTCGCCGAGACCCGCAAGCTCGAGCAGCAGCGCTTCCAGATCGAGGCGCAGGGTCTGCGCGAGCGCCTGGCACTGGTGCAGGCCGATCGAGTCCAGCGCCTCAAGGTCATGGACGAAATCGCGCTCGCCGAGAAGAAGCACGACGCCGAGCTGCTCAAGATCGACAAGCAGGCCGATCGCGAGCGCATGAAGCTGTGGAACGACTTCTTCAAATCGCTGCAGTCGGGCTTCCAGGGCGTGATCAAGAACTTCCTCGACGGCACCGCGACGCTCGCGCAGACGATCCAGGGCCTGTTCAAGTCGATCGTCGACGCGGTGATCAACGAGATTGCGCGCATGGCCGCGGAGTGGGCCGCGCAGCACCTCGCGATGTGGGCGATCAAGAAGCTGACGTCGCTGGGGATCATCAAGGCCTCGGCGGGCGAGGCGATGGCCGCGGGCACGGCGAGCTTCGCAGGCGCGCCCTGGCCGGTCGATCTCGGCGCGCCGGCGTTCGGCATCGCGATGGGCGCGGCCGCGGAATCGGCGAGCGCCTCGGTCGCGGCGGCCGGCGGCTATGACGTGCCCGCCGGCGTCACGCCGGTCACGAAGCTGCATCCGAAGGAAATGGTGCTGCCGGCGCATCTAGCGAACGCCGTCCGCTCGATGGCGGCCGCGGGAACGGGTCAGGGCCCGCAGGCCTCGCGCACGCGGGCGAGCTCGCTCAGCGTGAACGTCAAGGGCTCCGGTGATTACTTCATGGTGCACCGGAGCGATCTCGTCGCCGCGATCAAGCAGGCGCACCGGGAATTCCGGTTTGCATGAGCAACCTGGTCTTCCCGTACTACCTCGTCGGGCTCAACTTCACCGATAGTAAGATCCCGATCGGCGGCTCGACCGGCCTCACGCGCTCGGTCGCGGGCCAGGTCTCGGCGATCGCGAAGAGCCCATGGCCCCGGTGGCGCTGGAAGATCTCGTGGGAGTGGCTCGACGACACGGTGACCCGGACCAACCTGCTGAGGTGGTCGCAGGATTTTTCGCAGGGCTGGACGCGGACCGCAAACGGCGCCGGCGTCGCTCCGCAGCTCGAGGCGAATTACGTCGGTAACCCAGCGCCCGACGGCACCTATACCGCCGACCGGCTCTTTTTCAACCTAAACGGCGGGGCTACCGGCAGCGACTACAGCCGGCTGCTCGGCGCAGCCGTCACCGGCGTACCAGGCCAGGTCTACACGTTCAGCATCTGGATGCGCACCGTCAGCGGCACCGCGCAAGTGCTGCTCGAGGAAACCGATCAAAGCGCGTGGGCTTCGACCGTCACGGTCACGCCTGTCTGGCAGCGCTTCCAGGTCAGCAGCAACGTATGGCTGAACCTGCCGCAGACCGTCATCAATTTCAACGTATTCCTGCGCGGCACTTTTGGCACCTCGGACACGGTCGACCTTCTGCTCTGGGGCGCACAGCTGGAGACCGGCACGGTCGCGACCCCGTACATTCCGACCGGCGCCGCCGGTGTCACGGTCAGCGATGCGAAGACTCTCGCGGGCTTCGTCAATTCGATGACCGGCCAGGGCGATACGTTTCTCTGGCTTGACCCCGATTTCAATACCGTCACGCAGCAGGCCTTTTTCACCGGTGACGGCTCGACGACGACCGCGCAGCTCGTGGCGCAATATTCCACCGACGGCGTCTCGCTCGGATCCGGCGGTAAGCCCGACATCGTCCAGAACCTGGATGGCGGCCCGGCGATCTACGTGACCAGGTTCTCGCTCCCCGAGCTGATGTCGCCGACCCTGCGCACGAATCTGCTGCTCCAGTCTCAGACGCTCGGGACGACGTGGTCGCCCGATGCGAGCACGCCGACGAACGCAGTCAGCGTCGCGCCGGACAACACGAACACCGCCTGCACGATCAAAGAGACGGTGACGAACACCTTCCATTCGGTGCACCAAACCGTCACGGTGCCGGCGGCGAATGAAGACATCTCGTTCACGGCGTATGTCGAAGCAAACCTGAGCCGCACGCTCTGCTGGCTCGAGCTATTCGATGCCACGAGCAACGTAACGGTCTGGTTCAATCTGTCCGGCTTCGGCTCGGTCGGCACCGTTCAGACCGGCTCGACGTGGCGCAATGTGCGGGCGACCATCACGGTCGCGCGCAATAATTTTTACCGGGTCACCGTCACTGCGAACAAAGCGAGCGCGGCAACCTCGATTTCGGCGTACATCGGGCCGACGACTACCGACGGCCTTCTGGGCTACGCCGGCAACGTTGCGAACGGCATCACGGCTTGGGGCCTACAGCTCGAGGTCGGGAGCAACCCGACTATGTATCTGCCGACGACGACCGCAACCGTCTCGGCGACTGACTACACGATCGGCGCGAACGGCGTTGTGAGCTTCACCGCGGCGCCGGCGGTGAACGCGACGCTCAGCTGGACCGGCTCGTTCTTTTATCGCGCACGTTTCACGTCGGACGAGCCGCTCGATCTTGCCGAGTTCGCGAACCGCATGTGGGACGCGTCTTCAAATACGCAGATCGAATTCGAATCTGAATTCGTATGAAGACGACGAACGGAGCGATCCTAGCGCTGATCGCGAGCCGGCAGTATTACCGGGCCGAGATCTTTCAGTTCACGCTGCAGGGCGGCGCGGTCTACTACTGGACCAGTTATGGCCAGCCGCTGACGGTCGGAGGCAATCTCTACAACACCGGCCTCGTGATCAAACGCGGCAGCTTCACGCAGGAAGTCGGGATCACGGTCCCGACGCTGGAGATGACGCTCGCGCCAAAGTGGGACAGCCCGAACGTTCCCACTATCGGCGGTGGTTCGCTCCTGCAGGCCGTGCGCAACGGCCTCTTCCGCAACGCCGACTTCATCTTCTCGCGAGTCTTCATGGGCTCGCCGCTCGACACGAGCCTCGGCGCGGTGCCGTTCTTCCCGGGTCGCGTCTCGACCTGGAAGGTCGGGCGCATGGCGGCGCTGCTGACGATCGAGGCCTACACCGCGATCCTGAACCAGCAGATGCCGCGCAACCTGTTCCAGGCCGGCTGCGTGCACACGCTATACGACGCCGGCTGCACGCTTGCCAAGGCGACATTCCGCGTCTCCGGATCGGTCGCGACCGCGCCTTCTGGCAACTCGATCACGAGCGGCCTCACGCAGGCCGACGGCTACTTCGCGCTCGGCGTGCTGACCTTCACGTCGGGCGCGAACAATGGCCTCTCGTACGCAGTGCAGGCGTATGCACATGCGAGCGGCACCGTGACGACGGTGAAGCCGTTCCAGTCGGCGCCGGCGCCGGGCGACACGTTCACGATCCTCCCGGGCTGCGACAAGCAGCAGGCGACCTGCTCGGCCAAGTTCTCGAACACCGCGCACTACCGCGGCTATCGCTTCGTGCCGACGCCCGAGACGCTCTACGACGGGGGCACCTATAACCCGCCGGCGCCGGCGCGCGGCGGCCAGGCCGGCAACGTCGCCGGCTCGACGACCGGGGGCGGCTATGGCCGACCGTATAGCCCCTGAGCTCGCCGACCGGATCGTCGCCGAGGCGATGACCTGGCTGAAGACGCCGTACCACCACATGGGCGACGTCAAGGGCGTCGGCGTCGACTGCGCGATGATCCTGCTGCGCGTCTACCAGATCGCGGCCGGCGTCGCGATCGGCGTCGACCCACGGCCGTATCCGGAGCAGTGGTTCCTGCACCGCGAAGAGGCGCGCTATCTCGGCTGGGTCCTCCAGTACGCCGAGCGGGTCGAGGAGGGCCATCGCGGCGACGTCGCGATGTACAACTTCGGCCGACACGCGGCGCACGGCGCGATCATCGTCGACGAGACCTATATGATCCATTCCTACCGGCCGGTCGGAATGGTCGAGCTCGTCGAGCGCCGGTCGCTCGAGCATCGGCTCGATAGCTACTGGCGGCTGAAGCCGTGAGCGGCGGCGGCCATGCGCAGGCGCAGACCGAGAAGCGCTACAACGCGATCCAGCTGCAGCGCTCGGCGTACGGCGGCCCGGTCCCGCTGGTCTTTGGCAAGAACCGGCTCGCTGGCACGCTGATCTGGTACGGCAGCTTCACGGCAACGCCGCACACGCAGAGCGCGGGCGGGAAGGGCGGTGGCGGCGGTAGCGGCAACACGAGCTACACCTACAGCGCCGCGGTCGCGCTCGGGCTGTGCGAAGGCCCGATCACCGGCATCGGCCAGGTGTGGGTCGACAAGTCGCTGCAGACGGTCGCGAACCTCGGCTTCACGCTCTTCACCGGCGCCGGCGGGCAGGCGGCCTGGTCCTACCTGACGACCAACTTCCCGGCGCAGGCCGACCCGTTCGATCACACCGCCTACGTCGCGAACGCGTCGGTCGGACTCGGGAGCTCCGCAGGCCTCGCGAACTACTCGTGGGAGATCCAGGGCTTCTTCACCGATGTGACGCTCGGCGGCGATGCGGAACCCTACAACGTCGTCAACGGCTACTGCACCGACGCGAACTACGGCTGCGGCTTCAACTACCTCGCATCGCTCACCGGCGCGAACAGCTTCCAGCAGTACTGCAAGGCGCTCGGCCTCACGATCTCGCCGATCGAGACCAGTCAGCGGCCGGCGAAGGACTTCCTCGCCGACATCCTCAAGATCACAAACAGCGAGTGGGTCTGGTCCGCCGCCGGCGTCGCGAAGATCATCCCGCGCGCCGACGTCGCGGTGTCCGGGAACGGCGCGAGCTTCACGCCGGGCAATGGCGCTGGCGGTGCGATCACGACGCCGATCTACACGATCAGCGATTCGGGCTTCGTAGCGGCGCCGGACGAGGATCCAGTCGTCCTGGTCGCGAAGCCATCGAGCGATCTCTTCAACGTCATCCGGGCCGAGTTCCTCGATCGCTCGAACAGCTACAACACCGCGCCGGCGGAGGCAAAGGACGACGCCGACATCGCGGCGAACGGCGAACGGGTCGCGCAGACGCTGAAGCTCGATGCGGTGACGCAGCTCTCGGTGGCGCGCCAGGTCGCCGAGTTCGAGAAGAACAAGGCGCTCTACTATCCGAACCAGTTCGAATTCAAGGCGACGCCGGACTACTGCCTGCCCGAGCCTATGGACATCCTCGCGCTCGTCGATCCGACGCTCGGCCTCGTGAACACGCTCGTCCGGATCCTCAAGATGGAGGAAGGCGACGACTCGACCGACGAGATCAAGTTCACGGTCGAGGAGCTCCCGATCGGGCCCGGCACGGCGCCGCAGTACGGCGCGCAGGCGAGCGGTGGCTTCGTGCCGAACTATGCGCAGGCGCCAGGCTCGGTGCAGACGCCTAAGGTGCTCGCCGCACCGCCGATGCTGGTGGGCTCGAACGGCGGCTACGAATTCTGGATCGCGGTCAGCGGCCCGAGTGCCTCGGTGCTCTGGGGCGGCTGCAACGTCTGGATGTCGCTCGATGGCGGCACGATCTACGCCCAGGTCGGCGTGATCACGAGCCCGGCGCGCTATGGCACGCTCTCGGCGAACTTCGCATCGGGCTCCGATCCCGACACGACGAACACGCTTTCGATCACGCTCAACAATACGGCGCTGCAGCTCTCGGGCGGCTCGGCCGGCGACGCCGACAACATGCGGCTGCTGGCGCTGGTCGACACCGAGATCGTCTCGTTCGAGTACTGCACGCTGACCGCGCCTGGCGCTTATACCTTCACGTCGACCGGTCTGTCCGGCGGCACGAAGTACATGCGCCGCGGGCAGTACGGCTCGACGATCGGCGCGCACTCGAGCGGCTCGGCTTTCGTACGGCTCGACGGCAACGTCTTCAAGATGCCGCTCGATGCTGGGCTGTTCGGCGCGACGGTCAACTTCAAGTTCCAGAGCTTCAATATCTGGGGCGGCGGTCTCGAGTCGCTCGCGGGGCTCCCGGCGTATACGTACACGATCCCGACAGTGGTCGGCGGGATCGACACGCCGCAGCTGCTGCTGAATTCCGCGACGACCGTGCAGAGCACGACGGGGACCGGCACAGCTGGCAGCAACCTGGGCTCTACGACCGTCGCTTCACTGACTGTCGGGCCGTTCCCCTATGCGTGCACGGTAGTCGTCACCGCCTCCGGCTGGTGCACCTTCACGACCGGTGTGAATGCCGACTCGCCGTTTATCTGGGGCGGCACCGGGACGCTGGCAGGCCTGAATACGTTTCGCATCTTCGATCAGAACTCACAGGCGGCAAATCTGCGGCAGTCCGTCGCGTTCTCGAACGAGGCTGTGTTCGCGCTCCCTGCGAACACGACGCAGACCTATTACTTCAGCACGATCGGCGTCTACAACTTCGGAACGACCAGCTACACGATCAATAACTGGATCTTCAAGACCGAAGCGATCAAGCGCTGAGCCATGCGGATAGTTAGCTTCTACGACACAGCGACTGGCCTGCTCACCGGTCGCACCTACGGCACCGACATCGGGGACGATGCAGCGCATCTAGCATCGGTGAAGCTGCACACGCCTGAGGGCAGCGCCTTTGTCGACGGCGCGCACGATTCGCTATCGAAGCGCGTGGACCTCGCTACAGGCGATGTCGTCGAATGGCAGCCGCCGCAGCCTTCGCCTGACTATGAGTGGAACGCCGACACGAAGCGCTGGCAACTGACCGCGGCGATGGCGGCGCGGGTTGCCGCGCACGCAGCGGCGCTCGCATCGATCGAGCAGCTCGAGCGATCGCAGGCGCGCGCGATCCGCGAGCACCTGCTCGGCGACCCGGCCGCGCTTGCGCGGATCAAGTCGATCGACGATCAGATCGCGACTGCGCGGAGGGCGCTCGCATGATGTGGATCATCCGGATCGCGCTCTGGCCGCTGATGATCGCGCTGTCGCTAGTGCTCTCGATCCTCGGCCTGCCGATCGTCGGCTATCTCGCATGGCGCCGTGACTGGACGCTCGCGCCCGGCGCGAACGGCCGCGCGGTCTTCCGCTGGGCGCCGCCATGGGCCTGGCTCTGGTCGAACCTCGAGGATGGCGTGATCCCACCGCCGATGGTCAACGGCCAGCCGTACCTGATGGGCAAGTCGGACCGCTGGCGCGCGTTCGTCTGGTGCGCCTGGCGGAACAAGGTCTCGAACCTGCGCTTCACGCGGGGCTTCGGCTTCACGGTCAAGCCGGCGCGCGTGCACTCGATCGGCAATAACCGAAACCTCTATGAGCCTCTGCCGGCGGGCGGCGGTTGGTTCTGGTCGCTCGCGTGGCAGGGGCCATACGCAGGCCTTTGGCTCCTGCGCCGCGGCGCGCTGCAGCTGCGGATCGGCTGGACGCTCGTGCCGGCCGACGAGGACGGATTCGATACGCGGGACCTGCGCCAGCTCTGGTGCGGGTTCACTTTCCAGCTCAATCGAGGAGCGTGAGATGCACGCATTTTTCTATGGCTTGGGATTCGGCCTGATCGCAGGCGCCGGCGTCATCTGGTGGTGGAAGGACCGCGCCGAGGCCTCGAAGGTCGCGGCCGCGATCCAGGAAGAAGTCGCGAAGGCGCGGGCAGAGCTCGCGAAGGCGGGGAAGTAGCATCGTGCCGGAGACCGTCGACACGGCCGTCAGCCTGGTCACGCGCTTTCTCGGTTCGAAGGACACGCGCTCGCTGCGAATCGTGTTCCTCTGTGCCGTCATCGTCGCCGGCCTGTGGATCGCTTACGTCTGCGATCGCTTCGCACCGATGCTGCCGGGGCCGTGGGCGAAAGCCGATGACCTCGCGTCCGTCAAGCAGCAGCTCGCGCTGCATAGCGAGCAGCTCAACGAGATCCTGAAACTGCAGCTCGCCGGCGAGATACGCATCGTCTCGGAGATTCTTTGCGGCCGGCTGCCAGTCCAGCTCCGCTACTCCGAGCAGCTCCATCTGGACGACCTCGAGCTTCGCTACCAGAGGCTCAATAGCGGTCAGCAGCTTTCACGGCCGCCTTGCAGCTGAGGTGACCGTCCGTGCAGCTGCTGATGACCACCCATCCCGGGGACGTCGCGACGACCGGGACGATGCTGGCTGCCGAGCTCTCGCTCTACACGCTCGAGCTGCCGTGGCGGAATAACGCCGCAGACCAGTCGTGCGTGCCCGCGGGGACCTACGACCTGATCCCGTACTTCTCGCCGAAGCACCAGGCGTGGACATGGTGTCTTGAGAATCCATCGCTCGGCGTCACGGCAGACGGCAGGCACGGGACCCGCTCAAGGTGCGAGATCCACAGCGCCAACTGGGCGCCACAACTGCTCGGCTGCATCGCGCTCGGCCTCAACGGCCTGCCGATGCTCGACCCTGCGACCGGCAAGGTCGAGCCCGCGGTCGAGTCGAGCAAGGACGCGATCGCGGATCTGCTCGCGCTGCTCGGCGCGAACAGCGCTGGCCACACGCTGACGATCACTAGGAGCTGACATGGAAACGATGGCAGTCGTCAACAAGATCCTCAATTCATTCGGCGCCACCGATACGGCGCTTCTTGTGATGGGGCCGACGCTCACGATCCTGATTGCGTGGGCTGCCGGCATTGCTGTCGGGCAGGGGGTCAAGTGGCCGCTGTCGCTCGTCGTGAAGGGCGATGCCCACGGATACCTCGTCAGGGTATGCGCGGTGTTCGCGACGTTCTCTGCGGCTCATTACCTGTCCAACCACCTCACCGTGCCGCTAGAGGTCGTGGTCGCGATCTTCCAGCCGCTTGTGTACCTCGGCTTAAAACTCGCCACCGGGAAATGGGCGCCGTGGGCCTCCCCGTTGTTCGCGAGCGTCGGCAAGGCGACGTGAACTGACAAATAACCCCCTTCTTTCTGGGTAATTACTGGAGAAATTCATGGGTACTTTCCGAGTCGAGATCCAGGCGGTCGGTGGCCACGGCTGCCAGCGCGAGATCAAGGACGGCGGCACAGTCGAAGGCTGCGGGCAGCCGAGCTGCCCGGACTGCATCACGCGCGATTTCGTCAAGCGCCTGAAGGCCTCGGGCGCCTACTTCTCGCCGCCAGTGCCGGGCATCGATCAGCCGAACGCGGACGGTTTCGCGCGCATCACGCACTGGCCCGGGACCGAGAGCGCTGTCGTCGACGACCTGTTGACGGGTGTTCGGAAAGGGAGCTTCTAACGTGACCCGCCTCGAGATCTACGGCGTCCTGCTGCTCGTCCTCGGGCTGGCGCTCGGCGGCTCCTACGCGAAGGGCCGCTACGACGAGGCCGGATCGATCCACAAGTCCGAGCTCGCGGCCGATGCGCAGGCGTTGGATAAGGCGAACGCGGCGCTACAGGCGCGCGCGGCCGCGGACGATGCGGCGCGCGGCCGCACTCTCGACTTCCTCAACGCCGTGAACGGAGGCCTGCAACGTGTCCAGGATCAATTCGGGAAGCTGCCGCAGGTCGTCGTCGACGCTCACGGCTGCGCTGATCTGTCTGGCAATTTCGGCCTGCGCTGGAACGCCGCCGCGTGGAGTCTGCCAGGAGCACCTCGACCGGGAGCCGGAGACGCTCACGCAAGCCTGCCAGCCGATCCTCTGCCAGCTCCCGGCGGACCTCGCTAGCCGAACTCTAGAGGCCAAGGCAGAAGCGATTCAGGCGTGTCACGAACAGGACGTTCGGGCGTACGCGGTGTGCTCGGCCCGGCAGAAGGAGCTGTCGGATTGGGTCCGCGAGCGAATCGCTCCCGCGCCGCATTGAGGAGCGCGACGTGCCGATCGGCGTGCTCCTGGTTCCACGCCCGGGTGTGGTAGGGCAGCATCGGCAGCTGCAGCGGCAGGTTGAACGGGTCCCGCGGCATTACATGACCGGGCAGTTCGGCCAGCAATTCGGGTGCTGGATCGCCTGCCGGTTGCCCCGTCGCTGATCGATCTCGTGGGCGGCGATCACTCCGACGACTACCACTGATGCCGCGCACGCGACGGGATGCTCGCGACAGGTAGCGCAGCCAGTGGCCAACGCGCCGAGCGCCAAGGCAGCCGCTAGGCGGCCGCAGTGTGCCCTTTTCGTACCACCGGAGCCGATTAGAGGCCGCCAGAACGGCCCGTAAGCGGCCACAGCCCCATTGATCCCCCGCCGAAACCCGGGTTTTACCGGGTTCGATTCACGCGTCTCTATGCGTATCCCGGATTCATAACCCCGGGGTCGGGGGTTCGACTCCCCCCCTAGCCACCATTTAATCAATGACTTAAGCACCGCGCTTCTCCTTGTGCCTTCGAGTGTGCCCCGCCAGTGTGCCAAGTTTGACCCTCCCGGCGTACTTCTTGAGGTGCGCCGGGCTCAGGTGCGCGTAGCGCCGCACCATCTCGAACGATGACCAGCCGCCGAGTTCCTGGACCACCGACAACGGTGTCTCCGCCTGCACCTGCCAGCTCGCCCAGGTGTGTCTCAGGTCGTGGAACCGGAAGCCCTCCTCGAGCCCCGCCGCCTTGACCGCCTTCCGCCAGGCTTTCGTCGCGACCTGGTGGACTGGTTCCCCTTGAAACACGAAGACCCTCGTCTCGTGCTTTCCCTTCCAGCGTTTCAGCACGCGCACCGCCTCGGCGCTCAGCGGCACGGCGATCGCCTTCGCACCCTTCGCCTGGCTCGCCGGCACGAACGCGGTCCCGCGCTTGAGGTCGACGCGGTCCCAGGTCAACCCGGTGATGTTCGATCGCCGTAGCCCGGTCAGCACCGCGAACTTCGCCATGTCGGCGGTGTGCGTCGGCAGGTGCCGGATCAGCTTCCCGAACTGCGCGCGCGTCAGGAAGCGCGGGTCCGGCGGCCGGATCCGGAACATCGGCACCTTCGGCGCGGCCGCGAGCCATCCCCACTCGCTCGAGGCCTTGCGCAGGATTGCGCGCACGAGCGCGAGGTACTTGTTGACCGTGTTCTCGCTGAGCCCCTCGGCGAGCTTCGCGCGCGCGGCCGCGATCACATCGGGCGAGATCTCGGCGACGTCGAGGCTCGCGAACTTCTCGTTCTTCGCGAACCAGGCCAGCATCTGCCGATCCTTGTCGGCCGAGCGCTTCGTCGCTGTCTCGGTCTCCCACCGCGCAGCCGCGTCCTTCCAGGCGTGCGTCGCCTGGCCTAAGCGCGTTTCCCGCCATGCACGAGCACGAGCGACGGTCTCGTACTGCTCCGCCGCCTCGCGGTCTTTGGTGCCGGTAGACTCGCGAACGCGGCGGCCGCCGATCGAGAAGCGGACCCACCAGTAGGGACTCCGAGCTCGTCGGTAGAGCGGCATGGTTCGTTCTTCTCCGCGGTCTTCGATTTGATCGCGTCGCGAAGCGCCTCGGCGTCGAAACGCCAGAGCTTCCCCAACTTCGCGCCCGGCACGATACCGCGGCGCGCCCAGGCGCGCACCGTATCGGCGCTGCACCCAAGCAATTCAGCGGCTTGCCCGACGCTGAGGTACGCGGGGCTCATCGCGGCAGCGCCTTCGCGAGCCACCTGAATCGATCGAACAGCCGGCACCGCAGCCGGTAGCTGCTCGCGTGTGAGAAGTGGCCGGCGTAGCTCGACCAGGTAGACCGGAGCTCGTCGAGCGCGCCGCGCCGGTTCGAGATCTCGCCGGCGCGGACGTGCCGCCGTTCCCACGCGGCCAGCTTCGACCGGGCGTGCGCGACGACCCGCCTGCGGACGACTGCGTGTGTCGGGAAGACGACGTAGCCGAGGAAGTCGATGCCGGAACGGAGCTGCCGCAGCTTCGCGTCCGGCTTGAGCTCGAGGCGGAGCTCGTAGTGCAGGAAGGCCGCGATCCGCCGCTGCCACCCCTCGAGCTGCTCGCGGTCGCGGTGCACAAGGACCAGGTCGTCGACGTACCGTAGGTAGCGCTGAGCCTTGAGCGTGTGCTTCACGAACTGGTCGAGCCGGTCGAGGTAGACGTTCGCGAAGAACTGGCTCGAGAGATTCCCTATCGCGATGCCGCAGCCGGGCGCCGAATTCTCGAGCCGCTTGTGCGGCGGCACGGCAGCGCGCTCGGCCTCGGTGCAGGCGTAAATGACGCCCGTCTTGTCGGTAGAGTGCGCGAGCAGCGAATGCACGGCACGACGGATCGGCAGCGCGAGGCCTGCCCGCTCCATCTGTGCTTTCAGCAGCCGGTATAGCGTCGGCCGGTGGATGGAGTTGAAGAAGTTGCGGACGTCGAGCTGCAGGTAGAAGCCGCCGCCCTGGCCGCTCGCGACCTCGCGCACGAAGTCGCGCAGCCGATCGACCGCCGCGTGCGTGCCTTTGCCCTTACGGTTCGAGTAGCTGTCGTGGATGAACATCGGCTCGAAGATCGCCTCGAGACGCGGCACCAGGTAGTGATGCACCACGCGGTCCGCGAACGCCGGCGCGTGGATCTCCCGGGCCTTCGGCGCCGTCGCGATGAAGCAGGTCGGCGCGCTCGGCCGCCAGCTCAGATCATTCAGCCGGTCGCGGATCTCGAGCAGCCGGTCGATCCAGCGGGCATCGAAGGCGAGCTGTTCCTGGCTCGGCTTCTTGCCGCGCCGGGCCTCCCGCCAGGCAGAGTAGAGGTCGCGGAAGGACGCCGCGAAGCGACACTCACCGGAGCGCACCGCGCGAACGTGGTTGTCGTTCGTCTGGTTGTTGCGGTTGGAATTGCCGTTGTTCAGGTTGACGTTCCACGCGTAGCCCGCGGGGGCCAGCGCTATCCCTTCCAGTTGGGACCCTTCAGCACATCCTTGTCGGTAGCACTGCGTCGTCACGGATTTGCCTCTTGCGAGGCCGAAAGGGAACTCAGTATCGGGGCACGCTGTACGTGATCAGGGTCACGTACATTCTGGCCCGAGCTCCGCAGCGCCTTCAGCCATCCCCCTACCTGCCTGCCGAGAGAACTGACGAGCTCCGCGATCGCCTCGAACTGCGCGAAGCTCACGAACGCGTTGATGTCCTTGGCCAACTGCAGCTCGAGCTTGAGGTCGTCGACCGCGAGCACGAGCTCGCGGACGCGCTGCAGCTGCGCCTTCCGATCGCGCCAGGCGTAATGCGCCCGCCGATTGACATCGCGCGCCGCCTGGCGAAGATCGGCGCCGGCGGTGTAACGGTGGCGCCGGGGAAACCGCGAAACGGCTTCCTCGATCACCGCCGTCACGCGCGCGGCGCTCTTCACGATGGGCGGCAGCTGCGAGCGCATCGGCCTAGACCGATAGGCCTAGCTGCTGACCGGAGCGCACCGCGCGAACGTGGCCGTCGAGCGGCTGGAGGCCGCGGTTGGAACCGCCGTCGTTCAGGCCGACGCCCCACGCGTAGCCCGCGGGGGATGCCGCAGGCGTCGACGTCCAACACCAGCCGGCGTCGCCGTCGAAGAAGCTCGTGTCGACCGCCGGATCGCAACGCGTGTAATCGATGATCGAGAGCTG